>CAFBMZ010000013.1_pt1 | contig 18383 bp, 14 predicted proteins | sample 7269111 | NCBI WGS metagenome assembly CAFBMZ01 (sample SAMEA6814078, study PRJEB35770) | uncultured Actinomycetes bacterium | biome: Freshwater; feature: Freshwater reservoir; material: water | place: Czech Republic | collected 2017-05-23 | depth 30m m | reverse complement strand
CTCTTCGATAGCTTTCCGCGCGTTCGCAGTGCCGAAAATGTCGATGTAAAACGGGCGCTTAATGAGTCAAACATTGTGAGCTAAGACTACTTCAGTGCCAAGCGCAGAGCTGACGTGACCTCTTCTGCCCTCGCCTGGCTCAATGGCCCCCCATGGAGCTCGCAGACATAGAGAGTATCGATGGCTTCGGCACCTAACGTGGTGACGATAGCTGAGCGGATATCGACTTTGGCATGAGTAATCGCAGAGCCAATTCGAAAGAGCAGGCCCGGGCGATCATGACTGCGTACTTCAATGACGGTGGCATCGGTTGCCGCATCGTTAAAGAATACGACCTCAGGAGCCGGTACAGGAATACTTGGAATCGAAGCGTATGCCTTTGCTCTGGCAAGTAACCTCTCTTCGACAAGGGTTGAATCATCAAATGCCTTTGCAATCTCGCTGCGCAGTCCAGTTTGCGTCACTGGTGGAGCGTGTGGCTCAGGCGAGACAATCCAGTACATGACTGCAGATGGCCCATGGCTTCTTGTTCGCGCAGACTTCACATCTAACCTTGAAGTGCTCAAAACTCCTGCGACCAATGAGAGCAAGCCGGGTTTATCGGGCGAGACGATTTCAATCGAGTAACCACTTGCATGCGGTTCAAGATGAACAGTTAGCGCAGCATTTTCTGCCAAGAGAATCTGTTCATCAGATAACGCAGGCTGAGCAGCCACCATTGAACCAGACATTATTCGACGAACACGTTGCACTAAATCATTTACCAAGGAGGCCTTCCAATCACTCCAACCCGCGCTGCCGGTTGCCTCCCCATCAGCAACACTGAGTGCGTGCAAAAGTTCAAGCGTATTCAAATCTGGAATGACCTCAATTATTGAAGAGATCGTTGCTGGGTCATCTAAATCTCTTCGGGTCGCTGTTGACGATAGCAACAGGTGATACTTGATGAGAATTTGCAAAGTCTTAACATCTGCTGGTGAAAATCCAATTCGTGTTGCAAGGGGTGCAATTAATCGCTCACCGCGTTCTGAGTGATCCTCCTCGCTTCCCTTACCGATGTCATGAAAAAGTGCGGCAAACAAAAGCAAATCAGGCCTATGAACTTTTCGCGTTAGTTTTGCTGCATGAACTGCGGTCTCAACCATATGACGATCAACGGTATGGCGATGGAGGGCATTTCGCTGAGCAAGTGAGCGCAGTGGTAACCACTCAGGAATCCATCCAAAGATAATCTCCTCTTGATCTAAAGTCTCAAAGATTCTCACCATTGATTCACCTGCACCGATTAGTGCAATCAGATTCTCTCTTGCCTCGCGAGGCCATGGTGTTGTGAGAGCTCCTGAACCATCCTTGATTGATTCTGTGATTACAGCGCAGCTTTCAAGCGAGATTGGTAGACCCAACTGCGCCGCTGTTGCAGCAGCACGCAAACCGATAACTGGATCTTTGGCGATAGATACCAGTGGGTCGATAACAATCTGATTACTGCTAACACTGATGTTATGAGCAACTGAAACCGTCCGCGGCTTTCGAAGAAGTCGACCTAAACCATCGCGACCTTTGTGATCGAGCATGTGCCAGGTGTATTCGAGTAAGTAGTCCACTAAGCGGGCTGCTTTTGCTACTTCACTCATCATTACATCGGCATCAACATACCCAAGGGCGGCTGCAACCTTGTCTTGTTCCTGGAAAAGTAACCTATCTTTATTGCGTCCGGTACTAATGTGAAGACTCTCTCGAATGTTATTTAACGTCGACTCGGCCCAGCTAATTCTTTCGAGTGGCACTTGAACCGTACCTGAAGCTGCAATCGCTCTAAGTATTCCAATATCTCGCAATCCACCTCTGGCCTCTTTTACGTCTGGTTCAAGAAGATAGGCCAACTCCCCTGCCCGTTCATAACGTGCGGCCATCGATGTACGCAACTCTGGAAATCTTGCACGAGAATTTCTGTGCCAACTATCTAATGTATCGCGTTGAACACCTGCTACTAAATCGGGATCTCCAGCTACAAGGCGTATATCTAGTAATCCAAGTGCAACTTTTAAATCCGAGGAAGCAAGTTTGCTTGTCTCTGTTCGAGTACGAACTGCATGATCAACGGAGTTGCTATCCCAGAGCGGATATAAAAGCGCATTTACAAATCCAGTCAATTTTTCATTACTGAACTGTCCTTGATGAAGAATGAGAATATCTAAATCCGATCCAGGAGATAGCTCGCCTCTGCCATATCCACCCACCGCGGCAAGTGCAATTCCTTTATCGCCCTTTATTCCAAGGTGCTCCTGTGCTGAACTATAAAAAAGTGAGAGAAGAGAGCGGTCGCTCTCGTTCGATCGCTCTCTTCTCTCACGCGTACCCATGTGTTACATCTTAGATTGCATCTGGTCCGCGCTCACCAGTACGCACGCGAACTACTTGATCTACCGGTGTTGTCCAAACCTTTCCGTCACCGATTGATCCTGTCGAGGCAGCTTTAACAATCACATCAACCACTGAGTCAGCGTCAGCATCATCTGCAAGAACCTCAAGACGAACTTTAGGTACAAGGTCGACTGTATATTCTGCGCCGCGGTAGACCTCAGTATGACCTTTTTGTCGTCCAAAGCCACTTGCCTCAGAGACTGTCATGCCTGTTACACCATGAGCTTGAAGTGCATTTTTCACATCTTCGAGCTTAAATGGTTTCAATATTGCGGTTATAAGTTTCATTAGAACGAACCTCCTCGTGATGAGCTAGACATTTCATATGCGGTTTCAGCGTGCTCGTTCAGATCGATGCCTTCGACTTCTTGATCTACCTTAATACGGAATCCAATCGTCTTTTCGATTGCAAATCCGAGAATTAAAGTGACTACAAATGAATACAGAGCGACCATTCCAACCCCTAGTGCTTGTTTTCCAAGTAGAGCAGAACCACCGCCGTACAAGAGACCATCAAGACCTAAGCTATTTACAACGTGTGTACCAAAGAGGCCGATTGATAATGAGCCCCAGATTCCACCGACTAAGTGAACGCCTACGACATCGAGAGAGTCGTCGAAGCCAAGTTTGTATTTCAATCCGACTGCTAGCGCACAGAAAACTCCAGCAAGCAGGCCGATAACTACAGCTGCCCAAGGAGCAACGAATGCACAGGCTGGTGTAATTGCAACTAGACCTGATACAGCTCCAGATGCAGCGCCCAGAGATGTTGCATGACCATTGCGGATTTTTTCAACAAGTAGCCAACCAATGAGTGCAGCTGCAGTAGCAACCTGCGTATTCATAAATGCAAGACCAGCAATTCCATTAGCGGCTAGGGCAGATCCGGCGTTAAAGCCAAACCATCCGAACCACAAGAGGCCTGATCCAAGAAGAACTAGGGGTAGAGAGTGCGGACGCATCGACTCTTTGCGCCATCCAACGCGCTTACCTAAAACTATTGCCAAAGCTAAACCTGCAGCTCCTGCATTGATGTGTACGGCAGTTCCACCTGCAAAGTCTTCAAGACCTTTACCTGCAAGATAACCAGTGCCAGTAACAGTATCGCCAACTTTATTTCCGAAGGCAAAGACCCAGTGGGCAACTGGGAAGTAAACAATTGTCGTCCAAATTGTGACGAAGACCGCCCATGAAACGAACTTCGTACGATCGGCGATAGCTCCAGAGATTAAAGCTGGAGTAATGATGGCGAACATTAATTGGAAAGCTGCAAAAACTAAGACTGGAATTGGATAGATCCCACCATTGTTTGTGAAGTCATTAACCATTCCACCTAAACCAGAGAATGAAATATTTCCATACCATGGTGAATCTGCCTTACTTCCAAAGGCAAGTTCAAATCCGTAAATCACCCATAAAATACTTACGATGCCGATTGTTATAAAGGACATCATCATCATATTAAGTACGCTCTTTGTTCGAACCATGCCACCATAGAAGAATGCAAGACCAGGTGTCATGAGTAGTACGAGAGCGGTGCTAGCTAACATCCAAGCGGTATCGCCAGAGTTTAAAACTGTTTGCGTCATAAGAGCCATCTTTCGAGTAATAACTACAAGAGTTCTCGCCTTTGAGATGGCGCAAAGATGCCCTTTTCTCGTTACGGGCCAGGCTCATGCGCGTTTCAGACAGGTTGCAAAAATCGAGGTTGTGTTACATCTGGGTTACGCCAAGAGGCCCTCTATATAGGTTTGAGCATCAAAGGGGTTCAAATCTTGCTCCGACTCCCCCGTACCTATCCACTTGACTGGAATATTGAGCTCATTTTCAATGGCAAGGGCGATGCCGCCACGGGCACTTCCATCAAGCTTAGTAAGAATAACCCCAGTGACATTTACGCTGGCTGAAAAAATCTTGGCTTGGGCTAAACCATTTTGCCCGGTCGTGGCATCTATTGTAAGTAGGACTTCATTAATTGGTGAGATTTTCTCAACCACTCTTTTTACTTTCTCGAGCTCATTCATTAAATCACTTTTATTATGAAGGCGTCCTGCAGTATCGATGATTAGATAATCTGCAGCAATCTCACGAGCTCGGCGCGCGCCATCAAATGCTACTGATGCTGGGTCACCCTGCGCCTTTCCAGAGATGACTTCAACACCAATTCGCTCTCCCCATGTTTGTAACTGATCTACTGCCGCCGCTCTAAAAGTGTCCCCTGCAACCACGACTACGGTTGATCCAGAATCTTTGATTCGTCCAGCCAACTTTGCAACCGAAGTTGTCTTGCCTGTTCCATTGACTCCGACAACCATAATCACTGTTGTCGCACCTGGATTTGTAATGGGAAGCCTTGATTGATCACTTAAATGAAGAGTGAGAGCCTGTGTTAAAGCCGACTGTGCATCGTCACCTTTGATTTTTCGTGCAGAATCCAACAGCTCGCGAGTTAATATAGGACCGATATCTGAGGCTAATAAATCACTCTCTAACTCAGCCCAGTCGGCCTGAGAGAATGAGTTCTCTCCCTTTAATTTTGCTATGAACTTACTAAACAGACCCATTCAAAGCTCGCTTATTGAGTATCGGTTTCACGCAAACGTTGTGAAATAACCTCTGTTACTCCATCACCGCGCATCGTCACGCCGTACAGTGCATCGGCAATCTCCATGGTGCGTTTCTGGTGAGTGATAATAATTAACTGAGAGCTTGCTCGTAGCTCTTCCAAAATTCCAAGGAGGCGACCAAGGTTTACATCATCTAAGGCGGCCTCAACTTCATCGAGAACATAGAAAGGACTTGGACGTGCTTTAAAGATCGCCACAAGCATTGCTACGGCAGTTAATGATTTCTCTCCACCAGATAAAAGTGAGAGACGCTTGATGCGCTTTCCAGGTGGGCGGGCTTCGACATCTACGCCACTTGTCAATGGATTATCTGGATCTACCAGAATTAAACGACCATCTCCTCCAGGGAAGAGGCGTGCGAAAATATCTTCGAAGTGTCGAGCGGTCTCAACGAACGCCTCCATAAAAATCGTCTGGACACGATCATCGACCTCTTTGATGATATCGAGTAGGTCCTTCTTGGTGTTCTTTAAATCCTCTAACTGATCCGCGAGGAATTTGAGTCTTTCTTCAAGTGAAGAGAACTCTTCGAGTGCAAGAGGGTTAATCTTTCCTAGTAAGTTCAAGGAACGCTCAGCTGATGCCAGTCGCTTTTCTTGTTGGTCACGACGATATGGAATCAACTCGGTTGTGACAATCTCACCGTCTTCATTTTCAAAGAAAGTGGGAACATCGTTGTCAGGGCCATATTCGGCGATGAGAGTTTGTGTATCGATTGCAAACTCTTCGGAAGTTTTATTCTCCAATGACTCAATGCGCATTCGTTGTTCTGCTCGTGCAATTTCATCACGATGAACACTCGATGTAAGTGCTTCAAGCTCACTGGCCAGCTCGCGTCCCCGGGTTCGTACAGTCAGAGTTTCACCTTCACGGCGAACACGAGACTCTTCAAGTCGTGCTCGCTCAATGGCTGCCTTTGAAATAGAGCGCTCAATATGGATAAGAACCTCATAGGCCGCCTCAGCGACAGCTTGCGAAATTACCGCTGCGCGGGCTCGTGCGCCTCGACGAATCACTGCGCGCTCGGATGCCTCGCGCTCGTTACGAGCAGCCTCCTCTAGCGCAAGTGCGCGAGCTGCAACCGAATTCACCCGCTCCTCGATAGTTCGAACTGCCAGTCGGGCCTCAACTTCAGCGGTTCGGGCAATTGACACAGCGTTTCGTAGGTTTTCAGTTGACGTGTGATCGGGCTCTGCAACTGCCCCTTGTTGATTAAGTTGGTTCTGGGCAATCAGAAGTTCGCCCTCATCGCGCTCCTTGGCAGCGTTTGCCTCATTTATATTAATCAGTAGGCGCTCGACTTCAGCCATCGCTGATTTCATGTTCTGACCACACACCGCTAACTGTTCGGTGAGCGCACCGATACGTGCATCAGACTCATTGAGTTTAGAGAGTGCGACGTCGTACTCACTCTGTCGTCTTGCTACCTCGTCACTTTGAGATGAGATTTCAAATTTTAATCTATCGCAGGTATGAGATACCTCGGAGAGTTTGCCCTCTAACCCTGAGATGAGAGCGTTGATTTCAATCAGCGATGATGATGAGTGCGAACCACCACGTACACGAGCACGAGTCAAGATGTCGCCATCGCGAGTAACCACGGTTACTTCTGGGTGCGAACGAATGATTGCCTCTGCATCACGCGCAGAGTCTGCTACAACGATGTGCGCAAGAATGGATGCGATTAGTGGAGCTATCGATTGCGAGCGAACATGCGAGGCCAGAGATGTTAATCCTGATGGAATTGCAGAGTTCGAATCTGCATTTTCATCATAGACAAGCACATCGGCCTGACCTAAGTTTTCACTTCGCAAAGTTGTTAAAGCCGTAACGGCAGATCCTAAATCTCTTACAACTACCGCATCGGCAAGTGTTCCAAAAGCCGCCGCGGCAGCGGACTCCCATCCTGCATCGATTTCAATAAGGTTGGCAATTGATCCGAGTATATGAACGCCGTGTGAGTCATTTAGTAAAGCAGATGCACCATCTCGATTGTGCGAAGTTAACTTCATCGCTTCGATCTTGGACTCAACGGCGTTTCGCTCACGATCTGCTAAACGTTCGGCCTCAACCAACTCTTGCAATTTTGATTGAGAAGATTTAAGCACGCTCTTAGCGCTCTCAAACTGAGAGTCAAGGCCCTTCTCTCCAGTATCGGCGCCAGCAATATCTAGTTCGTAGGATGAATACTCGCGCTGCGCTGTGTCCACGCGAAGTTGAGCCTCATCGCGAGCCCGGGTTAGGCGTTCAATCTCCTCTGAAATCGCCTCAAGTCTGGCCTGCAGGGATTTAATGTGGCCCTCTTGTCGCGCTGTCCCCTCTCGAGCATCAGCGATTGCTCGCATTGCTGCGGCGATTTTATCTTCATCAATTTTTAACTCATGCTCGCTCTTCACTAAATTCGATGTTGCAGAAACTAGTGCCTGCTTAGCGCTCTCAACATTTTCTCGCAGTTGACTCTCTTCAAGACGCAGTCCTTGTGCATCGACTTCAAGTGCATCTGGATCTCGTCCAGCTGAGCGCGCCTCTTCGGCCTCTTCAATAAGAAAACGTGAACGTTCCTGGGCAAGAGACTGAGTTCCGCGGAATTTTTCTCGCAATGAGTTCAGCTGGTAGTACGTCTCTTGTGCTTGAATCAGAAGTGGTCCTTCGACTAAAGCCTGAGTATCAAGTTCGCTTTCGCGGGCACGAATCGTTTCAACCTCAGCCTCTACCTCTGCTCTTCGCTCACGTAAGGCTGTTTCATCGGCGACTTCTGCATCGAGAGTCTTTGAAAGAGAGATGAAATCGTCGGCAAGTAGACGAAGTTTTGCATCGCGTAAATCGGCTTGAATAGTTGCAGCTTTTTTTGCAACCTCTGCTTGCTTACCAAGTGGTCGAAGCTGTCTTCGCAGTTCTACAGTCAAATCTTGAACGCGAGCCAGATTTGTCTGCATAGAATCTAACTTGCGAAGTGCTTTCTCTTTTCGTTTGCGATGCTTTAAAACTCCGGCTGCCTCTTCAATAAATCCGCGACGCTCTTCAGGCGTTGCCATCAAAATTGCATCGAGCTGGCCTTGACCAACGATGACGTGCATCTCACGGCCGATTCCAGAATCGCTTAGTAACTCTTGAATATCTAGCAAACGGGAGGCTTCACCATTTATCTGATACTCACTTTGCCCATTACGAAAAAGTATTCGTGAGATTGTTACTTCACTAAATTCAATTGGGAGCGCACCATCACTGTTATCAATCGTCAGTGCAACTTCGGCGCGACCAAGTGGTGCTCTTCCACTTGTACCAGCGAAAATGACATCTTCCATTTTTCCGCCACGAAGAGATTTTGCCCCTTGTTCACCCATCACCCATGTCAGAGCGTCAACGACGTTACTTTTACCTGAACCGTTAGGGCCAACAACGCACGTAATTCCTGGTTCAAGTCGCAAAGTGGTAGCCGAAGCGAAGGACTTAAAGCCCTTGAGGGTGATGCTCTTCAAATACACGCGGCAAACCTATCGTCTCGCGAGAGCATTTTTAACAGATTTAAGGTTGAGGCAGCTCGTTTTTTAGTAATTCATAGGCGATGCGCGCAGCAATCTGCTCAGCTTCTCGCTTGCTCTTTCCAGCGCCTTCACTAACTCCGACACCAGCTACCATCGCAACGGCCGTGAAACTCTTATCGTGATCGGGACCCTCTTCACTCACAACATACTCTGGGACTCCCTTGTTAAGGGCGGCCACTAACTCTTGAAGCGCTGTCTTGCCATCTAGACCTGCGCCCCTTGCCACAGCCGAATCCAGTGTTGGTGCGATTAATCTACGAACGATGTCAGTACACACTGCAAATCCGAACTGCAGATAAATTGCACCTATTAGCGCTTCAAGGGCATCGGCGAGAAGTGAGTTTTTATCACGGCCACCCGTAACCTCTTCGCCTTTACCCAAGCGTATGTGCTGACCTAAATCTAGCTCTCGCGCAATATCTGCCAGCGCGCGCATATTTACAACTCCAGAACGAAGCGGAGATAAACGACTCTCATCGAACTCTGGATAGCGTTTATAAAGTTCTTCAGTAACAATTAAACCTAAAACTGAATCACCTAAAAACTCGAGTCGCTCATTTGTCTCTTTGCTCGATGATTCATAAGCAAATGAACGATGAGTAAAAGCTAACTCAAGTAGTGAGGGTTCGATAACAACCCCCAGCTGCTCATTGAGCAACGAGCTCAGATCAGACCTCTAATACCTGGCGACGGTTATATGTACCGCAGGTTGGGCAGGCAGTGTGTTGCAGCTTTGGCTGTTGGCACTGTGGGCATGTTGCAAGAGAGGCAGCAGTTGTCTTCCACTGGCTTCGGCGTGAACGCGTCTTAGAACGCGAGGTCTTCCGCTTTGGTACTGGCACTTTTCTAACCTCTTCTTCTTTTCCTTACGCAACGGTGGTTGCAGGGCGTAAGTATCTCTCAAAAACCCTAATTCTTGAAATCGGGGGCTTCCTCTGCAAGTCCAGCAAGATCGGCCCACCGGGCATCAATTACCTCGTGAGCGTGATCTTGGGGCAGTTCGGCCCATTTAACTCCACACTCTGGACACAGGCCTAGGCAGTCATCGCTGCATAAAGGGTTATTTGGCAGAGATAGGCAGATGGAATCCCGGATCGGGACCTCTAAATCCATGAAATCACCATCCATGAGAAGCTCATCCTCAATATCTAGGTCATCAACAACTGGAGCGTGCTTTTTGCGCTCAGGTTTCTGCTCATACAGGTAGAGCTCCTGTATTCGTTTATCTATCTCAATTTCAACTGGATCTAGACATCGAATGCATTCGCCTGTTGCCACTGCGTATATCTGCGCGCTTAGCAAAACGCCTTCTGTCACTGATTCCAAGCGAGCATCTACTTCGATGATCTCACCTACCTGCACAGCGATTAATTCGACTCCTACTTTTTCAAGAAGCTCAATGTCGAGCTCATACTCTTTCATCTCGCCAGCGCGACGTGGGAGTTCAAATGTATTGAGTTTAAATATTTCTGGTAGACGTGACATATGGATTAATCTGCATCGGAGAGTTGAGCAAGTGCATCTTTATCTCCAGCACCAGCTAAACGTTCGCGTCCACGCGCGACAGCATCTGAAGTCTTATTTAAGATAACTTCTAAGGTAGCAAGGCGTCCATCGATGTACTCTTCAACTTCGGCCTTTTCTTGCAGAGCTTGATCGCGGGCCTCATCTAAAATCTTTCGGGCCTCATCGCGTGCAATTTGAACAATTGAAGTCTGTTCAACCATTCGAGCGACATCTTCGCGAGCTATCGAAATCATCTGTTCGGCACTGAGTCGTCCCTCGTCAACGATTGCATCACGTGCGGCGATAATTTTTTGTGCTGATTCAAAGTCTGCCGGTAGGGCAGCGCGTGCCTCGTCGAGAAGTTCAAGCATCTCACCTCGATGAACAACGCAACTTGCAGAAAGTGGAACGCCGCGCGCCTCCTCGACCATTGTTATGGCAGAGGCCAACTTGTCTATTGAATCCATGAATTATTTCCCACCCACTCGAAGTTTTATCGCAGTATTTACATTTGCTGGAATCATGGTCGAAACATCTCCCCCATAGTGTGCGAGCTCTTTAACAATAGAGGATGAGAGAAATGAATACGCCGGCGCTGTTGCCATAAGCATCGTTTCGACGCCAGAAGCCTGCAGGTTTAACTGCGCCATTTGAAGCTCATAATCAAAGTCTGTAACAGCGCGAAGCCCCTTAACGATTGTCGTAATTGACTTGCTTTTGCAGTAATCAACTAATAAGCCGCTCCATGAGTCGACGATGACGTTGGGTAGATCTGCCACAGTCTCTCTAATCATCTCTATCCGCTCCGGAACCGTAAAAAGCGATGACTTAGTGCGGTTCTCCAATACTGCAACAACGACCTGATCAAAGTGCGAACTCGCTCGTTTGATAATATCTAAATGCCCAAAAGTAATCGGATCGAAGGATCCGGGGCAGACTGCGCGTTTCATGGCTCAAACGCTAGCAAGAGATGGAGAAGTTAGCCATTCTCACGCAATCTCATTTTCTTGGAAAGCGGTGTAATTACCGTAGAAGATAGTGGCAGCGCCGTAATTTCTCTCTCTCGCGGCGCTAAAACCCTCGGGCCAGCTAAATTTCGATGATTTCGACGTGCGTTCGACGGCGATAAATGCATCGTCTTTTAAGAATTCGCCTGCATGTAGCTTTCCAATTAAATCTTCAACTTCGCTATCGGAGAAATCAAAAGGTGGATCGATGTAGACAATGTGATATCTCTCCTTTGCTGGCTCACTTACAAAGCGCTGAGCCGAGAGTGCATAAAGGTGAAACTTTCCAACTGGCTGACTTTTTTTTACCAACTCATAATTACTTTCGATCGTCTTTTGAGCATCAGCGTCACGTTCAATAACATGCACAAGTGATGCTCCGCGAGATAAGGCCTCTAGTCCAATAGCTCCCGAACCGCCGAATAAATCTAAAACGTGAAGTCCCAGAAAATCACCGAACTCTGATGTGAGAGATGAAAATAAACCCTCACGTGCTCGATCAGATGTAGGTCGCGTTGCGCCTGCAACATTTCCTAATGTACGTCCCTTTGCTACACCGGCGATTATTCTCAACGATTAACCCTTATCTAAGTAATCTATGGCGGCATTTCGCGCCATTCGTGCGACTTCTGCACTGAGTGCAGGATAACTTGTTAAATCCCCCGACGTCGCAATCACATTTTCGGCATCCGAACGCGCACTCTCAATCAAAGCCTCATCCCGCAAGACTCTGAGCAGGCGCAGGTGTGACTGGGTGCCAGATTGATTAGCACCAAGTACATCGCCTTCTCGACGCTGCTCTAAATCAATGCGTGAGAGTTCAAAGCCATCCAAAGTTGCAGCCACCGCATCAAGGCGCTCTCTTGCTGAAGTACCAACCGGTGAACCTGTTACTAACAGGCAAAGCCCAGAGGATGAGCCTCGTCCCACGCGACCGCGAAGTTGATGAAGTTGGGAAACACCAAATCGATCTGCATCCATTATGACCATCACCGTAGCGTTGGCAACGTCGACACCTACTTCAATCACAGTAGTAGATACAAGAACATCGATCTCACCTGATGCAAAGGCACGCATCGTTGAATCTTTCTCCTCGCTGCTCATTCGGCCGTGTAGTTCGGCGACTCGCAATCCTTTCAACGCCCCGTTAGCTAATTCGGGGGCTAAAACACTTACCGATGCGATGTCAGGTGAATCTTCGCCAAAGAGAAAGTCAATATCTGAACCCGAATCGCTCCCTGGTTCAATCCGTGGGGCTACGACATATGCCTGATGCCCAGCACTTACTTCTTCTCGAATTCGCTGCCAAGCGCGCTCCAAATACGTTGGTTTCTCAAGCACTGGTATCACATGGGTTGAGATTGGTTGCCTTCCCAGTGGGAGCTCTCTGAGTGTTGATACATCTAAATCTCCAAAAACCGTCATCGCAACTGTACGTGGAATCGGAGTAGCAGTCATGACTAAAAGATGTGGAGGTTTTTGTGCTTTGACTTTGAGCGCATCGCGCTGCTCGACACCAAATCTGTGTTGCTCATCAACAACGATTAGTCCTAAATCATTAAACTCAACTTTTTCTCCTAGCAGTGCATGGGTGCCGATGATTATTCCCGCATCACCATGAGCCGCAAGTGCTAGAGCCTCTTTACGAGCTGCTGCATTTTGTGAACCTGTAATTAAAGTAATCCGAGTTGCTTTGTCGCTACTTCCTAAAGTTCCACCGTGGGCTAATGGTCCAAGCAGTTTTTCAAATGTACGCACGTGCTGTGCTGCCAATACCTCTGTGGGAGCCAAAAGTGCTGCTTGCCCACCGCTATCTACTACTGCCAGCATCGCTCGTAATGCAATGACAGTTTTTCCTGATCCAACTTCACCCTGTAAAAGACGATGCATTGGATGGGGTTGTGCCAAATCTGATTCAATTTCAGCGATTACCGTCCGCTGTCCTCCAGTTAACTCAAATGGGAGTGCGGCATCAAAGGCCTCAAGAATCCCTCCTTTGATTGCTTTTCGCGATACTGTGTTGAGTTTTTTCAGCTCATTGCGCCGCATTACTAACATGAGCTGCAATAAGAAAGCCTCATCAAATGTTAGACGCTCACGCGCCAAATCAGCGTGATCTAAATCCAAAGGAGCGTGCAACTGAACAAGTGCCTGCTGCAAAGTTGGATAGTTGTGTGAGCTCCTAATCTCATCTGGAAGATAATCTGCAATCTCATCGAGTGAGGAGATTGCCATCTCAACACATTGCGAAATCTTCCACGATGGCATCTTGGCTGTGGCTGCATACACGGGTAAATACTTTCCGGCAAAGTTCTTGGTAGCGTCATCAACATCTGTGCCATCTGCAATCATCTGATAATCCGGATGGGCTAACTGTTTCTTCCCATTAAACACACCAACTTTTCCAGCGAACAAACCCTGCGAACCAACCTTTAACTCTTTCTCACGCCATGCTTGATTAAAGAAAGTAAGTGAGAGTTTCTGGCTTCCATCCGTAACTATTACCTCCAAGATGCTTCCTTTGCGACCTCGGATTGGACGATTGGCCGAACTATGAACCTGAGCCAGAATTGTTACCTCATCACCCTCAGATAACTGCGCGATATCGGTGAGTTCGCCGCGGACCATATATCGTCGCGGATAGTGGCGCATTAAATCGCCAACACTTTTAATTCCAAAAACATCTGTTAAGACTTTTGACGTGCGATCACCTATAACGGTTGCAAGTTTGTCTTCGATATCGCCCACATGCGCATTCTCTCGCGTTTAATCCCTTATCTGCATCTCTTAACGCCGCATTGTCAGAGTTTTATGAAAGCCTTCCCAGCCAGTATGTGTGATCACGATAGTAATCTTCTCACGCAGCCGTTTTGCTATGGCTTTTTCTATCCTGCCTGCCAGCGCATCATCAAGATGTTCGGTGGGCTCATCGAGAATGTAAACATCTGCCTTTGCCAATAAAACCCTAGCAACAGAGAGGCGCTTGGCCTCTCCCCCCGATATAACTCTTCCGAAATCTCCAATTACGGTATCCAAACCCTCGGCAAGCTCGTTTAATAACTGATCGAGTTCGAGAATAGTAAGGACCTGAATCAACTCGGTATCGGTCGCCTCTTGATTTGCGATTTTTAAGTTCTCGCGCAGCGATGTATTGAATATATGTGAACGCTGAACTGTTCCCACTATTCGAGAGTTTAAGTCACTAAATCCATCTGCGTCATTGCCATCAAAAGTAAGAGAGCCTTCGTAGGGCAATAGACCCAACAGCCCCATTGCAAGCGTTGATTTTCCACTTCCACTACGTCCTCGAACTACTAAAATCTCACCTTTACTAAGATCGAAAGAGACTGGCTGCATAAAGCTTTCACCCCATGAGACTGTTAAATTCTCGGCAGTGACTCTTGAAATTTCACTCTCAATTTTTTGTCCAACTTCGATGTCATTGCTCGTGGCCAGTAAGTTATCAACTGATCTCTGGGACATCAGGAGTTTGCCTGCTCCAAAGAGATTCGGATACCAGGCTGTTATCGCTTCAAAGATCACTAGAGGAATAAAGATCAACATCGTGACTTGAACGGCAGGAATGCTCTCAGAGCGCGTAAGTGACTGTGCTAACCAAGAAAAGCCCACAACAGAGATAGCGATGAAAGTATTCGTTAGGCTTGAAAGTCGCCAACTCTGGTACAGCAACTTCGACTCGCGAGTATGTAAATCTCTCTCCAGCATATTAGCGCTGGCGATATTTTCATCGAGGTAGCCGTATATCGCCGCCTCAGTAACACCGTGAGTTGCACCTTCTAATAGTTGGGTATAGCTATTTTCACTCTCTTCGATGGAGCGGGCAAGTGGTTCGCTCGTACGCTTAATTAACTGAGGCAGTACTGCCAGCAATAGCGCACATGCGGGCAGGGTAAATACAAGACTCTCTGGGCGTACCCAATATGCAAGTAATGCCCCTGCTAATAACGATATTACAGCCGATGACTGTGGCAGTTTGATTCGCAGCTGATACTCCTGCGCACGTTCAACATCATCAACAATGCCTTTTACCGCGGTGCCACTATTAAATGACCTCGCCATCGCGATTGAGCTCTGACTTAGTTTCTTATAAATCTGAACACGCAAATTTGTTAACCGAGCAAATACAGCCTTATGACTCATAAGACGCTCGGAGTATCTTGCAACCGAACGAAAGATGCCAAAGAAGCGGACTAAGACAATTGCAACACTCAGCGTCAGAATTGGAGGTTGCATCGATGCCATCGTGATTAGCCAGGCACTCGATATTGTTAATCCAATTCCACCGATAAAGGCAAAAGCCCCTAATGAATAAGCAAGAAACATCATGAGGTGAGCGCCTTAGAAAAGACAGCCATCATGTCATCGCTCTTGAGTACACTTCGATCATGGGTAATGCAGATTACAATTGCCCCACTCTGTGCATAGTCACGAAGTACTTTCATGACGGCTTCACTACTCACCTGATCTAAATCAGCAGTCGGTTCGTCGGCGATTAAAACTTTGGGTGTGGCCGCTAGGGCTCTGGCCAGTGCAATCTTTCGAACTTGCCCTCCGGATGCAGCATTTCCGCTTTCGCCAGCGCTTCCAATCGGCGTAGCTAAGCCCGCTGGAAGATCACTTATGTGTAATCCGCACTGAATCAACAAATCAGAAATTTTCTCTGGCGCAATATCTGGATCGACGAGTTTGAACTGGTGGGCAACATCGCCCGTAGATAACTGTGGATTTTGTGGAACCCAACCAATACTTTTAAACCAGGACTTTCGACGCTCAGCTGTTATCGCAACACCATCTGCCAGCAACTGCCCTTGATTACTAACTCCTAAAAGATTGAGCGCAAAAGTGCTCTTTCCTATTCCTGATTCGCCTACGATAAAGAAAATATCCCCACTTCGCAGAGTTTCACCTCTGACTGCAGTATCTATTCGTCCAGGAATATTTAGCGACCAATCACTCCACTGCAGCTCATTGGTGTCCGAGAAATCATGAGGCTCATCGATGATGCGACTTTGACGCTGACTCTGTATCGCGCTTAAACGTGCCAGAGCCTCTGTCCCGTCGGCCGAAGCATGAAAGAGTGAGGCCGCGTTTCGCAGCGGAAAGTAGACCTCAGGTGCAAGGATTAAAACCGCCAACGAAGCTGAAAATCCAACTCTTCCATCCACTAAACGCAGGCCTATAGATACCGCGATAAGTGCGACTGAGATAGTTGCGCAGAGTTCGAGAGCTAGGGCAGAAAGAAATGATATTCGCAGAACCTTCATGGTCTCTTCGGTATATCGATTACCCATCTGCTCAATTCGCTCTGGTTGAGTCTTGTGGCGACCAAAGATTTTCAAAGTAACAAATCCACGCAGTGAATCTTCAAAGTAGGCAGAAAGCGAGCCCAATGTCTTCCATTTCGCGCTAACCGAATCTGCTGTGTATCGGCCTATGAGAGCTCCGAAAAGTGGGATGAGCGGCAGAGTAAAGATAGCGATTACGGCAGAGAGTGGATCGAGTATGAAGATAGTAACGATTACAACAAGTGGCGTGATTGATGCAAAGAATAGTTGGGGCAGAAAACGACCAAGGTAGATATCGAGTGAGTTCAATCCTTTAATAAGCAGGGTGCTAAAAGTTGAACTCGAGACATTCGTAAAGGCATCTAGAGTCGATGTGATATCGCTACGGAGCTCTTGTTTAATACGTGAGGCCTGAATGCTGCACCAATACTCAAAACGAGATTGAAAGAGAGCTCTGAAGAACCAGGCTATGCCTAAATACACGAGAAGAGTTGAAACATTTGATGAGTTATTTATTAAGCCCACAATTATCGCCGATAACAAGAGCGCACATATAACAATCGTCGCCGACCAGATTATGGCGGCGGCGATTGAGACAAAGAAAAGCCTGCGGCTACCACTCCGAGAGAGCAGTAGCCGCAGTTCAGCAGATTTCACTTATGCAGGATATGGCTTACTGCATCTAGAACGCCATGTTCTGGGTTAGAGATCTGCGAAGCGCTCACACGCTTGCGGAATACCCAGTAAGTCCACCCCTGATAGATAAGCACAATCGGCGTCATCACAACGGCGACGTATGTCATTACCTTCAAGGTGTAGTCCGTGCTTGATGCATTAGTAATTGTCAGATCGAACTGTGATCCCAGAGATGAAGGCATCACGCGTGGATATAGGGCGTAAAAGAGAGTCGAGACAAAAGTTGCGATTGCAACTGAGTTGAATACGAACGCCCACCCCTCGCGACCCATAAGGTTTGCCGCCATTCCTGCAACCCAAAGGAGAGCGACCAGAACTGACAAGATCAGAACTCTGGAGTTAATCTCGGGGAACAAGAGGTTGGTCCAAGTCAAGAAGCCAACGCATGCAACAGCTGCAATGAGACCTGTGATTTTGGCTATTGCGCGTGAGCGCTCACGAATCTCACCAGTTGTCTTCAATGACAAGAAGACGGCGCCGTGAGTCAAAAAGACAGTCAAGGTTACAACGCCGCCAAGGAGTGCGAATGGATTGAGAAGATTGAAGAATCCCCCAACATATTCGAGAGATCCATTGGATGCTTTTTCAATGGGAACGCCTTTGACAATGTTAGAAAAAGCAACTCCCCAGAGTAGAGCTGGAATAGCGCTGCTTATCATGATTGCGATATCCCAACGTTGTCTCCACTGCGCCTTGCCGTACTTTGAGCGATACTCAAATGAAACTCCACGTACGATAAGAGAGACAAGGATTAAAAAGAGTGGAAGGTAAAAACCACTAAAAAGAGTTGCATACCATTCAGGAAATGCTGCAAAAGTTGCGCCTCCTGCTACAAGTAGCCACACCTCATTGCCATCCCAGACTGGCCCGAGAGTCGTTAGTACCGCACGACGGTCGGCCTCATTGCGAGAGACATAGCGAAGAAGCATTCCGACACCAAAGTCAAAACCCTCGAGAATAAAATATCCAACCCAAAGAACTGCAATGAGTAGGAACCACACTGTTTGAAAAGTCATGTTCATGCTCCTTTCTTAGTAGGACATCACTAGTGGTTTATCGGCAGATCCGCCCAATGCAGGTTCTGCGTAATCAAACTCTTCTGCAGGTCCCATTTTGATAACGCGCAGAATCAATCCGACTTCGATGAAGGCAAGAACACCATAGAGAACAGTGAATGCAATCATCGTAAAGAGAACTGCCCCAGCTGAGACGACAGTGCTGACACCATCAGCGGTTTTAATAAGACCAAAGACTGCCCAAGGTTGGCGAGCT
>CAFBMZ010000012.1_pt1 | contig 19139 bp, 19 predicted proteins | sample 7269111 | NCBI WGS metagenome assembly CAFBMZ01 (sample SAMEA6814078, study PRJEB35770) | uncultured Actinomycetes bacterium | biome: Freshwater; feature: Freshwater reservoir; material: water | place: Czech Republic | collected 2017-05-23 | depth 30m m | reverse complement strand
TTGTGCTCCATCATTGGTGCGGTTATATGCTCCCGAGTTTTTCACAACAGGGTTCGAGGTTGAAAAAGAGATTGCTATTGCCTTTACAAGATACTGCTTGCCTCAGATTTTCTTTCTAGGTCTGTTCACCATGCTTGGACAGGTTGCCAATGCCCGAGGCTCTTTTGGGCCCTTAATGTGGGCTCCTATTGCAAATAACCTCGTTGGTATCGCCCTTTTTGGCGGGTTTTTACTTTTCTCTTCACGTGTTTCTTTAGAAAGTATCACATCTCGCCAGGTTCAAATTCTCGGATGGGGAACAACTGTAAGTGTCGTTGTGCAGGCTTTGGTATTAATTCCGGTCATAAAACGTTTGGGAATTAAACTGCGGCCGCAATGGGGATTAGAGGGTTTAGGTAAATCATTTGGTTTAGCAGGTTGGACCTTGCTATACGTCCTAATCTCACAACTTGGTTATCTAGTGACAGTGAATGTTGCAACAAGTGCTGCAGTCAGAAGTGCTCAAGAAGGTATTACTCGTGGAGTTGGATACACCCCTTATACATACGCTTATTTTGTAATGCTCTTACCTTATTCAATAGTGACGATTTCGATTGTTACTGCGATTTTGCCGCATCTGTCTCGGTTGGCAGTTGCCAATGATCGCGAAGAGGTACGCCTGCAATTAATTCGAGCTATAAAACTAGTTGGAGTTATCACTATTCCTAGCGCTGTGGCTTTCTTATTCTTTGGTCCACTCATTACACAGGTCATCTTTGTTGGAATCCCAAGTGAGGATTCCCGGTATATCGGATTAGTGTTATCAGCTTTGAGTTTTGGTCTTGTTGCCTTTTCAATAAATTTAATTTTAATCCGTGGTTTTAACGCCTTTGAAGACACTCAAACTCAAGTGATCTCTATATTTATTATTAACATAATTTCAGTAGCACTGTCTTATTTATTTTTAAATATTTTAAAGAATCAATGGGTCACAGTTGGACTTGGGGGAGCGTTTTCGGTTAGTTATTTAGTTGGTTTGTTAATAACACTCTCCCTTCTTAAAAAACACACGGGAGCAATAAAGTTAAGAGATTTCTTAGGTCAACATCTGCGCCTATTCGGGGCAGCAATAGGTGTCATGGCCCCTTTGTTTGTCTTAATTCAGTATTTAAATTGGTCTGGTGTTGAGTTATCGCCGATGGCTCGTACGGGTGAGTTGGTGATTGTCATGATTACGGCTTTCTTTGGCTATTTAGTGGCTGGAAGAGCCGCAGGGGTTGAAGAGATTTCGATGATTGGCAATCTTCGTGATTCGCTCATTAGGCGTTCATCTAATAAAGGTTAAAATGGAAGTACTAGCGGTTCAAGGGGGCTCATTGTGAGTGAAGTTAGAGATGTTGTCATAGTGGGTTCGGGGCCAGCAGGTTATACGGCAGCGATATACGCCTCGCGTGCCCAGTTAAATCCAATTATCTATGAGGGTTCAGTCACCGCGGGTGGCGCACTCATGAATACAACAGAGGTAGAAAACTTTCCGGGTTTTGTTGACGGTGTAATGGGACCTGATTTGATGGAGAGCATGCGCAACCAAGCAAAACGTTTTGGTGCCGAATTGGTGACGGATGACATCGTCTCTATGGATTTAGCTGGTGAGATTAAAACTTTGACCGATGGATCTGGAAAAACTATCAAGGCTCGCTCTGTCATTCTTGCTACAGGCTCTGCATATCGCGAGATCGGTTTAGTAAATGAAAAGCGTTTATCTGGTCATGGGGTTTCTTGGTGTGCTACATGCGACGGATTCTTTTTTAGAGATCAGGAGATTGCAGTAGTTGGTGGGGGAGACTCTGCAGTTGAAGAGGCGACTTTTCTAACAAAATTTGCCAGTAAAGTAGTGTTGATTCATCGTCGTGATTCTCTACGAGCTTCCAAAATTATGGCCGATCGCGCCGCTGCAAATCCAAAGATTGAGTTTGTTTGGAACACTGAGGTTGTAGATGTTCTTGGTGACACTAAAGTCACGGGCTTAAAACTACGCAACACGATTGATGGCACAGAGAGCGAACGAGCTTTTACTGGGTTGTTTGTTGCTATTGGACATATCCCTCGTAGTGAGCTTCTTATTAACCAGATAAATCTAAATGCCGAAGGTTATGTAGAGGTTGATGGACGCTCAACTCGAACAAACCTTGCAGGGGTCTTTGCTTGTGGCGATCTTGTAGATTTTACATATCGGCAGGCAATTACAGCGGCGGGGTCGGGATGCCAAGCCGCACTTGATGCTGAGAAGTTTCTCGCGCACCACTAATGTTTACTCATTACAAACAACGATCTGGAGATTAATAATGGCGACTGTAAATGTTACCTCTGCGACTTTTGATGCAGAGGTTTTGAAGAGTAACACCCCTGTTTTGGTGGATTTCTGGGCTGAATGGTGTGGGCCTTGCCGTGCCGTTGGTCCTATTCTTGAAGAGATTTCAAATGAACATGGCCAAAAACTAAAGATTGTAAAACTAAATACCGATGAGGAGTCTGCGATCGCTATTAAATATGGCATCTCATCAATTCCTGCAATGTTTGTGTTTGTCAATGGTGAAGTTGTGAAGACAATTATTGGAGCCAAACCAAAACCTGCTTTACTTAAAGAGCTTGAAACATTCATCTCTTAATCTGATAGGTAATCTATGTCAGATTTAAATGAAGCACAGATTCGCTCTTTTCAGCAGAGTCGCGGATTAGCGGTTACTGGTTTTATTGATGCAATGACTGCGCGCGCACTTGAAGAATCTCGTTGGAAACTTGGTGATCGTTCACTCAATCTCCAAGATCATCCTTTAATGCGAGGCGATGATGTCGCCGCTTTACAGTCTCGATTAACTGAGATGGGATTTGATTGCGGACGTGTTGATGGAATTTATGGTGCACGTTCAGCATCTGCTGTAAGAGAGTTTCAGCAATCGGCTGGAATAGTTGTTGATGGTAAATGTGGACCTGAAACAATTATTGCTTTACTGCGTTTGACGCGTATGGTTTCCGGTGGCGCGCCAAACGCTTTGCGAGAGAACGCTGCACAAAAAAACCGAGGACCCGCTCTTGCAAATAAGATTATCGTTTTGAATCCTGATGGTGATAACGCACTTGTTTATGATGTAGCACTCCGCACTGAAGGGCGATTACTAGCACTTGGTGCATCGGTGTTTTTAACACGGGGTATTGCCAACAACCCTTCAGAGTTAGAGCGAATTACTTTTGCGAATCAAAGTAGTGCCGATTTAATGATCTCTCTACATTTAGATGGTTACAAGAATGAAACTGCTCATGGGGTTGCAACGTATTTTTACGGAAGCGATGCACATGGTATTCACTCAACAGTCGGTGAGCGTTTTGCGTCATTGGTTCAAAGAGAGATTTGCGCCAGAACAGACCTTCTCAACTGTCGAACTCATGCCATGGCCTGGGATTTACTCCGATTAACACGGGCTCCTGCGGTTCAGATAGATCTAGGCTATTCATCCAATCCGGGTGACATAGAACGCTTATCTCGACCAGATTTTCGTGACGTAATTGCTGAGGCGTTAGTTATTTCGATTCAACGTTTATATTTGGCTGCTGAAGATGATGCAAAGACTGGAACATTGAGAATCTCTGATCTGCGTAAAGCTGGCATTCGCCGTTAAATAACGTTCATGGTTGCTCCCGTATATGGCAGACTTAGGACATGTCGGATATTTCTCACCGTTATGCAACTGGCGCTCCACAAAATCTAGAGGAGCGTTTTGCAAGTAGGGCTGCGCATATGAAGCCCAGTGAAATCCGCTCACTCTTTGCCGTCGCCTCACGTCCAGAGATTGTCTCTTTAGCTGGCGGTATGCCAAATCTATCCGCCTTTCCTATGGCGATGATGGCCGATGTTGTACAAAAACTTGTTTTGACCAATGGTGCTGAAGCCCTTCAATACGGTAGCGGTCAAGGTCATCCAAAACTGCGTGAACAGATTTGTGAGGTTATGGCCCTCGAGGGAATTAGAGCCAACCCCGATGATGTCTTGGTTACAACAGGTTCGCAACAGGCCCTTGATTTAATCTCTCGAATCTTTATCGATCCCGGTGATGTCGTGTTGGCAGAAGCGCCCTCTTATGTTGGTGCTTTAGGCACTTTTCACCAGTATGAGGCATCTGTTATTCATGTGGAGACCGACGATGATGGTTTAGTCCCACAGGGTTTACGCACTGCAATTAAGAGTGTTCGCGCCGCAGGGCGCAAAATTAAGTTCTTGTACATGATTCCTAACTACCAAAACCCATCGGGTGTTTTACTGCCTGCCGAGCGCCGCACTGAGATTTTAGATATCTGTCGAGAAGAGGGAATCTTTGTTGTTGAGGATAATCCCTATGGGCTTCTTGGTTTTGATAAGCCATCCCCAAATGCAATGCGCGCAGAAGACTCAGAAAATGTGATCTACCTTGGCACTTTTTCCAAAACAATTGCTCCTGGGCTTCGAGTTGGCTGGGCATTAGTTCCTCCATCACTGAAGGAAAAGTTAGTAATCGCAAGTGAGTCCTCAATTTTATGCCCCTCTAATTTTGCTCAACTAACAATTTCTAGTTACCTTGCCGAGCAGCCTTGGCGTGACCAAATCGCCTCTTTTTGTGACTTATATAAATCTCGTCGCGATGCGATGCTTGAATCCCTTGATGAGTATTTTCCTGCAGCTGCAAAGTGGACTAAGCCTGGTGGGGGTTTTTATGTCTGGGTGACTTTGCCTCCAGAGATTGATACCACCGCGTTAATGCCAAAAGCTATTGTTGCCAAAGTTGCATATGTCCCAGGTACTGCTTTTTATGCCGATGGTTTTGGTTCTTGGTCGCTTCGTTTATCGTACTGTTATCCAACACCAGAGCGCATTCGTGATGGAGTAAAAGCTTTGGGTGGAGTAATTAAAACTGAGATGTCGCGCCGTGGGAGCAACCAAATCTCTTAGCCTTCTAAGGTTTTAGTTATTCTCTTTAAATCCTCTGCACCGGCGAACTCAATAACTATTACACCTTTTTTCACGCTGCCTTGAATCGTGACTCTGGTATCTAGGGCATCGCCTATGCGATCGGCTATCTCGTTGAACTCTACAACACTGGATTTTATACTCTTTGTTTTTTTCTTACTGCTCTTTGGTGTATTTCCCGAAATCAACGTTTCAATTGCGCGAACACTCAAACCCTCATTAATAATTCTCTTTGCGAGGGATTCAATTTGATGTACGTCGGTTAATGCTAAGAGTGCTCGAGCATGTCCTGCGCTAATTACCCCAGATGCAACTTTGCTTTGCACTGAGGCTGGTAGGTTCATTAAGCGAATAGTGTTTGAAATTAGCGAACGTGAGCGGCCAAGTTTTTGTGCTAGCTCTTCATGTGTGCATGCAAAATCATTGAGGAGTTGAGAGTAAGCGGCGGCTTCTTCTAGTGCATTTAATTGGCTGCGGTGAATATTCTCAATAAGAGCTTCGCGGAGTAGTTCGTTGTCAGATGTTTGGCGAATAATTACTGGGATCTTTTTAAGGCCGACAGCTTTTGCTGCACGGTAACGTCTTTCGCCCATAATTAATTCGTATGTGCCTTTTTTTGTTTGTCGAACCACTGGAGGTTGCAAAATACCGATCTCTTTAATCGATGAAATTAACTCATCGAGTGCCTCTTGATCAAAGTGTTTGCGCGGTTGACGTGGGTTCGGTTGAATTAAATCAATATCAACTTCATTGTGTGTTGCAACCTCTTGACCCTCAACAGTTAATGATGTTGGAATCAATGCATCAAGGTTTGTACCAAGCCCACCGCGTCGTGCCACTATGCAATCTCACCTTCACGTTTGTAATGTATCGAAACGACATTAGAATCAAATGCTTTTGCGCGCGAAGCTAACTCGCGAGCAACTGCCATGTATGCAATTGCTCCAGGAGATGATGCGTCGTATGTCATAACTGTTTGATTAAATCCTGGTGCTTCAGAGACGCGAACAGCGCGAGGAATTGGAATATCAATTAACTCTTGTGGGTAGTGTTTACGTATTTCATCGGCAACATCATTTGCTAAGCGAGTCCTGCTGTCAAACATTGTTAGAACAAAGGTTGTAAGTTTTAGTTGTGCATTCAATCGCTTTTTTACGAGATCAAATGTTTTTAACAGTTGTGATAGACCTTCTAGTGCGTAGTACTCGCATTGAATTGGTATCAACATCTCTTTAGCTGCAGTGAGTGCGTTAATAGTTAAGAGGCCTAAACTTGGTGGGCAGTCAATAAAAATATAATCAAGTGGTTCACCTAATTGGATGCGTGTTGCAACTAACTCTTCGATCGCCTCTTTCAATCGGGTTTCACGGGCGACCATAGGAACTAGTTCAATCTCAGCTTGGGCTAAAGAAGTATTTGATGAGATGCATTCAAGGGATGGGAATCCTTTAACTTTTTGGGCGCACTGAGCCATGGTTGTTATTCCCATAAGCACTTCATAAATTCCAAGGTTTTCTCGATGTTCAACACCGAAAGCGGTGGAAGCGTTACCTTGAGGGTCTAGATCAATAACGAGAGTTCTTAAGCCCCCCATAGACAGTGCTGCAGCCAAATTAACTGTAGTTGTGGTCTTGCCAACTCCGCCTTTTTGGTTGGCAACAGTGATTATGCGCAGGGCGGCTGGCTTATCCATCGCCTCTTTAAGGCGACGAACCCCCACTACGGGTTTTGTTTCACGTGAATCATCCACAGGGCTTAGTTAAGCACCTTTACGGAGTTCAACGATACGCCCACGTTCAATACCCTCATACTCAACCTCGTGCAGAATCGCTTTGGTAACGAGTTTCATCTCTTCTTCGGCGGATTTGCCCTTAATTGCCATGAGGGAGCCGCCTGTTTTGAGTAGGTGCCAGGTAATTTTCTTTAGTTTTTCAAGGGGTGCAACCGCTCGAGCTGTGACGTAATGCGCCGTGGTACGGACATCCTGAGCCTGTCCTCTAATGACCTCAATATCCAAACCGCTCACGGCCTCTTTAAGGAACTCAACCCTGCGCTCCAATGGTTCAATGAGGGTCACATGTAGATCTGGGCGGGCTAGAGCGATGACAATCCCTGGCAAACCTGCCCCTGAGCCAACGTCAAAGACGATAGAGCCCTCTTTTAATAACTGTGTGACGGGTAGACAGTTAAATATATGGCGCTCCCAAATCCGATCTGCCTCTCGGGGTCCAATAAGACCGCGTTCAATCCCAGGACCTGCCAGAAACTCGGCATAGCTCCTTATTCGATCCGGCTCTGGAAAGTGCCGTTCGATCAGGGTTTCACGTGAAACATCCACCTAGGCGCTATAGATCACAACGTAGCGGTTTGGATCTTCTCCATCAGACTCACTTGTCAGGCCAAGCTCTTGAATCGTGTCATGGATAATCTTGCGCTCAAATGCGTTCATTGGAGCAAGTTTGATTGATTTTCCAGTTGACTTTGCCTCTTCGGCCATCTCGTTGGCTAGTTTTTTAAGCTCAGTCTTCTTGTTTGATCGGAAGTTATCGATATCTAACATCAATCGAGAGCGATCACCTGTGGATGTCTGGACAGCTAAACGGGTCAGCTCTTGAATAGCATCTAAAACCTCACCATCACTGCCAACTAGGTGGCGAAGTTTGCCACCCACAATAGCTAGTGATGCGCGGTCGTTTTCAACATCTATATCGATGTCGCCATCAAGGTCGGCAATATCTAAAAGCGCCTCAAGATAGTCAGCGGCGATATCGCCTTCCTCCTCCAAGCGGGCAACACCTTTGGTTGGCTTACTCTCGCCTGCTTCAACAGCCTCTGTCGCCTCAACCGGCTCTGTAACGCTCTCTTCTGAAGATTTTGCCTTTGTCTTTGCCATTTTTTACTCTCCCTGTCGGGTTTGGGGTGAATTAATAGATATTAAGGTGATTTGTCCTAATTAGGGCTAATTTACTTGTTTTTCTTCTTTTTCTTTTTTGGCTGGTTTCGTTGACCTTTGAGATCTTCGATTGGATCTGCACTCTCTACCAGTGGTGTCTCGATAGTGCCACTTTTCTTAGCTTTTTTATGTTGGAGCTCTTCATATGCGGGTGAGCCTGGGGTCGGGTTCCTCTTAATGACATAGAACTGTTGTCCCCATGTCCAAAGATTTGTTGTTGACCAATAAATTAAAACTCCGATTGGGAAGTTAACACCAGAGATAGCAAAAATTAATGGGAATGCGTACAACATGATTTTTTGTTGTTGCAACATCATGTTGTTGCTTGAATCCATTTTTGGCATTCCTTTTAACATCAACTGGCGTTGGGTTGTAAAAGTAGTCAGCGACATTAATGCAATCAGAAAAACCGTCACGATTTTTACTGTCGTGATATTTGTTCCTAGAAAAGTATCTGAAATAGGGGCACCAAAAAACTTTGCGTTTGCTGCACTGACAACATCGGCCTGAGTTAAGACGCCGTGTTTTACCGGTGGGTTTTTACCAATCCCATTTAAAACTGTAAAGAGAGCAAAAAAGATTGGGGCTTGTGCAAGTATTGGGAAACATGACGCTAATGGATTTGTTTTATGCTCTTTATAAAGCTTCATCATCTCTTCGGATTGCTTCTGCCGATCATCTTTGTACTTCTTTTGGATCTCTTTCATATGTGGTTGAAGGGCAGTTAAGGCGCGTTGACTTTTTATTTGTTTTACAAAGAGCGGGATTAAAATAATTCGAATTAATATAACAAGTCCGACAATTGAGAGTGACCAGGAAACGCCACTATCTGATCCAAAGATTGGAGAGAGTGCTTTATGGATTGTGACAATTACCCAAGAAACAGCGATATATAAGGGTTTTAGAATAGTATTCATTGATTAAACTCCAACCTTTTCTTTAACTGCATAGTCAACACCACCATGTGACCATGGATTACAACGCATCAATCGCCAAACACTCATTGCAACACCTTTTAGCCCGTAATTTTCGATTGCAGAAACCGCATAACTTGAACACGAGGGGTAGTACTTACATCTTGGGCCAAACATTGGGGAAATCCATTTTTTATAAACTTTGATTGGGGCAACTATTATTTTTATCAATTTTTGTTCGCCCGCTCATTAGTCTTTCGCACAAGTTTTTCAATAACTTCAACAACCTCTTGCTTGCAATCTGCTGTAGCGGAGTTATTTAGTCCCCTAACAACAAGTAGTGAGCCTGTTGGAAGTTTTGTGTAGTGATCTTGTAGGCAGTGACGAATTTTTCGCGCCAAACGATGGCGTGCGACAGAACCTCCGACGGCTTTGCTGATAATTAATCCAGCGCGAGCAGGGTTAATAGAGTTCGCGTCGATATATAAGTAGCCGACAAAATTGGCTGACGAGTATCGAACTCCACTCTTTGTTGCGCGGGCAAAATCGCCGCTCTCTGTAAGCCGTGCAGATTTAACTAGCACGAGTAATTGTCTTAAAGAGCCTTAAGCCGAAAGTCGAGCGCGACCTTTAACGCGACGTGCCGCTAAAACGGCACGGCCGGCGCGAGTTGCCATACGTGCACGGAAGCCGTGCTTCTTGGCGCGACGGCGAGTATTTGGTTGGAAGGTACGTTTTGTCATGTGGAGCTCCTAAGAAATATAAAGATCACTACGGTCAGAAATACGGGGGAAGCGAGGGTGTAACGGTAGAGGTCTGGGGATAAGTCGGTCAAACTCAGTTTTAGCGTACTTCCGGCATATGTGCTGTGGATAACTAGTTGCTTTTTTACTGTTTTCGCTCTACTTTTCGACTCCCTCCACAGGTTTTCCTGGAAAAGGGGTTTATTAAGGGCTCAACCTGAGGTTTAGACCACAGGTTGTGGATAACCCTGTGGATATTGGAGAGGCTTCTTATGGATGTTAAAGAGATTGAACTTAGCTCCTTATGGGGCAGGGTTATTGAAGAGGTGGCATCAGATGCACCTCAACATCGCGCTTTTTTACAACTTTCAAAGCCTCTTGGTTTATTGCACAACAGTGATCAAACAACCTTGTTGATCGCTACACCAAATCTTTTTGCAAAAGATGTTTTAGAGAGTCGGCTTCGCAACGCCGTAAGTGAGGTTCTCTCTAGAGAGCTTGGCGAGAAAACTAATATCGCCGTCACGGTCGATGAAACATTAGAGATTTTAAATTTACCAACTTTTGAGGTTGAGATTGATTATGTAGCACCTAAAGTTGGAACTGGTAGAAATGATTCAACTCCACAAAACCTTCCCAGTTCAGAGGTTTCACAATTAAACCCTCGTTACACATTTGAAAAATTTGTTGTTGGATCATCAAATCGTTTCGCTCATGCCGCCGCTGTTGCAGTTGCTGAAGCGCCAGCAAAAGCATATAACCCGCTATTTATTTATGGTGAGTCTGGGTTAGGTAAAACCCATCTCCTGCACGCTATTGGAGCATATGCGAAAGAGTTGTATGGCAATGTCCGCGTGCGTTATGTCTCGTCAGAAGAGTTCACAAATGACTTCATTAACTCTATTCGTGATGACAAAGCATCTGCTTTTCAAAGACGTTATCGAGATCTAGATATTTTAATTGTTGATGACATTCAGTTTTTAGAAAATAAAGAGCGAACCCAAGAAGAGTTTTTCCATACTTTTAATACTTTATATAACGCAAACAAACAGATAGTGATCTCGAGTGACCGTCCTCCAAAACAGTTGACAACTTTGGAGGATCGTTTGCGTAGTCGTTTTGAATGGGGTTTGATTACTGATATTCAGCCTCCTGAACTTGAAACGCGTATTGCAATTTTGCGCAAGAAAGCCGCCCAAGATAAATTAAACGCTCCGGATGATGTTTTGGAATACATCGCAAGTAAAATCTCTACAAATATCCGCGAGCTTGAAGGAGCATTAATCCGTGTAACCGCTTTCGCATCTCTTAATAGGCAGAGTGTGGATCTATCTTTAGCTGAGATTGTTTTAAAGGATCTAATCCCCAATGAGGGCAACCCTGAAATCACAGGCGCGACCATCATGGCTCAGACAGCGGCTTATTTCTCGTTGACTATCGATGATTTATGTGGCACGTCCCGTTCACGGCTTTTGGTCAATGCCCGCCAGATCGCTATGTACCTCTGTCGCGAACTAACCGAGCTCTCTCTTCCAAAGATTGGTCAGACTTTTGGCGGCCGGGACCATACAACTGTTATGCACGCCGACCGGAAAATTCGCCAGTTAATGGCTGAGCGCCGATCTATTTACAATCAGGTCACTGAGCTCACTAATAGAATTAAGCAACAGGCTCGATAAAATGTCCGAAATCTCCTTTTTGCCACTAGTTGCCCCCAGTTGTGGATATGTTGTGGATAACTGTGGATATTGGAGGTTTTTATGTGGGTAAAGAGCTATGGGTTGAAAATGAATCTACCGAGGGGTTTAAAGTTAGGTAGCGTTATCCCCACAAATTCAATTTTTCTCCACAAGTTATACCGCTCCACACTCCGCTTTGAGCAGGGTTTTTATCTCTTTTCCACACAAAAACTCTCTGGTTACTACGACTACCTTTACATATATAGATCTACCTCTACAACGAACCTTTCACTACTTTGGGGAGCATTATGAAGTTCACAGTTGAGCAGTCTGCTTTAGTCGATGGTGTTAATTGGGTCTCGAGGAGTCTTTCAACCCGACCTATTAAAACCGAGTTGCTGGGAATAGTTATAGAGGCGACCGGCGAACAAGTTTATTTGTCGGCATCAGATTTAGAGACAGCTAGTAAAGCTCACTTCCAAGCTGAGATTAAAGAGGCTGGGACTGTGTTGGTGCCAGGACGTTTACTGGCTGAGATCTCCCGATCACTACCTAATAAACCAATCACTTTTACACTCGATGGAACACGAGTATTAGTTACAAGTGGAAACGCCAAATTCACACTCCCCACTCTTACAGTGGAGGAATATCCAAACTTGCCTGAACTACCAACAACAACAGGGGTGATTGCAAGCGATATCTTCGCTACCGCTGTATCTCAAGTCGCTGTAGCTGCCGGGCGCGATGACTCTTTACCTACATTAACCGGAGTACATGTAGAGATAAATGAAGAATCAGTCACACTAGCCGCCACAGATAGATACCGACTAGCTGTTCGAGAGATTGTATGGGAACCATCAACACCAAACTTTTCAACAACGGCTCTTTTGCGCGCTAGAACTATTGCAGATGCTGCAAAATCTTTAACCGGAACAAAAAACGTTTCACTTTCTTTTGCCCCAACAACTAGCAATGATCGACTAGCTGGTTTTGCAAGCGATGGAAAAACAATGACTTCTCGCATGTTAGATGGAAACTTCCCACCATTTCGTCATCTATTACCTCAAGAGGTTACAACTACAGCACTTATTGAAGTCGCCACATTATTAGACTCTGTAAAGCGCGTCGCATTAGTTACCGACAAAACCGTTCCCTTACGTTTGGATTTCAACAACAACACCCTCTCACTAGAGGCTGGCGCTGGAGAAGAGGCACAAGCTACAGAAGCTATTGAGATTTTATTAACCGGTGAAGCGATAGCCATAGCTTTCAACCCAACATTTCTAGCTGATGGTTTAACTGCAGTAGGAACGAAATTTGTACAGATTTCTTTCACCGGACCTAACAAGCCAGCTATTTTAATGGGTAAGAGCGATAAAGACGGAACGCTTATAGAAAGTTATAAATACTTACTAATGCCAATGCGTTACGCCTCTTAAATATTAAGAATTTATTATGCGTATTAAAAGGTTGGCACTAACCAACTTTCGCTCTTACTCAAACCTAGAGCTAGATTTACAACCTGGGGTTACAACCTTTATCGGTGATAACGGTTCGGGTAAAACAAACATCGCCGAATCTTTAATCTATCTCTCTTTTCTATCTTCTCACCGAGTTTTAAATAACACCCCGTTAGTAACACTAGGCGCACAACAAGCGATCATCCGCGCCGAGATAGAGAGAGATGATCGAAGCCTGCAGGTGGATTTAGAGATAAATATTAATAAAGCAAACCGCGCCAAACTTAACTCCAACCCAACAAAAAGCCAGCGAGAGATCCTTGGCGCATGCCAATTAGTCTATTTTTCCCCCGAAGATTTAGATCTCGTGCGTGGAGATCCAGGCATCCGACGTGATTTCTTAGATCGATTACTAATCACTCGTTCACCCCGAATGGCTGGAGTAATCGCAGATTATGAAAGGGTAGTTAAACAAAGAAACGCCTTACTAAAAACCCGAGCATCATCACACGCACTTGTGCCATGGAATGAACAGTTAATTCACTTTGGCGCGCAGTTAACGGCAGAGAGAATCTCTCTCGTTGATGCATTAAACCCATGGGTGAGAAAGAATTACGCAAATTTAAATGAAGTTAAGCCAGCCTCAATCGCTTATAAATGCAGCACGCAAGGTGTTAATAGCGACATTAATAATAATATTTCTATAATCTCTGAAAAATTAGAGGAGATTGCCTATCAAGAGATAGAGAGAGGCGTCTGCTTAATTGGGCCGCATAGAGATGACTTACATTTACAACTTGGTGATTTCCCAGCCAAAGGTTATGCAAGTCATGGCGAATCTTGGTCTATGGCAATCTCGCTTCGGATTGGTTCGTTCAACCTACTTAAAGACGAGGGATCAGAGCCAATTCTAATCCTCGATGATGTTTTTGCAGAGCTTGATACATCTAGGCGCCACCAACTAATGTCAGCAACTCAAGTCGCAGAACAAACAATAATCACCGCAGCTGTTGAAAGTGATTTACCCCAAGAGCTTTTAACTCAAAGGTTTTACGTAACGCCCGGCTTAGTAAAAAAAGGTAAAAACTAATGGAGAGACGCGATTTAGCACTCGATCTTTTTAAAGCTTTCAAAACTGGAGTTATAAGAAAAATAAATAAACCCGCACCAACACAACGCAGTGGGCAACCCGGTGACCCCGAACTAATTGGCGGCGTCTTAAGTAATTTAATCTCAGAGCGCGAATGGGATAGTGGGTTAGCTGAAGGAAATCTATTTATTACGTGGGAAAAAATAGTTGGCGCTGACATTGCCCAACACTCAACACCAATCTCGATTACAGAAGGCGTGTTGGTTATTCAGACATCTTCGACGGCATGGGCAACCCAATTAGGATTAGTCGCGACAGAACTTCTCGCCACAATCCAAAACGATCCATCAGGGGCGACTGTCGAAAAACTTGTCTTTTTAGGCCCAACTGGCCCAACATGGAAAAAAGGGATCCGAAGTATCCGTAACGCCAGAGGCCCAAGGGATACCTACGGCTAATAGGAACCCTCAAGTTAAGGCTCAAAGTTCGGCTATACCCACACAGAGCCCCTTTATCGGGTATCTCTTCACCATGATTCCCGATAAGATAATCCTCTAAGAACGGGAATTTCCCCTTAAAGGGCCTTATGGGCTTTTTGAGCAAACTATGCGCTAAGGAGAGTTATGCCTGAGAACTCTTACAACGCTAGCGCTATTACCGTCCTTGAGGGATTAGAAGCGGTCCGCAAGCGCCCAGGAATGTATATCGGCTCTACAGGCGAGCGTGGGCTCCACCACTTGGTTTACGAAGTTGTAGATAACTCGGTAGATGAGGCATTAGCTGGCCACTGCACAGAGATCAATATCGCCCTCATGGCAGATGGCGGTGTTGAGGTAATCGATAACGGTCGCGGAATCCCAGTAGATATTCACCCCATCGAAAAAAAACCAGCACTCGAAGTTGTTCTTACAGTTTTACACGCTGGAGGAAAGTTTGGAGATAGTGGCTATTCGGTATCTGGAGGACTTCATGGCGTTGGTATCTCTGTTGTAAATGCACTTAGTACAGACTTATCGGTAATTGTTCAACGCGATGGAAGTTTTTGGTATCAAGATTACAAACTCGGCGTTCCAACTGCTCCTGTAAAAAAGGGCGAGGCTTCAACAAATTCAGGAACAACCGTCAAATTCTGGCCCTCAAAAGAGATTTTTGAAACTACTGATTTTTCATTCGAAGTTTTATCTACTCGCTTTCGCGAAATGGCGTTTTTAAATAAAGGTTTAATATTAACGCTCACTGATTTGCGCGCAGGACACGTGGATGAAAAAGGCGAACAATTAACTGTTCGATATCAATACGATGGCGGAATCTCTGATTTTGTAAAACACCTAAACTCAACTCGTGGCGAAACTCATAAATCTATAATCTCTTTTGCAGCAGAAGACTTAAAAAACAAGATTTCCCTCGAAGTTTCCATGCAATGGAATGCAGGTTTTAGTGAGTCGGTCTACACATTCGCAAACACGATTCATACACACGAAGGTGGAGCACACGAAGAGGGTTTTCGCACTGCTTTAACATCAGTAGTAAATAAATTTGGAGAAGAGCAAGGTTTTATAAGAAAGAAGGAAGATCGCTTAACCGGCGACGACGTCCGCGAGGGATTAACAGCAATTGTTTCTATTAAATTAGCTGATCCACAGTTTGAAGGACAGACAAAGACAAAACTTGGTAACACAAGCGCAAAGACTTTTACTCAAAAAATAGTTAATGAAGAGTTAACGACATGGTTCGAACAAAACCCAAGTGAAGGCAAAGAGATTGTCCGTAAAAGTATTGATGCTGCAGCGGCACGGGTGGCCGCAAGAAAAGCCCGTGATTTAAGCCGAAATCGCAAAGGATTACTTGAAGGCCGAGGCATGCCAGGAAAGTTGGCTGATTGCCAATGGACCGATCCAGCTAAATGTGAGCTCTATATCGTTGAGGGTGACTCTGCTGGTGGTTCTACAAAAGGTGGTCGCGATTCTCGCAATCAAGCGGTATTGCCTATCCGTGGAAAGATTTTAAATGTTGAAAAAGCTCGCATTGATAGGGTCTTGCAAAACAACGAGGTGCAAGCGCTGATTACCGCTTTAGGTACAGGCGTTCACGACGACTTTGATATTGATAAGTTGCGTTACCACAAAATTATTTTAATGGCAGATGCCGACGTGGACGGACAACACATCCGGACACTTCTACTCACTTTATTGTTTAGATTTATGCGTCCATTAATTGAAAACGGTTTCGTATATTTCGCTCAACCTCCTTTGTATAAATTAAAATGGGGCGGTAAGGATGCTGTTGAATATGCATTCAGCGATCGCGAACGTGACGGGATGATTCAAATCGGCTTAGATAATGGAAAACGCCTTCCCAAAGAGGATGGAATCCAACGCTTTAAAGGTTTAGGTGAGATGCCAGCTAAAGAACTCTGGGATACAACAATGGACCCAGAACACCGGGTGCTTATTAAAGTAATGCTTGAAGATGCAGCAGCAGCTGATGATTTATTTTCAGTCCTTATGGGCGAGGATGTTGAAAAACGCCGCGCATTTATTCAACGTAACGCTAAAGATGTTAGATTCTTGGATATCTAATGGATGATCTAAACCCAAAGAACCTAGAGTCATTCGACAAGATTGAGACCGTTGATCTGCAAGTTGAAATGGCGCGCTCTTACCTTGACTATGCCATGTCAGTTATTGTCGGACGGGCACTTCCAGATGTTCGTGATGGTTTAAAGCCTGTTCACCGACGAGTGCTTTATGCAATGTATGACGCTGGTTATCGACCAGATAAGGGTTACTACAAATCCTCACGCATTGTCGGTGACGTTATGGGTAACTACCACCCGCACGGCGACACAGCTATTTACGATTCAGTAGTTCGCCTAGCTCAACACTGGTCTCTTCGATATCTCTTAATCGATGGTAATGGAAACTTTGGTTCACCCGGCAATGACCCAGCTGCAGCGATGCGATATACCGAAGCACGGTTATCTCCTATTGCCATGGAGATGATGCGCGATATCGATGAAGACACAGTTAACTTTGTTCCTAACTATGACGGCCGCTCCCAAGAGCCAACCGTCCTACCATCTCGATTCCCGAATCTTCTCGTTAATGGAAGTGCCGGAATTGCAGTTGGTATGGCAACAAATATCCCTCCACACAACTTACGTGAAATCGGTGAAGCGGTTGTTTATACACTCGAACATCCTGAGTTAAAACAAGAGGAACTACTTAATGAACTATTGAAGATAGTAAAAGGTCCTGATTTTCCAACAAAAGGATTAATTGTTGGGCGTGGGGGAATTGAAGATGCTTATCGAACTGGCCGTGGATCAATTACTATGCGAGCAGTTGTGCAAGTTGAAGAGATTAACAAACGTACGTGTCTGGTAATTAGTGAACTTCCTTATCAAGTTAACCCAGATAATTTAGCCCTTAAAATCGCTGAGCTTGTAAAAGATGGAAAGATTAAAGGAATTGCCGATGTCCGCGACGAGGGTAATGAGCGCTTAGGACAACGTTTAGTTGTGGTTCTTCAAAGCAGTGCAATTCCAAAGGTGATCTTAAATAATCTCTACAAGCACACACAGTTGCAAGATACTTTTGGTGCAAACATGTTGGCGCTGGTAGACGGCGTACCTCGCACGTTACGGCTAGATGAGTTCATTCGTTACTACATCGAGCACCAAGTCGAAGTAATTGTTCGCCGCACCAAATTCCGCCTGGCTGAAAAAGAGCGTCGTGCACACATCTTGCAGGGATATCTAAAAGCCCTCGATGCCCTCGATGCTGTAATCGCATTAATTCGCGCCTCAACCACACCCGAAGAGGCACGAACAGGCTTGATGAAGCTACTTGATGTAGATGAGATTCAAGCAAATGCCATTTTGGATATGCAGCTACGTCGTATCGCAGCTCTTGAACGTCAAAAAATTAACGACGAATACGACGGTTTAATGACAGATATCGTTGAGTTGAATGCGATCTTGGCTAGCGTCGATAAACAGCGCGAAATAGTTAAAAACGAACTTGTTGAATTGGTTGCAAAATACGGTGATGAGCGCCGCACACAGATTGTTGCAAGTGAAGGCGATTTCAGCGCAGAGGATTTAATTCCAGATCAAGATGTTGTTGTAACGATTACGCGCGGTGGTTATTCAAAGCGAACAATGGCTGATTTGTATCGCTCTCAACGACGCGGTGGTCGTGGAGTAAAAGGCGCAGCGTTAAAAGAAGATGATGTAGTTGATCACTTCTTTGTCGCATCTACACATGATTGGTTGCTGTTCTTTACAAATCAAGGGCGTGTTTATCGCGCTAAAGTTCACGAGCTACCTGACGCCGGGCGTGATGCCCGCGGACAACATGTTGCAAATTTAATGGCATTTAAACCAGAAGAAAAAATCGCTGAAGTGTTATCGCTTAAAGATTACACAATTTCGCCATTCTTGGTTCTTGCAACTAAAGGTGGATTAATTAAGAAGACCCCATTGGTTGAATTCGATTCACCTCGAACAGGTGGATTAATTGCAATCTCTCTTAAACCTGGTGACGAGGTCGTCAGTGCATCATTGATTAACACTGACGACGAACTACTCCTAGTTTCTCGCAAAGGTATGTCTCTACGATTTACAGCAGATGACGAATCACTTCGACCAATGGGTCGATCAACAAGCGGTGTTATCGGTATGAAGTTCCGTGCCGAGGATTCATTACTCACAATGGCGCGCATTGATAGCGAACTAGCTGCTCATTCATTTGTCTTTACTGCAACCGATGGTGGCTTTGGAAAGAAAACCCCAATCGATGAATATCGTCTGCAAGGCCGCGGTGGTATCGGCATTAAAGCAGCCAAAATAGATGAAAACTCACGTGGCTCACTCGTTAGCGCCCTAGTGCTGCGCGATGAGGATGAGGTTTTAGCGATTACATCGGCAGGAACGGTCATGCGAACCCCTGCTGCAGAGGTACGCCAAACGGGCCGTGACTCTATGGGAGTGCGCCTCGTCAATCTAGACGAGGGTGTAGCCCTGGTATCAGTGACAAAAAACAGTGAAGATGAGATTTCTACGAAAACTTAGTATGGTTCGCTCCTGCAGTTGTAGGGCCTAATTCGCCATTTTGGGAGTTAGCGAAGTTCAAGGTAACCTTGCGCTTCTGCATTAAAGAGTGATCTTTCTTGCGGGCCTATAGCTCAGCCTGGTTAGAGCGCTTCCCTGATAAGGAAGAGGTCGATGGTTCGAGTCCATCTAGGCCCACCCGTTCTAATACGGGGACCTAGCTCAATTGGTAGAGCACCGCCTTTGCAAGGCGGGGGTTAGGGGTTCGA
>CAFBMZ010000011.1_pt1 | contig 19329 bp, 21 predicted proteins | sample 7269111 | NCBI WGS metagenome assembly CAFBMZ01 (sample SAMEA6814078, study PRJEB35770) | uncultured Actinomycetes bacterium | biome: Freshwater; feature: Freshwater reservoir; material: water | place: Czech Republic | collected 2017-05-23 | depth 30m m | reverse complement strand
TAAATTTGGCCGGTGGCGGTGCTATCGGTATACCAACTACAAGTGCTCCTGCAGTTCAAAACAGTCAGACACCAGCACCGGCTGCTACTAAAAAAGCTACACCGACCGCGAAGGCAACTAAAAAAGCTACACCGACCGCGAAGGCAACTAAAAAAGCTACACCGACCGCGAAGGCAACTCCCGCAGCCACTGATGCTCCATCGCAATCGGCAACACCAACGCCAACTCCAACTCCAACGCCAACGCCAACGCCGACCAAGACTGCAACACCTACCCCGACGCCGACTAAGACTGCAACACCTACCCTGACGCCGACTATTAAGAAAGTATCTGGAACATTTGTTGGGCCAAGCGTCTATGTACAGTATGGAAATGTTCAGGTTGAGATAACAGTTACAAATGGAAAGATTACAGATGCGCGAGCAGTTGTAGCACCTAGTGGAAGAAATGATCGATACACGAACATGGCACTGCCTATCTTGCGATCACAGACACTAGCCGCACAGTCGGATCGAATTAATGGTGCATCTGGCGCCTCATATACATCATATGGCTGGTACAAATCGCTTCAAGGAGCTTTAGCAAAAGCTGGGCTATGAGTGTGAAGGTATTGTTGTTGCGATGAATCGCATTCAGTCAGAGTTTGAAGTCTGGGGAACGATTGTTTTTGTTGAGTGTGCCTCATCAATTGTAAGTGCGGCACAACTACAACTAGGCATAGATACTGTCCAACTTTTTTGTAAAGAAGTTGATGAAGTCTTTTCAACCTACAAAGATAGTTCACAGATTTCACAACTGCGACATGGGCAATTACACATCGAAGAGTGCGATGAGAATGTCAAAGAAGTATGGGATTTATGTCTACAAGCACGCGATCTCAGTGATGGTGCCTTTAATCCTTGGGCTGTTGCAGGTGGATTTGATCCATCCGGCCTAGTGAAAGGGTGGGCGGCCGACAAGTGTGCAGAGATTCTGCAAGAGGCCGGGGCTCAACATATTCATGTTAATGCCGCTGGTGATTTAGCTTTGCGCGGCGGATATTTTGATGAGACAACACAAAGCATCCAGCCTTGGTCAATAGGGGTTGTAAATCCAGATGACCGCATGGAGGTGTTGCAGGTCTTTAAAATTACTGATGGCGCAATCGCTACATCTGGAACTTATGAACGTGGTGCTCACATCACAGATCCATACACGGGCATGATCGCCATTGGAGCAAAATCGGCGACGATTGTTGGGCCAAGTGGAGCCATCTGCGATGCCTTAGCAACAGCGGTTATGGTGGCAGGAAAAGATGCAGCAATCTGGTTTAGCCAGAGCGAACTTGCAGATTATCGGCCATGGGTAATCGAACGTCATGAAAATCTCTCCTGGAGTATCTAAGGTATGCCTATGAGAAAAAGAGTTGGCTCACTAGTTGTTCTAGTCTTTGCGCTCTCGGCGCTTAATCTTTTTCCTGCGATAGCCAGTGATACTCGACCTGTCGATGTAGTTTCGGTCACCTGGCCAGGGGCAGCAGCTATCCCATCTAGCGTTCAGCAGATTTCCAAAATCATCGATTCAGATGTAAATGCAAGATGGAAAGCCTTTACAACTTTAGTAGGAGATACCAAAGATCGTACGGTTAATTTTGTATCAGGGGATGTACTTGATACCCCAATTGAAATAAAGAGTTCGATGGCGTGTAGTGGTACCGCAGCATCAACATTTATGTATGGTGTTCGCAATGAAGCTTATAAACGTTTAGGTATCAGTGATTTCAGTAAAAGGTATTTAGTAATCGTTGCACCAGAATCTGGCTGCGTCTGGAGTGGCCGAGCACCACTCGGTAGTCCAACGAGCACCAATGGGATAATTGTTTTGCATGACTCTGGTTCGGCCTTTGTCATCACTCACGAACTCGGACATACATTTGGGTTGGGGCATACGAATTTTCTTCGCTGTGACTCTAAGGCCAGTGATGGCGCTTGGGGAAGTGATTGCAAAGCTGTGGAGTATGGCGGGGTAGTCGATGTTATGGGAAATATCGATACTCAATCTCGGCTTAACACCTACCACCAGTGGCGAATGGGACTTCTAGATGATTCACAAGTAAAACAGGTGTGGCAGTCTGGAAGTGTTGAGCTATCTCCATCTGATTTTGCGGACGGAGTACGGGCCATTTACATACGTGATGGCCAATCGGCATATTGGATTGAATACCGGCGAGCCAACCCTAGTCTGAACTACAAAGAGGGCCTGGTTGTCTTTAGGTTGGACCCGCCACCTGTTTCATCGATAGTGAGTCCGAACACTGAGGATTTAACTGCAAAAGAGTTCGGAACAGAGCTTGGCACCGACGTATGGATGTTAAATCTCGATAATTACTCGTATGTACTTTCACAATCAAGTGGGTCCATGACCTCGCTTTCGGCGACAACTTTCACTGGCAATGTCGTTCTCAACGCACAAGTAAGCGCAGATAAAGCAATGGTTGTTATTACGAGAAAAGCCGATGTCACACCACCGCCTACGCCAATACTTACAGACCCTCAATCATGGAATGTTCCATCGGCTGAAATTATCGAGAGCGGATATCAAGATGCCGATACTGAAATTTCAAGTTTCCAAGGAACAATAAATGGTGTCATCACCGATATAAAAGCCAGCGAAGTTGCTAACTGGTATCCAACATATTTAGAACCCTTCACAATTCCAAAGACTCTTCAGGTCCGTGATCTACCTGAAGGAACTTATGAATTAGCCATACGCGCAACTGATTTGGCGGGCAATGTCAGCCAATGGTCCGACCCAGTTAAGGTAACTATCGACCGTGCGCGCCCAGTTGTTTCAAATGATTTTAGGCTCTCCTCAATTATTGGAGATCAACTCAGTATCGCCTGGTCTGGCGCTAAAGATGCAGGAAGTGGAATCTGCCTTACTAATATCGTCAACAACGAAGGCGTCATCACTCAGAGCAGCTCTGACTCAAAACTTCCGACTTTGACTCTTAATAAGGGTCAAATACTTTCGGGTACAGCTCAAGTTTTTGATTGTTTAGGTAACGGAGTCACGGGTGATTTATCGGTGAGTTCAACTTTTGTTGCAGCAGATAAGTCAACTAGGAGCGGCAAATGGAGCCCTGGCAACACTTCTTCAGGGATTGCATCACTGAAATGCTCAGGAAAATGTAGCGCTTCTTTTACTACTAATGCTCACGCCGATGTATTAGTTGGTGCGGGATCAGCCGTTGTATCGGTCGGTGGAAAGGCTGTTGCAAATATCTCCGATTCAAAAATTACAAAGGTTCGGGTAGGTGCAAGCATAGATGTGGGTAAGACAAAGAGAATAGTACGAGTGAGTGGTTCGAATTTCACTATCTTTGGATTGGGACTTGTCACTTCAACTTTTCAAAACATAAATAATTTAGATCGTCTGCCTACTTTAAATGATCTCTCACTACTTGATCCAGAGCAGAGTGCGTTGGCACAATACGGATTTAACTCAACGGATTTAAGTCAGGAGTGGTCGGTTTATCCAATGGAAGGTGGAACGACCACAGATGGTGCGACATTAGACCTGTGTAATGGATCGTACCCATCAGAGTTAGAGCGTGTGGCACGGCGTCAAGTAATAGCCAATAAAAAAGATTCGCCTTATACCTTTCTCTCAACCGAGGTAGTTACTTATTCAAGTGCGGCCGCTGCCCAGCAAGCTCACAAAGAGTTGATGAAAGCCTTTACGCAGTGCACCAAAGATAAAGGATTTATCGATGCAAACGGAGTAGCGGTGCCCTATGTATTTAAAGAGGTAAGTAATATTCCATCTGGCGTCGTTGATGCCGGAAATCGCTTGATAATAAGGGCGCAGATCGATTCGGGTAGCCAGGCCAGGGAGTTATTGGGTATCTATCAATTCAATAACGAGATGTTTACTGGTTTATATGTCATGACTAGTCCCGAAAAGACCATGTCCGATGCGCAAGTTCAAAGTTGGCTACAAGTAGCGATCACAATGGCCAGTAGGTTAAATGGCAAGGCTGCCTAAATAGGTTAGGAAAGCGGACACAAACTCCTAAGTTTTTTATACACTTCGGTGTGAAGATTTTAGTAACTGGTGGCGCGGGCTTTCTTGGCTCCCATCTAAGCGAAAAACTACTTAATTTAGGCCACGAAGTTCTTTGCGTTGATAATTTTTATACGGGCTCTAAGAAAAACATCGAAAACTTGCGTGAAAACTCCAACTTTGAGTTGATTCGGCACGACGTCACTTTCCCCCTTTATTTAGAGGTTGATGGCATTTTTAACTTAGCGTGCCCTGCCTCGCCTATTCACTATCAACGAAACCCTGTCCAAACTACCAAGACGAGCATTCATGGTGCGATCAATATATTGGGGTTAGCAAAACGTACGGGTGCTCGAGTCTTACAGGCAAGCACATCTGAGGTTTATGGTGATCCAACGATTTCGCCACAACCTGAAAGCTATTGGGGAAACGTAAACCCTATTGGGATAAGAGCATGCTATGACGAGGGTAAGCGGGCGGCAGAAACACTCTTCTTTGATTACTATCGTCAATACAATCTCGACATTCGAGTTGCACGAATTTTCAATACGTATGGACCACGAATGGCGCCAGACGATGGTCGTGTAGTGAGTAATTTTATCGTTCAGGCTTTGAACAATGAGAACTTGACAGTCTACGGCGAAGGCAATCAAGTCAGAAGTTTTTGTTATGTCGATGACTTAATAGATGGTTTGATTTCTCTCTTCTTTACAGAGGGCATCCATGAACCGATAAATTTAGGAAACCCAACCCCCATAACAATGCTCGACTTGGCCCATGAAGTTATTGAACTAACCGGTTCGAAGAGTCAGATTACTCATCTGCCATTGCCCTCAGATGATCCATTAACTCGCGAGCCAGATATCACTAAAGCAAAAGAGTTATTACAGTGGAGTCCCAAGCAAGACCGAAGAAGTGGCCTAAAAAGAACGATTCAATATTTCCAAGAGTTAGCCAAGCGATAATGGCAAGGACTAAAGATTCATCACGGGGCTGCCTCAGTGTTGTTATCCCGTGCTTCAACGAAGAAAATACGATTTTGGCCCTTCTTACAAGGGTTTTAGCGCAACCAAGCGTTGGGCAAGTAATTATTATTGACGACTGTTCGACGGATAAATCAGCAGAGATAATTAAGGCGATCAAAGATAAACGCATCGAGTACACAAGAAATGAAAAGAACTCGGGCAAAGGCTTTTCTATTGCGCAGGGAATCAAGTCGTGCTCAAAACCCTACATGGTTATTCAGGATGCAGATCTAGAGTATTCGCCAGAGGAGTATCCGCGCTTACTTGCCCCTCTTTTAGATGGACGCGCAGATGCAGTGTTCGGTTCAAGGTTCTTGACGTATGACTCTCGTAGAGCCCTTTATTACTGGCATCGAGTAGGTAATGATTTCTTGACGACACTATCGAATATATTTACTAACTTAGATTTAACCGACATGGAGACCTGTTATAAATTCATGCGTACGGAGTTTGCGCTTAAACTCAATATTCAAGAGAGACGTTTTGGCTTAGAGCCAGAAATCACGGCAAAATTAGCAAAGATGCGTGCACGCGTATATGAGGTGCCAATTTCATATCAAGGCCGTACATATGCTGAGGGCAAGAAAATTACATGGAAAGATGGCTTTCGTGCAATCTACTGCATTATTAAATACAATCTGATAGTTCGAGCTAAATCCTACTAATAACGATGAACTCAATCGTGACGTTAACTCATAAACGGTATCTCTCTTTTAATCTTGTATTTCTAGTCTGCTCGCTTTGGTTTTGGCGCCACACAGATCTATTAGGGCATGGTTTTTTGCCAGGTGATAATGGTGATGCGCGTTTTACCATGGTTCTCTACGAGCACTGGTATCAGTTTTTTACTGGCCATACTGGTCTGTCCCAAACTCTCTTCTTCTATCCAACACACGACACCCTTGTCTTTTCCGATAGTTTCTTTTTACAAGGGTTCATCCACTCGATTTTTCGCGGCGCTGGATTTGGGATGCTCAACGCCTGGTTAGTGACAACCGTGTTGGTCCAGCTCTTTTCGGCCTATTCGGCGGTCTTAATAGCCCACAAACTCAAACTCAGAGCCATCCCTGGCGCAGTTTTAGTGATCTATTGGGGTTACAACTCAACAATGTGGGCACAAAGTACTCATGTACAGCACGTCTTATATCCCTTTGTCGGCTGGATAATCTTGGCTGGATTCGGGTTTATGCATGCTCAAACGTTCAGGGGCAAAATACTCTACTTAACGCTGGCGTTGAATCTATCGCTGCTTCTGGCGCTTTCATCTATATACGCCTTCATCTTCTCACTTCTCTATAGTGGTCTTGGAGCTGCTATTTACATTTTCTGGTGTGCATCGAAAAATAAACTCCACGACAACATCTTACTAAATCTCAAATTATTCCTTCAACGCTCTTTCAAAAGAATAGATTTCAAGAATTTACTCAAGACCATACTTGTTCCAATTATCCTGTCTATACCCTTAACATTCATATTCCTTAAAATCTATGTATTCGACACTTCTTTCAGGACTGTACGCGAAGCCTCAACAGTCTCATTTTTCAGCCCAACTTTTACAGATTTCTTTAACCCGCCCTCGGATAATCTGCTCTTCGGAAGAGTACTTCAAAAACTCTTTAGTTATGGATTGCCCGGCACCGGTGAACCCGGAATGGGCTTTACTCCTGCTTTCCTTGCAATTTTATTAGTAACAATCGCGATTGCAATGCGAAAAAATCTAAGCATAAATCGGGAGTTATTGCGCGTCCCACTCATGATTTTGGTTTCAGTTAGTTTTGTTGAACTTCTGATCCTAAAAGATGCACGGGGATTTAGTTTTTGGTTTCTTACATTTGAGCAGCTTCCGGGTTTCAACTCGCTCAGGGCGCTTAGTCGAATCCATACCTTTCAATACATGATGGCATCGTTAGCAGTTGCTGTAATTTTAGATAAATTAATTGACTACTTCAGTCCAAGCGGCCGGATCGGTAAAGTTCATTTCAATTCAAGGCTTTTAAAGATCTCGCTGCCTTTGGTGGTAGTCGTACTAATTCTTGCTGAGAGCACTCCAAACGTTGGTCGTTGGACCGCAGATGAGTTGAAAATTGTTAGCATTGCGAAGAAATCCAAGGCAGATTTTGCCCAGTGCAAGAGTTTTTCAGTTGTTCCATCAGATGCACAGATTCGTCAAAGAGCTATGTATGCATGGATAATTGACGCACAAGTGCTTTCAGCGCTGTACTCAAAACCAACTCTGCAGGGTTATTCAGGCGGTGAGCCAACTGATTACGGGATTGATACTTCTTCAACTTCGCAAGTACTCGAGGCCAGCATAAAGAACGTTATCGCCACCAAAAACTTAGTGGATTCATGCTTGCTTTACCCTATAAATAAGGAAAATATTAAAACGAAGTGGAAAGTAGTGCCTATTATTGGCTAGCGGTTACGCCGCCTTAGCTCAGTTGGTAGAGCGTCGCTCTCGTAAAGCGAAGGTCTCGGGTTCGATTCCCGAAGGCGGCTCAATGGGTACTATCGCTTTATGTGGCTCACGAAATTCTGTTGAGCGAATTAACTTCTTCTGGAGTCAGTGCGATAACTGGAATGATTTCGTTGAGCTGATCAACCGTGCGGGCCGATGCAATAGGTGTGCTAACCATTGGATTTGCACGAACCCAACCAAGTGCGATGGCGCTAATCGTAGTGTTGTGGTTTTTGGCAATCTCATCCAAGGCAGTTATGACGGCGTAACCCTTTTCATTTAAATATTCAGTGACGCCAGATGCTCGGACAGAATCAACCGTGATTCCTGGACGATATTTTCCGGTTAAAAATCCACGAGCAAGACCAAAATATGGAATACACGAGATTGAGTGCTCGGCCAAAATGGGCGCTGTCTCTGACTCAAAAGGTTCGCGGGCAACTAAGTTGTATCGATCTTGCACGGCGATGTATGAGGGAAGTGAGTTATCTGCACTGAAAGCTAGTGCCTCTTGTAGTCGCGGAGAAGAAAAGTTTGATGCCGCGATATAGCGAACCTTGCCTTGCGCAATTAACTGCGCATATGCGCCAAAAACCTCTTCAAGAGGTACGGATGCATCATCTTCATGGCTGTAGTAAAGATCGATGTAGTCAGTTTGTAAGCGATTTAACGACTCTTCGCAGGCGGTAAGAATATTGGCCGCTGATAATCCGGGACGAGTAGATAGTTTAGAAACCTTTGTTGCAACGACTATCTGCTCTCGATTTCCACGCTCTTTCATCCAGGAGCCGATTATTTTTTCAGAGTCTCCACCGACGTTTCCCTCTTTCCATTCGCTGTAGACATCGGCGGTATCGATGAAGTTGCCACCATGGCTTGAGTAAGCATCTAGGACAGATTTCGATTGAGCCTGGTCAGCACTCCAGCCAAAAACATTTCCACCTAGGCATAAGGGGTGAACAACGAGGTCGGTTTCGGGAATAGTAATCATGGCGCCAGAGTAAGGCACAATTGAGCCGTGGTCGAAACGACGGGTGGATTTACGAGCGAAGGTCTTGCTCTAGAAGAGCGCACGCTAATGCTTCCTTCGCTGACGCAGGCTGAGGCTATAGAGATTGGTGAGATTGCCAAGAAAATTGGTTTGGATCGATCACTTCCTATTGCAGTTGAAGTGCGATTAAAAGATTGGGTAGTTTTTCATGCATCACTGCCAGGGTCTACGCCTGACAATGACGCATGGATTGCACGTAAAGCTCGCGTAACAATGGCGACAGGACATTCAACGATCTTTGAAAGAGTATTAGCGCAAGAGCAGGGTATCGATTGGTATCAAAAGAATTCCCTATCCGAACAGACTCATGCAATACATGGCGGTGCACTACCTTTAAATGTAACTGGCCTAGGCTTTATGGGAATCCTATTAATTAGTGGCTTGCCTCAAGTACAAGATCACTTGCTTGGTGTCGAGGTAATTGCAGAGTTTTTAGCGCGCAAGGGAGAACTAAGTTGAGCATTTGGGTAGCTGGTGAAGTTCTTATCGACATCTTGCCATCGGGAGATGTCGTTGGAGGAGGCCCTGCTAATACCGCAAAAGCTTTGGCCCGCCTGGGCTATGACGTTGATTTCATCGATGGCATTTCAACCGATGCATATGGCGTGAATGCTCGTAAAGTCTTGGATCGAGATGGTGTTGGACTGACTCACTGCTTAACAAGTGATAAACCAACATGTACAGCAACAGTAACTCTCGATTCAAATGGCGGAGCAAGTTACGAGTTTCTCATTGACGCAACCGCAACGTTCGACTTTGAATCAACATGGTTGCCTGATCCCGAAAGGCACAAACCCTCTGTGCTCCACATTGGAACGCTTGTGACGATTATTGAGCCTGGTGCATCAGTTTTGTTTGACTGGGCAGTGCAGGTCGCTGAGTTCGCGCCAATTATCTTTGATCCGAATATTCGCCCATCTGTAATTGGTGATAGGAAAATATACGCAGATGCTGTTGAGAAATGGGTCAGTATTTCATCGGTAGTAAAAGTCAGTGACGATGATATTAACTGGCTCTATCCAGATGAGACTCTTGATGAAGTTGCACAGCGTTGGATTTCTCAAGGTGTTGTATGTGTTGTTGTTACTAGAGGAGCCCAGGGATTAATTGGATTTACAGAACATGGGATGGAAGAAGTTAGCGGTGCGAAAGTAGCCGTTGTAGATACAGTAGGTGCCGGTGACACTGTTGGTGCAATCGTTGTTGAAGGTGTTGTTCAATACTCTTTGGCTGGATTGCAAGGACATACTCTCAATGCTGTACTGCGAAAAGCTGCGATTGCAGCAGGTATAACATGTTCTCGAGCTGGCGCAGAGCCTCCTTACAAGCACGAATTAGTAGAAGAGATGGAAAATAATGCAGTTCATTGATGATGCAGAGTTCCAAATAGCAATTGATGATGACAATGGTGCTCGAATCGTCTCGCTGAAATGGCGTGAGAATGAGTTTGCGGTTCCATTTCGAGGTCAAGTTCATACTTCAGGTTGGTACTCAATGGCGCCATGGGCGGGTCGAATCAACGATGGATTGATTAAGAATTCAAAGGGCGAGAGCTTTCAACTTCCAGCAACGATTGATCCTCCGCATGCACTCCATGGATTTGGATTAATCTCGTCTTGGCAAGAGATAGGCCCTGGGCGCTCACTCCTGCATCTACCTGCGCCATATAACGGTGCAACGGTTGAACAACGAATCGAAGTTTTAGATGATGCCATTCGTTGGTCACTTGAATACGATGCTAACGGCTGTGATATTCCAGTCTGGATGGGTATGCACCCATGGTTTGCAAGGGATCTAGATCGTGGAGGCAGTGCCGAAGTTGAGTTTGATGCCACAGAGATGCTTGTTAGAAACTTTGAGGGAATTCCAACAGGCGAACGCACTGCGCCAACACCGCCGCCATGGGACGACGCCTTTACAGGAATTAAAGGCACGCCGGCCGTAGTCTGGGAAGACGTTGCCCGAATCTCTATCGAAAGTGATGCACCGTGGTGGGTTGTATTCACCGAAGATAGCGAAGGAGTCTGCATTGAACCGCAGACTGCGCCACCTGATGCACAAAACCTGGGCATCACGGGTGAGGACTACATAGAGGCGTTATTTGTTTTCGAGCGATTGGATATGGATTAACAATGATTAACCGCACACATTTGGCCACACTTCGCGCAAAAGAAGATTTACGTTTTCTGGCTTTACACCCAAAGAGTGGAGAGCTTTTTGAAACTGGTAAAGCTAATATGCCGGCAGGCGTTCCAATGTCTTGGATGGCAAAGTGGCCCGGTGCATATCCAATCTTTATAGACTCTGCCAAAGGCGCACGATTTAAAGATGTGGATGGAAACTCCTATATCGATTTTTGTTTAGGTGATACGGGATCGATGACTGGCCACTCACCTGATGCAACTATTGCTGCCATACGCGAACAAGTTGGTAAGGGAATAACAGCGATGCTACCTACAGCTGATGCGGCAGTCGTTTCAGCTGAACTTGCACGTCGCTTCGGATTACCTTTATGGCAGTTCACGGTCTCGGCTACCGATGCAAATCGCCATGTGATCCGTTATTCAAGAATGATTACTGGGCGTTCAAAGATTGTGGTTATCGATCGTTGTTATCACGGAAGTGTTGATGAGACTTTTGCAACGCTAGATGCAGATGGAAATACAGTAGCCCGTGAAGGAAATATTGGTGCACCGGTTGCACTTGATGTTACAACCCGAGTAGTTGAGTTCAATGACATAGCGGGAATGGAGAAGGCTCTCGCGCACGGAGACGTTGCAGCTATTTTGATGGAGCCGGCGATGACAAACGTAGGCATCGTTTTGCCACAAGCTGGGTACTTAGAAGCGGTTCAAGAGTTAGCTAAAAAATACGGTGCGATTTTGATTATCGACGAGACTCACACAATATCTGTCGGCCCCGGTGGAATGACCGCCGATCGCGGTTTAAAGCCAGATTTCTTGACGATTGGCAAGGCAATAGCAGGTGGAATTCCAACAGGAACATTCGGAATGACCCAGGCGATTGCGGATTCAATTAAGAAAATGGTTGAGTTAGAGATCATCGATACTGGTGGTATCGGCGGAACCTTGGCTGGAAATGCACTATCTCTTGCATCGATGCGCGCAACATTAACCGAAGTCTTAACGCAGGAAAACTTCGATCGCATGATTGATCTGGGTACTCGGTGGTCAGATGGAGTAGACGCGGCGATTAAGGAGTTTGATTTACCGTGGACTTGTAATCGTCTTGGTGCACGTGGTGAATACATGTTTGGAAAAACCGCTCCAGTGACTGGTGCCGATGCCAATAACGCTGGCGATTTCGAATTAGAACAGTACATTCACTTACGAATGCTCAATGATGGCTTTCTGATAACCCCGTTTCATAACATGGCACTCATGTGTCCTGATACAACAGCCGCCGATGTCGATGCACATACGCATGCATTTCGCACTATGTGTGCCGAACTCACCCAGTGATACTCTGCGCTTTATGACATACGATGTTACAAAGATTCGCTCGCATTTTCCTGCACTAAATACTGGCCTTGCATACTTTGACGGCCCAGGTGGAAGTCAGGTTCCCGATGTTGTGGGTGTGGCAATTGCCGACGCTATTACTAAGCCAATCTCTAATCGAAACGTAAATACAGAGTCTGAGAAAAATGCCGAAGAGATAGTCCTAGAGTTTCGGAAAGCTGTTGGAGATCTCATTGATGTAGATCCAAGTGGTGTTGTGTATGGCCGTTCATGGACGCAGTTGAGTTATGACTTTTCCAGGACCCTTGCTAAGAACTGGGGACCCGGCGATGAGATTGTTGTTTCACGCCTTGACCATGATTCCAATATTCGTCCATGGATTCAGGCCGCTGAAGCCGCAGGCGCAACCGTTCGCTGGGCTGAGTTTGATACTCAGACATCAGAGTTATCAGTTGAAGCAGTAGAGGCTGTTCTGACAAATAAGACAAAGCTTGTAGCTATTACTGGAGCAGGAAATACTCTAGGCACGCGCCCAAATCTCAAGGAGATTGGAGTCGCAGTCCACAAAGTCGGAGCGCTATTTTTCGTCGACGGAGTTCATCTCACTCCCCATGCCGCTATCAGCGCTAAGGAAATCGGCGCTGATTTCTATGGCTTCTCCTTCTATAAGTTGATGGGTCCTCACTGCGCCGCCTTAGCGGCCTCACCTGCACTCTTGCAGACTCTCAACAATGACAAACTTTTACCAGCGACAAATAACGTTCCGGAAAAATTTGAGTTCGGTACTTTGCCGTATGAATTGATGGCCGGTTGTATTGCAGCAGTTAATTTCATTGCAGATATGGCGCCAGGGTCAGGCACAACCCGTCGCGAAAAAATCGTCAACTCAATGACGGCACTAGAAAAATATGAAGATGAATTATTGGAGTACATGGAAAGTGCGATTAAAGCTCTACCAGGTGTAACGATGTATGGTCATGCCAAGCACAGAACTCCAACAATCTTCTTTTCATTTGCTGGCCACGATAGTTCCGAGATTTATAAAGCTATGGCTAACAAGAAAGTCACACTTCCAGCGCATAATTTCTATGCACTCGAAGTCTCTCGTGCGCTAGGACTTGGAGATTCGGGTGCTCTACGCGCCGGACTTGCTCCTTATTCAACACGTGAAGATGTTGATCGCCTGATTGCTGGATTGAAAGAGATTCTTAGTTAAAACCTAGTGACTCGTATAGACGTAGACCTTTTTCATTATCGGCATCGACATATAACATCGCTTCGCGAATTCCCTTGTTAAACAAGTAGTTCATGGCTGCTATCGATACTGCTCGACCGATGCCATGCCCGATGTAATCGGGATCAACGCCAACAACATATAACTCACCTACAGGTGCTTGGTTAACAAGGTCATGGTGGATTTTTGTCCAGCATGTTCCGACCAAAGTTCCATCCTCAACAGCAATGAAGAGCCCATCGGCATCAAACCAAGGTTCGGCCATCCGGTTCTCTAAATCCTGCATTACCCAATTTCCTTGATCAGGGTGGTTAATAAAGATTTTGTTATTGAGATTTAGCCATGACTCTTTATGGATCCCAGGATTAAATCTCTCAATTGTGAATCCATGATCGGTATCTGGAATACGCCCCTGTAGAGATCGATGAATCTTTAAAATATGTCGCATCTTTATACGCGTTCGTTAATAGAGCTCTCTTTGGTGCCACTTGGCATTGTGAATCGATAGCCCACATTTCGAACTGTTCCGATAATCGCTTCAAACTCAGGACCAAGCTTTGATCGAAGTCGGCGAATATGTACATCTACTGTGCGGGTTCCTCCAAAGTAGTCGTATCCCCAAATCTCCTGAAGCAACTGCGCACGGGTAAAAACACGGCCTGGGTGCTGGGCTAAGTATTTTAATAGCTCAAACTCTTTGAAAGTTAAGTCTAAAACATTACCTTTCAAGCGCGCGGTATAACTTGATTCATCAATGACGACATCACCCGTACGTATTTCTCCAGAGTGAGGATCGCTCTGCGCAAGCGCCGCACTATATTTTCCAACAGCAATACGAATTCGTGCATCAACTTCGGCAGGACCAGATGTATCGAGCATGACATCATCGATTCCCCAGTCTGCACTCACAGCAGATAGACCGCCTTCAGTTGTGATAACGATAATCGGGCAGCCAAGACCTGTTGTATGTAATAAACGGGCGAGCGATTTTGCCGACGGCAGATCCCTGCGAGCATCGACAAGCACGACATCAACATCAGGAACATCAACTAAAACACTGGCCTCTGCAGGCAAGATGCGAACCTGATGCGCAAGCAAACCAAGTGCAGGTAGAACTTCTGTGCTCGCCAATGAAGTGTTTGTAAGTAGCAACACTTTGGCCATTGGTACAGACTACTCTCGTGAAATCATTGCTTCCACTCGCGATTGTGCTGGGACTGGCCACCGTGTACGGCCTTTGGTATCAGCGCTCACGAGGCAGGATAAAAGCCAAGCCCGGTCGGGGTTTAATTACAGAGTCGATGATTGGTGCACCGCTGGGATCGCGAGCAACCCTGGTCCAGTTCTCATCGGCGTTCTGTACGCCGTGTAGAGCGACTCGGACTTTGCTGGCAAATATCGTGGCAGAGATGCATGATGTTGAGCATGTTGAAGTCGATGCTGAATCAGAGTTAGAACTTGTGAGGCAGCTAAATATTCTAAGCACTCCAACAACTTTGATTCTAGATTCAAGCGGTAATGAAATTGCTCGAGCTGCGGGGGCACCCAAACGCGAGCAAGTCATCAACGCACTCACGGCTATCCGCGAATAGTTTGCAACTCGCATAACTCCAAGGCTTTCTTTAGAATTCATGTATGTCTTTAGCCAGTAATTTCACCAAGCGCCGAGTCATAGATTTTGGGCGCCTTGCTGGTTCTTTGTGTCGAATGTAATTGTTGCAATCTAAAAACAATTATCCATTCAACTAACAAAGGAATTCAGTATGTCTAGCATTTTAGAAAAGAAAATTGATTCAGTTTCAATCGATGCACGAGGTCCACGCTTTTCTGCGGGATTAACTACTGTAGTACTCGCATTCGCACTCGTAACATCTAATCTCTGGATCGTGATTGCCCAGGCAATTATCTTTGCAATCGGAGCAGTTAAAGGACCACAGTTCACGCCATATGCCTTAGTCTTCAAGAATTTTATTAAACCTAGACTCAAAGGCAAAGCAGTCACCGAAGATATCCGCCCACCACAGTTTGCTCAAAGCGTTGGTCTACTTTTTGCTCTTGCGGCAATCGCCGGTGCTATTTCTAGCTTTACCCCACTCTTTACACTCGCAGCAAGTTTTGCCCTTGCGGCAGCCTTCTTAAATGCGGCATTTAACTACTGCTTAGGCTGTGAACTCTATTTGCTGCTTCTTCGCGTAAGGTTGGCACATGGCAAGTAAACACGAACTGCATGAAAAGGGATTGCGTCTTACCCCTCAGCGTGAGCTCGTACTTTCAGCTGTCCGAGAGTTAGGTCATTCAACACCTGAAGAAATCGCAGAGAAAGTGCGACTTGCTCATCCAGGGATTAATCTCTCGACTGTTTATCGCAATCTTGAAACCCTTGAAAACGTTGGGTTAGTCGTGCATACGCACTTAGGTCATGGTGGTGCGACTTATCATGCAGCCGAAGAGTTAACACACCTTCACCTTGTATGTGGAAAGTGTGGCTCTATAGGCGATGCTCCAATAGATGTTGCAGCTAACTTTGTTAACTCACTTGCCGATGACTATGGATTCAAAACCGATGTCACGCACTTTGCAGTCTATGGAACCTGCACCGCCTGTCAATGAGCGCAGTCGTTGTTGAAGATGGGGTGGATAAGGGTGCCATCTGGCACTTTGGCGAACCTGTCAAAGAACAACGCGCCTTAGAGGCAGGAACGGCTTGGGCAGATCTTTCGCATTTAAATATTATTGCCGTCAGCGGTGAAGATCGATTGAAATGGCTCCATGATTTAACGACACAGTTTCTCAATGATTTAGGTGTTGGGATTTGGAAGTCAGCGATGATTTTGGATCCACAGGGGCACATCGAATATCAATTTAATTTAGTTGATGATGGCACAACTACCTGGCTAGTTTTAGATCCAGGCTATTCAACTGAACTCCTCGCATATTTAACAAAGATGAAATTTATGTTGCGGGTGGATGTAAGAGATGCAAGTGCGGAGTACGCAGTTTTACGCGCACCCGGAAAAACTACTGATATTGGTGGACCTTTTTCATTAGTACCACGTAATGAAATTGAGCAAATGAGTGAGACTTTTAATTCTGTGGCAACACAAGTGGGTACCTGGGCACTTGATGCCGAACGCGTCGCCGCAGGACGCCCACGAATTGGCTTTGAAACCGATCACAAATCTATTCCCAATGAAATCGGCGTATTAAATGGCGCGGTCCACATGAATAAAGGTTGTTATCGTGGTCAAGAAACCGTTGCCAAGGTATTTAACTTAGGAAATCCTCCACGGCGATTAGTGATGTTGCACTTAGATGGCAGTGATGTTGCCTTCCCCGCCAAGGCCAGTACAGTTGAGAATAACGGCGTTGTAGTTGGCTTTGTAGGCACGGTAGCGCGCCATCACGAGCTCGGCACTATCGCCCTTGCAATCATCAAGCGAAATACACCAATTGAAGCAACGCTTACTGTCGATGGAGTACCAGCTTCACAGCAACCAATTGTTTGAACCAATATCAACACGCCTGAACATGAGTGCAACGGAAAAACTATTGTGATTCAGCAACTGCCTTTAGTCTCACCAAAGTCTTGACCACCGCAATCTGAGTCCACGGATAAGCTTTGCGTAAGTAAAGCCATATTTTTGCAATACCCGGCGCACAAGAACTATCAAATGTTTCAGTTACTTGAGTTGAACCGTTTCCAAGATCAACTAATTCGTATCGCCATCTCCATCGACCTAAATGTCGCCAAGCAATCAGCTCATTCTTCTTATACTCAACAACTGTGTTGAGTATTCGATAGTCGATGACATAATGCATCTGCATGCCGAATTTAGAACCAAGGATTAATTCATCGGGTCCGCTTATATTCGAGGTGATCGTTGCGCTGCCATCAATGTCTTGGTGGCGCTTGGGATTACTCAGAATAGAAAATACTAATGATGGTTTTGCCTCAATAATGATTCGAGCGGCCTTATTCTTAGGGTTGCCAGTCTCGATTATTTCAGCGCGAATCTTGTCTTCATCCATACGCATAGTATAAAGAAGTATCGGTCTGTGAGTCGGAATTAATCTGCCCTGGCAGGATAGAATAAATCAATGGAGCTCTTCACCTCAGTAATCCTTGGCCTTGCCGCCATTGCACTAGGGCTTGGACTCATTTTCTATTCTTTCCGTGGCCGACAATCACAGGCCAGGCGCTCACCTAGATTTAGAGGACGTCCATAATGGTATTTACAATTCCTGAAGGTCTGCATGCAGATTTAAATCCCTTAGCGTGGTTAGTTGGTACCTGGCGCGGAAAGGGTCGCGGGGAGTACCCGAATATTGAGCCCTTTGAATTTGCCCAAGAGGTTGTTTTCAATCACGATGGTCGACCATTTCTAAACTACTACTCGCGCTCATGGATTTTAGATGCCGAGGGTGAAATTGTTCGGCCAGGTGCATCTGAGACAGGATTTTGGCGCGTAAAACCAAATAATATTTTAGAGGTTGTCATCTCGCACAACACCGGCATATCTGAAGGCTGGGTCGGAACTTTTGATGGTCCAAAGATTCAATTAGTTTTGGATCAAGGCTACTCAGCCCCATCGGCAAAAATTGTTACTGCAGGAGTTCGTTTGTATGGACTTGTTGCAGGTGAACTTTTCTTTGCATACGACATGGCCGCGCAAGGACAAGAGCTGCAAGCACACATCTGGTCATCTCTGGAACGTCAGAGCGAGTAATTGATTTCTCTAGGAATAGGTGAAGTTCTTGCCGAGTTAGTGAGAAACGATGTCGTTGAGTCCCAGCATGTAGGGCACTTTGTAGCGCTCAATAGCGATGGTTCGATCCTTTTTAGTAAGGGAGATCCAGATCAACTTATTTATCCCCGTTCTTCATATAAATCCATTCTTGCATCTGCCATGGTTCGAAATGGATCGGCATTAGAGCCGCGACTGTTAGCTTTAACTTGTGCTTCGCACTCAGGACTTTCAATGCATCAAAATGGCGCACTCGAGATTCTAGCTTTAGCTGGTTTAGATCAAGATGCACTTCGCAATGTCAAGGGCAAGCCACTCGATGATGCTGCTGCTCTGGCAAATCCTGAACCAACTCGACTTGCAATGAACTGCAGTGGAAAGCACGCGGGAATGCTTATGGGGTGCGCTGTTAACGGTTGGCCAGTCGAGAGTTATTTGGATGTAGAACATCCTGTGCAGGTGGCATTTAAACACGAACTTGAATCCCTTTCGGGGGAAAAGATTAGTCACACGGCAATAGATGGTTGCGGAGCACCGCTTTTCTTAATCTCATTACTTGGTTTAGCCCGTGCAATCAGAGCGTTGACTGTTTCAACGGATCCAGTGCATCAAAGCGTTGTGCAGGCATGTCGGACATTTCCAGAAATGGTTGCGGGACCAGATCGGATGTCAACAATATTTATGAAGAGATTTCCTGGAGTATTTATGAAAAGCGGGGCCGAATCAATCATGGTTGCATCAGTTCCAGATGGTCGAAGCTTTGCCTATAAGGTCAATGATGGTGGGCTTCGCCCACGATTGGCGTTATCGATTGCAGGGTTGAAACTACTTGGCATTGAAGCAGGAGATGAGTTAGAGAAGGTCTATGGCGGCGATGAAATCGTCGGCTCCATTCGCGCAACCTTCTAACTAGTCGTACCCTTATCGAATGAACGGCCGTATCGCCACTGTCATGGTGCACACATCACCACTGGATCAACCAGGAATTGGTGATGCTGGCGGAATGAATATTTACGTTCTTGAATCAGCTCAACGCATGGCTGCGATGGGTGTTGAGGTAGATATTTTCACAAGACGCACCGATAGTGAAGCCCCCGAAATAGTTGAAATCTCTAAAGGAGTTCGAGTTCGTTATTTTGACTGCGGGCATGGCCACCTCACAAAAGAGCAGTTACCCACCCACATCGTCGGGCTATCTAAAGAGTTTCTTCGAATTATAAAGAGCGAAAATTACGATGCCATACATTCGCACTATTGGATCTCTGGAAAAGTGGCAATGCCTGCAGCCGC
>CAFBMZ010000010.1_pt1 | contig 19721 bp, 17 predicted proteins | sample 7269111 | NCBI WGS metagenome assembly CAFBMZ01 (sample SAMEA6814078, study PRJEB35770) | uncultured Actinomycetes bacterium | biome: Freshwater; feature: Freshwater reservoir; material: water | place: Czech Republic | collected 2017-05-23 | depth 30m m | reverse complement strand
TTGAGGTAATTGGTCCTGCTGTAATTTCACTTTGTGCAATGAGCTGATCTGCCCAGATTCTCAACTGTGCATATTCAGAGATTATCTTGTTAGGGATGATCTCACCTGAAAACACACGAGTTAGATGCTTTGAAAGATGAAAGTTTTTGAAATCGCTAAACCCACTGAAGTGAAAGAAGTACAGTGGGGAGAAATTATCATCAACGAAAACTTGGTAGTGATCCTTAGTGCGCTTTATTGAGCGCTCATGTAAGTTCCAGTATGCGACATTGAGTCCGGGCTCGTGAATAATCTGCGTTTTTGCAAACGCAGGTGCCCAGTCCACCCAACGTTGATCAACATGGTAGCCCTCACGAATCTCCAGAGTGCAAAAGTTCTCCAATTTCCAAGCCCACCAGTCAAGAAAGTCTTTAGCCGCTTGGGTGCACGAGATGAATCCCAAGTTGTAGGTACCTGCATACAAAATACTTTGTTGATTGGGTAGTTTTTCATCGATCGGATAGTCGCTCAAAATATGTGGAGTTAGAGAGATACTTTCTTCACTGGATAAAAGCTCTGTGAAGTCCTTGAAAACTTGGATATCTGGATCCAAGTATGTAACTCGTTCCCAGCCTTCAAGTAAGAGCGAACGCAAGAGCGCTGGTTTGACGCTAGTTGCAAACTCCAATAGATCATATTTATTAATAGCACCGAGTAAATCAAAACCCAGCCAATCAACCTCTTGCAGACTCATCACCGAATGATTGATGTTTTGCTCTTTCTTGTAATCTTTGCTTTCTAAGATTTGTTGAATTGGAGAGTTATCGGATGAATCTTTAAGCACAAGAATTCGATAGGCGACATCTGGCATGTGCTGAGCCAGTGATCTACCCAGTGAAATAGCTTGGGATAGATAGTTTGGTGCGATTATGGTGCAGATAAGATGTTTTTTGGCCATGACTACTTAGTGCCTTTTTCATCAGTCATGGCTTGCATTTTTTTGCGAAGCTCTTGATTTTCCTTTTTTATCTGCGTGATCTCTGCATTGCGATGTGGATAAAATTGTTCGTAGTGATCAAAGACATTTGGTGGTAACTCAAAGCAAATCTTCAGATCTCTATGATCATTTGAAAGATAAAATCGATTAAGTCCATCTTTGTATACAAACTCATAACCTGACTGCAGTATCAATGTTTCCCATTCCTGAAAATTCTCAATCTGCGTATTTGGCACTGTTGATTCTACGATCAGTATCCAGGGTCTATGGGTGAGAAGATTGATGCCTTGCAGTACTTGTTTCTCGCTTCCTTCAACATCCATCTTTAGAAGATGAACATCTCGATCGCCTATATGTTGTTCAAAGATTATGTCTAAGGTAGTGGTTTCTACTTTATGTGTAACAAATTGATGTTTATTACTCTCATGAGTTGCTGCTACACCTGAATTGTAAGTTGAAAAATCGGTATGCTCAAAGTAATAAAACTCGCACTCTTTCACGCAGTCCGAAAGGACGGATTGAAGATTGATGTCCCGGGTTCTTTGTTCCTTTAGCGCTTGAAATCTAACGGGATGTGGCTCAATATTAATCCCCGACCATCCTTGATCGTAAAAATACTTGGTAACTGAGTCGTTAACAGGATCACCTGCTCCAACATCTATGTAAGTACCTTTACCCAAAGCTTTGAGCGCTCGATAAACCATGACATCTTCACGGTTTTGTGCATATGAAATCATTGCTGGCCCTGAAAATAGCTCCTCGAGATTTGTCACGCTACTAGCGGGCACTTTCGACTCGTAAATCATTCTCGACCATCAGTGCTACCAACTCTTCAAAACTAACTTTAGGCTCCCAGCCCAGCACTTTTTTAGCCTTTGAAGAGTCTCCTATGAGTGAATCAACCTCACTTGGTCGAATCATCGATACGTCATAATCAAGGTAGCGCTCGATGTTGGGCTCCAAGCCCGCAGCAGCTAGTGCAGCAGTTGTGAACTCTCTTACTGTGTGTGATTTCCCTGTTGCGATCACGAAATCATCGGGTGACTCTTGCTGCAACATGAGCCACATTGCCTCGACATAGTCTCCGGCGTAGCCCCAATCTCGGCTTACCTCAATATTTCCTAGAGAAAATCGTTCTTGCTTTCCCAGTTTGATCTTGGCGATATTGGAGGTAATTTTCCTAGTTACAAATTCATATCCACGATACTCACCTTCGTGATTGAATAGAATGCCATTTGAAATAAACATTTCGTACGCCTCGCGAAATTGCACACCTGTGTAGTGCGCAAAAGTCTTCGCCACTCCGTATGGCGAGCGAGGATGAAAACTTGTTAGCTCTGTTTGAGGCGTTTCTCTTACTCTTCCAAACATTTCAGATGATGATGCTTGATATATGCGTACAGATTTCTCTACATGAAGTTTACGAACGGCCTCTAGCACTCTTAGAAATCCTAGGCCTGTTATGTTTGCAGTCAGTTCGGGCTGAGTAAAACTCAAACCTACAAAACTTATCGCGCCTAAGTTGTAGATTTCATTGGGTTGGCTTTGATCAATTACTTGAAGCACGCTTGAAAAATCTGCTAAATCTCCTTGGATGAGTTTTACGTCGGGGCGAAGCTGAGAAAAACTCTGTGCCGTCGAAGGTCTTTGGCCTGCGACCATTCCAAAGACTTCGTAGCCTTTTTCCAACAGTATGTGGGAGAGGTGCAGTCCATCCTGACCTGTCACGCCTGTGATGAGTGCGCGTTTATGCATCTTATACTCTCCGTATCTAGAATTTCAGGGCAATGATAGTGGGGCACCCGAGAGGCTGCCCTATATTGAGGTTATGGATCAGGTAGCCAGCCCGCCGACAAAGTTGATGGAGCTGACAACAGGAAAAAGTAATTTTGAAGTTTTTTTAAGTTCCGGGAAGGCCTCAAAGCGCGATATTGAGCAAGTTTTAGCTCTGCATGGACGTACCCTCGCGGATTTTTCAAGGGTGCTTGATTTCGGAGTAGGGGTAGGCAGAGTTTCACGCCATCTAGACGAGATTGCTGAATTAGTTGGTGTCGACGTAATGCCCGAGATGATCGCCTGGCTCAAAGAAGAGATGCCCTTTGGTACGTGGATCCAGAATAATGAATACCCACCCTTGCCTTTTGATGCTGGATCTTTTGACCTTGTAATAAACCATTCAGTTTTTACGCATTTAAATATTGAGCATCAAGATTTGTGGTTGGCTGAATTATCTCGAGTTCTTAAACCAGGTGGATTAGCGATTTTATCTTTTTCAGGAGACGTTCCATTTGCTGGGTATCTGAAATCTCTGCGTGATAACGGTGCGCCAGAACGGGCAATAATTCACGAAGCAGATTTCTTGAGAGAGGGTTATAAGTGGATCGAAGAAGATAGTTGGAGAGATACGGATTTTCCTGACTGGTATCACAGCATGTTCCACTCTCCACAGTATGTTTTTAAACATTGGGCTCAATGGTTTGAAATTATTTCGTGGAAAAAATGTGGAAACTTAAATTTTCAAGACAATATTGTAGCTAGGAAGATATAAACTTCTTAGGCAACGAGCAGACTCCGTTTGCTAAGTCCCATAAAGTAGCCATCTATAAGGGTTTGAGGAGCTAAATCTGCTGAAGTTGCAGCACCTAAAGTAATAAATAGAGGCGTGAAATGTTCAACTGTTGGATGGGCATAAGGCATTCCCGGAGCCAACTCACGATAGTTAGAGAGGGAATCGATATCCGCCTTTTCGAGCGCACTAGCGGCCCACGAATCAAAATCACTTGACCACTGCGGTGCAACCGCATCTACTGACCAATCGCGCAGATACTGCAGACCATGAGTCATAAATCCAGAGCCGATTACCAAAACACCAAGTTCGCGAAGTGGCTGTAAGCGTTTGCCAATTTCCAAAAGTTTTTTGGGGTCACTAGTTGGCATTGACATTTGAATGACAGGAATATCTGCATCCGGATACATAACCTTGAGCGGTACCCATGCTCCATGATCTAAGCCACGTTGGGATTGATGAATCGCTTCGTTATCTGGCATCATCGAAGCGACTAGGCCAGAAAGCTCTGTCGCATCTGGACTCTCATATGTCATCTCATAAAATTTGCGATCAAAGCCGCTGAAGTCATAGACCAAAGGCGATTTTGCTGCGGGGTTACTTAAGGTAATAGGTGCTGATTCCCAGTGTGCGCTCACAATGAGAATGGCACGGGGTTTTTCTAGTCCATCCGAAATTCCACGAAGTTGTGAACTCCAGAGGGGGTCATCGAGGAGCATTGGAGCGCCATGGCCGATGTAGAGCGCGGGCATCTTTGACATGACAGAATGCTAGCAAAAAGTAGTTGAAAGTTCAACTACATATCCGTGCCCATATTTGCTGCCAAGTTAGCGCTGACTAGACTGCAGGAGTGAGCACACTTTCTGCGGGTCAGCTTTTTAAGCAGGCCTTGCACGATGAAAATCCACTTCAAATCATTGGCACCATCAACGCCAACCATGCATTACTTGCACAGCGAGCAGGCTATAGAGCCATCTACCTATCAGGTGGGGGCGTGGCCGCGGGTTCGTTAGGTGTTCCAGATCTGGGAATCACGACCCTAGAAGACGTACTCACTGATGTTCGGCGAATAACCAACGTCTGTAATACACCTTTGCTCGTGGATGCAGATACTGGCTTTGGTGCCTCGGCATTTAACATTGCACGTACAGTCAAGGATTTAATTAAAGCAGGTGCGGCTGCTATGCATATAGAAGACCAAGTCGGTGCAAAACGTTGTGGACATCGTCCTAACAAAGAAGTTGTTTCAGTTGGCGAGATGGTTGATCGTATTAAAGCTGCAGTCGATGCTCGCACTGATGAAAATTTTACAATTATGGCCCGTACTGATGCAATTGCAATTGAAGGAATTGACGCGTCGATTGAGAGAGTGCATGCATATATAGAAGCAGGCGCAGATTTCATTTTCCCTGAAGCAATTCGTACGTTAGATGATTTTATAAGATTTAGTTCGGCCGTTAGCAAACCTATTTTGGCAAACATAACTGAATTTGGATTAACGCCTCTATTTACACGCGATGAATTAGGCGCATCGGGCGTATCAATGATTCTGTATCCACTTTCGGCTTTTCGTGCGATGAATAAAGCAGCAGAGAATATCTATGAAACTATTCGCCGTGATGGAACACAAAGCGCAGCTATACCGGCTATGCAGACGCGCGAAGAGCTTTATGAGAGCATTAATTATTATGAATATGAAAAGGCACTTGATAAGACGTTTGGCAAAGAATAGATGGCAGAGTTTAGGCCCAAGAAGTCAGTAGCACTCTCTGGAGTGACTGCCGGCAATACGTCTTTGTGTAGTGTTGGAAAATCCGGAAACGATCTGCACTATCGTGGATATGACATCGCCGATTTAGCCGAGCACTGTGAGTTCGAAGAGGTTGCACACTTATTGATTCATGGCACCTTGCCGACGCAGCATCAGCTAAAAGAGTACAAAGATAAGCTCAAAGGTCTTCGCGCTCTGCCCAATGAGCTCAAAGCAATTCTCGAACAGATACCAGCGACTGCTCACCCCATGGATGTCTTGCGCACCGGAGTATCAGCACTTGGGTGTATTGCTCCAGAGTTGGAAGGCCATCCGGAAACTGCGGCTCAAGAGATTGCCGACAAGTTAATTGCCTGTCTAGGGTCGATGCTGTTGTACTGGTATCACTTTGCACAAAGTGGCAAACGGATAACTGTTGAGACCGACGACGAATCGATAGCTGGCCACTTTCTGCATTTATTGCATGGAGGCCCTCAGAGTGATTTGTGGGTTCACTCTATGCATGCATCACTAATCCTTTATGCAGAGCACGAATTTAACGCCTCAACTTTCACAGCCCGTGTTATTGCCGGTACCGGATCAGATATTTACTCCTCCATCACGGGTGCAATTGGTGCATTGCGAGGTGCTAAACATGGTGGTGCAAACGAGGTGGCACTTGAGATTCAAGAACGCTATGAAAACCCACAATTGGCCGAAGCCGATATTCGAGAGCGAGTAGAAAACAAAGAGGTTGTCATTGGATTTGGCCACCCGGTATACACGGTCTCAGATCCACGCAATCCAATCATTAAATCTATCGCCCTACAACTCTCGCAACATAACCAAGGCACTCAGTTATTTGATATCGCGACCAGGATCGAAGCCGTGATGTGGGATACAAAGAGGATGTTTCCAAATCTGGATTGGTTTTCAGCCGTTGCTTATAAACAGATGAATATTCCAACATCGTTTTTTACACCGATATTTGTTATAGCGCGCGCAACTGGATGGTCGGCACATATTATTGAACAAAGAAATGATAATAAAATCATTCGCCCAAGTGCTAACTACACTGGTCCAGATGATTTAGCTTTCCAACCAATAGAAAAGCGATAGGTGCAATGTCTAGCCATATCTCACTAGGTAATTCAAAATCGGCCAATCAACCATATGATCAAGAGATGATCGACATCGTCGATTACGTCGAAAACTATGAGATAAATTCACCAGTTGCCTATGAGACTGCTTGGAACTGCTTTATGGATACTTTGGGTTGTGGCCTTGAGGCCCTTGAATACGAGGCTTGCACGAAACTTTTGGGACCAGTGGCAGAAGGTATAACTGTCACGAATGGGGTTAAAGTTCCTGGCACTAGTTATGTGTTAGATCCAGTTCAAGGTGCCTTCAATATCGGGGCCATGATTCGTTGGTTAGATTTTAATGACACGTGGTTGGCAGCCGAATGGGGTCATCCATCCGATAACTTAGGTGCAATTCTTGCTACAGCTGACTGGTTGGCTCGTACAACAACTAAGACATTCACAATCAAAGATGTTTTGACGGCGATGATTAAAGCTCATGAGATTCAAGGGTGTATAGCCCTAGAGAACTCATTTAATAAAGTCGGTTTAGATCACGTAGTTCTAGTCAAAGTTGCATCTACTGCAGTTGTTGCTCAGATGATGGGGCTTACTCGAGATCAGATTTTGGCTGCAGTCTCGCTTGCTTGGGTAGATGGGCAATCGCTGCGGACTTATCGCCATTTTCCAAATGCAGGATCTCGCAAATCATGGGCAGCCGGGGATGCGACTTCGCGTGCAGTGCGCTTGGCGCTAATCGCTAAGACCGGAGAGATGGGATATCCATCTGCCTTAAGCGCTAAGACATGGGGCTTTTATGATGTTTCTTTTAAGGGTAACGTTTTCAAATTTCAGCGCCCCTATGGCTCATATGTGATGGAAAATATTTTATTTAAGATCTCTTATCCTGCTGAGTTCCATTCTCAGACTGCGGTAGAGGCGGCAATGACTCTGCAAGCAGCGATGGTTGCAGCTGGAAAGACGTCTGATGATATTAAAAGTGTTTCAATTCGCACTCATGAAGCCTGTATCAGAATTATTGATAAAAAAGGAGCTCTCAATAACCCAGCTGATCGAGATCACTGCATTCAATATATGGTTGCAGTACCGCTTATCTTTGGTCGCTTGACTGCAAGGGATTACGAAGACAATATTGCTGCAGACCCACGCATCGATGCGTTACGCGAAAAAATAATCTGTATTGAAGATGCAACTTTCAGCGCAGATTATCACGACCCCGCGAAGCGCTCAATTGCAAATGCCTTAACGATTGAATTTACAGATGGCAGCATTTTAGGCGAGGAGATTGTTGAGTATCCAATTGGTCATGCTCGCCGACGTGAGGCAGGTATTCCGCTGTTAATAGAGAAATACAAAGTTAATCTAGCCAGAATATTTGATGGTCCGACGCAAGAGAGAATTCTCGCGCTCTCGTTAAATTATGAGAGATTGACTTCAACACCCGTCAGCGAGTTCATGGATTTGTTGGCACTTGAGTGAGTGATATGTCAGCAAAGGTGCGCCAAGCACTCGATGCGGCAGTCTCGGCAATTGGTGGAGTTCCACGCGATGGCCAGATTGAAATGGCCGAGGCCATAGGCGATGCACTCACAAATCGCCATCACTTAATGGTTCAGGCCGGCACAGGCACTGGAAAATCACTTGCTTATTTAGTGCCCCCCATAGTTCATGGACGTAAAGTCTTAGTTGCAACGGCAACATTGGCCCTTCAGCGTCAGTTAGTAGAGCGTGATTTACCGGCAGTTATTCCTGCGCTTGAGAAAACACTCGGTCGCGAAATTACTTATGCAATTTATAAAGGTGTCGGAAACTATATCTGTCTGCAAAAGATGAATAGTGAAGAGCCAGATCCCGATGGCGAAATCATGTTGGGCATCTCAACCTTAGAAAAAGACGCTAAACGCTTACACGAATGGGCACGCAAGCCCGGAGTCTCAGGAGATCGTGATGACGCGCCTGAAGTTGATAGACGAGTCTGGAATGCAAACTCCGTCTCAGGTCGTGAGTGCGTAGGGGCTGATAAATGTGCATTTGGTTCGCAGTGCTTTGCCGCCTTGGCTAAAGGAAAAGCACAATCAGCCGATGTCGTTGTTACCAACCACACTTTACTTGCGATTGAAATCGTTGATTCGCATCCGATACTGCCGGAGCGAGATGCCATTGTTTTAGATGAGGCACATGAGTTTATGGATCGAGCAACTCAAGCAGTGACCGAGGAGTTGACATCGACTCGAGTGTTGCGAGCATCTGCGATGGCGCGCAAATTCATGCCGGGCAAGCTTGCAGATGCTTTTCACAAGGCTGCAAATGATTTCCATGAATCAATGGTCGATTACGGTGAATCTATCCGTGGAGATTTTACGGCGCAAGGCCGCCTCGATCAGATCCCACAATCCCTTGAATCTCCGATTCGTAAGGTGCGAGAAAGTGCGCAAGCAATCACACAGTTCATGTCAGCCGATGATGAGATTATCGATACCGATATTTTGGCCGAACGAGCAAGAGTAAAAGGCGCCGTTACTGAGATATCTACAACGGCTGCAACTTTGTTAAAACTCGGCAATGGATACGTACTTTGGTATGAACCTACTTTTTCTGCACTTCATCTAGCTCCATTATCAGTCTCTGATGTATTGCGAGAGAACATGCTCAAGCAAACACCTGTTATTGCAACCTCGGCGACCTTAACTGTCGGTGACTCATTTAACTCCCTAGCTAAAAGTATTGGTTTCTTGGTAGCAGATAACGTATCTGATGAATTATCTGATAACGAGTTAGATCCTTCCAATGTCACCATGCTCGATGTCGGCTCACCTTTTGACTTTGCTAATCAAGGTGTTTTGTATGTGCCAAAGCATCTGCCAGAACCTGGCCGAGATGGCCCCAGCATTGAGGTTCTGACCGAACTAGGCGAGCTCATCGATGCAGCAGGAGGGCGAACTTTGGCGCTGTTTTCATCGTGGCGTGGAGTAGAGGCAGCGGATGCACACTTGCGAAAAGTCTTAGCCGAGTTACCGATAAAAATCTTCACACAAAAACGTGGTGATTCAGTTGGCGCACTCGTAGAAAAATTTGCTAAAGATGAAACCTCGATACTTCTTGGCACGATGTCACTATGGCAAGGCGTTGATGTTCCAGGTAGAAGTTGCATCCTCGTCGCAATCGATCGAATCCCATTTCCACGCCCTGACGAGCCGGTGATGTCGGCGCGCGCAGCTCAAGCCGATGCTGCTGGCGGAAGTGGATTTATGCAGGTCTCACTTCCGCGTGCGGCGCTTTTATTGGCGCAGGGAACCGGTCGCTTAATTCGATCAGTTGATGACCGTGGGGTTGTGGCAATTTTAGATTCGAGAATTGTTTCAAAGCGGTATGGCAGTGTGCTCTTGAATTCGATGCCACCTTTATGGCGAACTTCAGAAAAGGATGTTGTCCGAGATTCACTGAAACGATTGAATGAGGGCCTTTAGTTCCGGCCATGTTCGTGCAAAACTAGGATGAAGATTTAAATCTGAAACTGAATCAATTTCTACCCATCGGACCTCATGAGACTCATCATTTACTTCATGGGCAATTAACTCATCTGATGCTCGTGCAATAACGGTGTCATAGCGCCAGTTTCCATGGTCATCGCTATAAGTATGTAGTGCGGTAATAAAGATTGGATCGATACCAGTCTCTTCAATGGCCTCACGTACTGCGCCTTCGAAGACGCTTTCGTGGCTATCACGTGCACCTCCAGGAATTCCCCAAGTGTCACCGTTATGCACCCACGGAGCGCGATGCTGCAAAAGGATTTCTTGCTCACGGACCAAAAGGATTCCAGCCGCGCCGTTGATTCCCCAGTGCTTATTTCCGCAGTCGCACTGAACCCAACCGTCACCATCGCGCGCAACCATGGCCTAAGAGTGTCATATCTATCCACAGTTAGTGCGATGAACTCAATCCATGGTCGGTGCTCGCACTTATCGTCCTGCGCATGAAACGCCTCTTAATTCTAATAATCGCTGTGCTTGCCTGCAGTGCAGATATCGCCATCGCAGACTGTGTCGAGACTGCTTGCGTGGATGTGTATACAAAAAATAACCAGATCATCATTGAGGCCCATAAGGGAACTAGCTCAACGATTAAAAAGCCGAGCAGAGTTAAGCCATCTCCAACGGCGACTTTGTGGTTTCCTCCTAAGCCCACGCCTTCGCCAAAGCCATATGTAAAACGGACATATAAACCCCGAATCCTGACGCCAAAGAGCGTTACCAAGAGTGCAAATCTGAGCGATCGTCTTACCAAATTAGTTCCAACGGCAGGAGTCGCCTTTCAACCCGCATTTGAACCACTGACTCATGTACCAGTTATTTTCTGGGTAGATGTTCCAACAATTTTTCAGAGCAAAGTGAGCATCATCGGTGAAACAGTTGATGTAGCTCTGCGCCCAGGGTTTATCTGGTCCTTCGGTGATGGAGCCATGTGGGCCACTACTAATACTGGTGCGCCATTTCCTAAACAGACGATTACGCATACATATTCAAAACCTGGCACATATTCAGTAGTTCTTTTAACTACATGGAACGGAAGCTTCACACATAACGGCGCAGTACGCGCTATCTCTGGAGAGATTGTTAACGCCTCGGTGGCAACCGTCACCGTTGTATCGGCCCCCACACGTTTTACGAAATGAGAAAAAATGACAACTGAGAAAAATACTCTCTCAATAGCATCCATTGAGCAAGCAAGCCAAGCCGATTTCATCGCACTTGTGACAAGTTTTGCAGTGAGCCAAGAGAGCCCCGAGATTAATCAATGTCAGCGCGATGGCGCAACTGCTGTAATCGATCTAGCTGTCGAGTTTGAGCAGTTTGGACAATCTTCTAGTCGCGAAAATATCGCAAAAGTCCTAGGGCGATTAAGTGATATTCAAGTCCGTGACTTTGCTCTTGGGTCACATAGTGCGGTGAGTTTTCATACGTACTGGGCGATGTGGCGATACTTGCTGCAAGTTGCACCCACCGGTTTTGTTGCACCCGTTGCCTGTCTTTTTGCCACTCTTGCATATGAACAAGGAGATACGCCGCTTGCATATCAGGCACTCGATCGGGCAAGCCTAGATCAACCAAACTACTCACTTACTATTTTGCTCCGCCGAGTCTTTGGCTCTGGCTGGCCCGCCGCCGCCTTTGCGACGATGCGTACAGAGCTTCACCCAAAAGTCACGGCGGGGATTTTTGACTAACTCTTTCTCTCTGTTAGAGTCCATCCAGGTCACGAGTTCTAGTGTTTAGCCCCGGCTTACTAGACGGCAACCCTCCACCACGGTGGGGTGCTCCGGGTGAAGACCAGATCGATAGCAACAACGCCATCGATAAGCGTGGATCACTCGAACCGTATTAGTAGTGCCAGCGTCGGCATATGTACATGAGTGGTCCCATAACTGGGAGGAACCCAACAGATGTCAACGTTTTCCTTTGATGAGGCAGGCTTTGAAACCCGCCAGATTCACGCAGGGCAGGTAGCAGATCCAACCACTGGCGCTCGCGCACTACCTCTGTATCAAACAACTGCATATCAATTCCGTGACACAAAGCATGCCGCTGATCTATTTGGTTTAGCAGAGCTTGGAAATATCTACACCCGCATCATGAACCCAACACAGGATGTTGTTGAAAAAAGAATCGCATCCCTTGAAGGCGGCGTTGCAGCCCTGCTTCTCTCATCAGGTTCGGCGGCAACAACTTTTGCAGTTCTAGCAGTTGCAACTGCCGGTGATCACATCGTTTCATCGAAGTATCTCTATGGGGGAACGTATAACTTGTTCCACTACACGCTTCCAACATTTGGTGTAGAGGTTACTTTCGTTGATAACCCCAATGACCCTGAAGAGTGGCGCAAGGCAGTTCGTCCAAATACGAAAGCATTCTTTGGCGAAACGATTTCAAATCCAAATAACGATATTTTGGATATCGCAGCAGTTGCACAGGTAGCACATGAAAGCCACGTTCCATTAATTGTTGATAACACTGTTGCAACTCCGTATGTTATTAAGCCAATTGAATTCGGCGCAGATGTCGTTATTCACTCTGCAACCAAGTTCTTAGCCGGGCATGGAAACGCAGTTGTCGGGGCGATTGTGGATTCAGGAAACTTTGACTACGCCTTATACCCAGAAAAATTCACAAGTTTTAATACTCCCGACCCTTCGTATCATGGTTTGGTTTATGCCCAAGCCCTTGGTGTCGGAAGTGCATTCGGTGCGAACCTTGCCTACATCTTTAAGATTCGCTTGACATTGCTTCGCGATATTGGGGCAGCGGTAAGTCCGTTTAACGCATGGTTGCTCGCGCAAGGTCTTGAGACTTTGACTCTTCGCATGAAGCAACACTTAGAAAATGCAAAGTCTGTAGCGACATGGCTTGCCGAACATCCACAGGTGGAAAAAGTGAACTACTCGTCGCTTGCGAATTCGCCTTACAACGCACTTGCAAGTAAGTACGCGCCAAAGGGCTCTGGCTCGGTTCTATCCTTTGAAATCAAGGGAGGAATTGAGGCGGGCAAGAAGTTTGTCGAAGCGTTGACTTTGCACTCACATGTTGCCAATATCGGTGATGTGCGCTCTTTGGTTATTCATCCAGCTTCTACAACACACTCTCAGCTATCTGCCGAAGAGCTCTTAAATGCAGGTGTAACACCAGGATTGATCCGCCTATCAGTAGGTCTTGAAGATTTCGCCGACATCAAGGCCGATCTAATTGATGGGTTTGCAGCAGCTAAGTAATGAGCGAAACTCAGGTGCCAGTCACCGGGGCATGGCTTGAAACCCATGCACCCGGTGATCGGCTTTTCCTAAATATCGGTGATCTCACCCTTGAGAACGGTGAAACGCTAGAAAACATCACCATCGCTTATCAAAGTTGGGGTGTACTCAATGAGGAAAAAGACAATGCAATTTTAGTAAATCACGCAATGACAGGCTGGTCAGATGTTCCCGGCTGGTGGCCATCGATGGTTGGACCAGGTCTGCCATTTGATAGCGACAAGTACTTCATCGTCTGCCCCAACGTTATTGGCGGATGTCAGGGGAGCACGGGACCGTCTTCGATCGCACCCGATGGCAGGCGCTATGGATCTCGTTTTCCATCAGTGACCATCAGAGATATGGTCGCAGCCGAGGTAGCTTTTAGTGATGCTCTTGGGATTGCAAAGTATCGACTAGCCGTTGGCCCCTCCCTAGGTGGAATGCGCTCGCTGGAATGGGCGGTGCAGTTACCAGATCGAGTAGGTGCTATCTGCACAATCGGTTCATCGGCCGTAGCAACAGGAGATCAAATCGGCACGTGGTCGATAGAGCTTCGGGCAATAAAAACAGATCCACACTTTCATAATGGGGACTACTACGAGCAAGAGCGTGGCCCTATTGCCGGGATGGGGATTGCTCGGCGAATCGCTCATCTGACATATCGAACTGAGGCAGAGATGGATATTCGCTTTGGGCGCGAGCTTCAGGGCGATGACACTGGCAGGTACGCCGTTGAATCATATTTAGACCACCAAGCCGCAAAGCTGGCCAAGCGCTTTGATGCAAATACCTATATCGCCCTGACCGAAGCGATGATTTCGCATGACATTGGACGAGATCGAGGGGGAGTAGCGGCGGCCTTAGCGAGCATCCATGTTCCAGTTATCGCCGTCTCGATCGATAGTGACCGGCTCTTTCCTGTGCGCCTTCAGGCAGAGATAGCTGAATTTGCACCCAAAGCAGAGCCTTTGGTAACGATTTCATCACCTTTTGGTCATGATGGCTTCCTGGTTGAGGTCGAATCTGTGGGAAATGTAATTCGAGCCGCGCTCGCACTGGCTTAAAGGCCAAAATAAGTGTTTTCGATGTGCATTTACCCCTGTGGATAAATTATAATATAGCCATCGCTTCAGCGCATCGCTGATAAAACCAAAGGACGAATGTGGCTGTAATTAGTGCGCTCAAAAATAAGGCAGGCAAGAACACACCTGCGAAAAAAGCTGCTCCTGCGAAAAAAGCCGTAGCTAAAAAAGCGGTACCAGTGAAGAAAGCCGTAGCGAAAAAGGCTGCGCCAACTAAAAAAGCTGTCGTAAAAAAAGCCGTAGCGAAAAAAGTAGCGCCAGTTAAAAAGGCCGCCGTAAAAAAAGCTGCGCCAATTAAAAAAGTAGCCAAGCCTGCAAAGATTGAGTTGAAAAAAGATTTAACAGCAAAAGATGTTCAGGCGATAGTCGATGCAAAACATGCGGTACAACGCAACAATGAAATATTAGTCGAGCTAGAAAGTCGTGGAGTTACATCAATCCACCGTATTCCTAAGAAGATTGACAAAGACTTAGTTGATGAAGCTCGCGCATTAGCTCTTGAAATCCCAGTAATTATTGAGAAACTTCGCAAGTCTGGTCTTGGAACACCGGCTCGTATCTTGAAAAAGAGTGAGTACGAACTCATCGCTCCAAAGCCTGCAGCCATCGAAGCTGTTAAGGAAGTAAAACCAGCGGCAAAAGCCGATGTCAAAGCGGCTAAACCGGCCATCGTAAGTATTGATGGAGAAGAAGTTGAACTTGAAGAAGTTGAACTTGAAGATGTAGAGACGTTGATTGCCGAGGCTGTTGAGTTAGTTGACGCTGAATCTGAAGAAAAAGTTCGCGTGGTAACTCTTTCTGACGAGTCGAGTAAGGCAAAAGGTTCATTTACTTTGGCAGATTCTGAAGCCGAAGATGAAGAAGAAGATAAGAACGAGCGCGAGAAGCTAAAGAAGGATTTAAGAAACGTTAACATTGTTATTGAGGCGATTAACGCCAAAATCAACAACGCTGCAACACCTACTCGTTATGGAATTGCAGAAGCTGAATCCAAGGCGTTGACGTATAAGCAGATTCAACAGCAGTTTGAGATGAAGACCTTTACCGAGAAATCGGCTAAGACAGCTGCTGAGGCGGTTACTCTTGGATCACTGAAGAACCTTGAAGACTTACTCAACTATTTCATAGAAAAAATGAAGATTGTTCAGCGCGAAATTAAGTATTTACCGCCTGAGCAGACAGTCATGACCGCTGGTGCAACTGCAGATCCTGTAAAGGATTACCTCAAGCAGATCGGTCGCGTTGCACTCCTTAACGCAGAGCTTGAAGTTGAGTTAGCTACACGCGTTGAAGTCGGCCTATTTGCCGAGTCAAAGTTGAAGAGCGAAAAGAAACTTGAGAAGAAGTTAAAGCGCGAGTTGGAATGGCTTGTCGAAGATGGCAAGCGCGCAAAGAATCATTTACTTGAGGCAAACCTTCGACTAGTTGTATCGCTTGCAAAGCGTTATACAGGTCGTGGAATGCTTTTCCTAGATTTAATTCAAGAAGGAAACTTAGGTCTTATTCGCGCAGTCGAAAAGTTTGACTACACAAAGGGCTATAAGTTCTCAACATATGCAACCTGGTGGATTCGCCAAGCTATTACACGTGCAATGGCTGATCAGGCTCGTACGATCCGTATCCCGGTTCACATGGTTGAAGTTATTAACAAGTTAGCCCGTGTACAGCGACAGATGTTGCAAGACCTGGGCCGCGAACCGACCCCAGAAGAGTTAGCTAAAGAGCTCGATATGACTCCTGAAAAAGTCGTTGAAGTTCAAAAGTATGGTCGCGAGCCAATCTCACTTCATACTCCACTCGGTGAAGAAGGAGATTCAGAGTTCGGAGATCTCATTGAGGATAGTGAGGCAGTTGTTCCAGCCGATGCTGTTTCATTTACTTTACTGCAGGAGCAGTTGCACTCGGTTCTGGATACTTTGTCAGAGCGTGAAGCCGGTGTTGTAGCGATGCGATTTGGTTTAACCGACGGTCAGCCAAAGACTTTGGATGAAATTGGAAAGGTATACGGAGTAACACGTGAGCGTATCCGCCAGATTGAATCTAAGACGATGTCAAAGCTTCGTCACCCATCTCGCAGCCAGGTCCTACGCGACTACCTAGATTAAAATGGCTAATCCAACTATCTATATCAACCCTGTCAGTGGATCTATCAAGATTCTAGGAGCGGTTGATTTTGTAGATGCGCAAGGCAATATTCTTGAAACGAAAGAGAACGTGAAGTTTTGCGGGTGCTCTTTAAGTAAAGATAAGCCGTGGTGTGATGGCAGCCATAAGGCGATTACTCAACCAAGCAGTTAATTGCCAGTGAGATTTACTAGATAGCTGGAGTTTCGACGAGCTTTTCGCTCTCGTCGATAATCGTGGCAGCAACGCTCTTGAGCTTCTCTGCGTATTCCTTGCCATGATGTGCGCAGAACATAAGTTCTCCACCGTTGAGAAGTACTGCCCGTACGTATGCCTGGGCTCCGCATCGATCACAGCGGTCAAGGGCGTTAAGAGGTACTGATTCGAGCATCAATTGATCTGACATATCTCTCTCCGTTCTTAGTGTTCTACTTCCTAGGGAACATCAAACCATGTCTAGATATTCCCCGCTCGTTAATATCGAGGATATTTGCTGAGAATATGGAGAATTGCGCGAACTTATCACTATATGAGACGTATTCGGCGCGCTTACGGCAGATAAGGCCAATGGGCATATAACCTTTCGCCCCGTGGCCGATAAAGATGCACCAACTTTGAATTATGTGCAGGATAGCTATACCGCCAAGGATTTAGCGGTACTTGAAGGCCTTGATGCAGTTCGCAAACGCCCAGGAATGTATATCGGTTCAACTGATTCTCGCGGATTAATGCACTGCCTATGGGAAATTATTGATAACTCAGTCGATGAATCTTTAGCAGGCCATTGCAAAAAGATTGAGATTAATCTCGAAGCCGACGGCTCTGTAGAAGTACATGACGATGGTCGCGGAATTCCTGTTGATAAAGAGCCAAAAACCGGGCTTACTGGCGTGGAAGTTGTACTCACAAAACTCCATGCTGGTGGAAAGTTTGGCGGTGGATCTTATGCCGCATCAGGTGGACTCCATGGTGTTGGTGCATCGGTTGTCAATGCCCTTGCATCTCGACTTGATGCAGAAGTAGATCGTGATGGAAAGATTTATTGGATGTCATTTCAACGTGGCACAGCAGGTGTTTTTGATGGCGAAGGGCCTAAAGCTAACTTCGAACCACAGTCTGGCCTTCGGGTAATTGGAAAGATTTCAAGCAAAGTAACTGGCACACGAATTAAATGGTGGTCAGATAAGCAGATTTTCTTAAAAGAGGCCGAGTTAGAGCTCAGTGAAATCTATGACCGCGCACGCCAGACTTCGTATTTAGTCCCTGGTTTAACTCTCATTGTTAATGATAATCGTAATAAAACTAAGACAACTGAAACCTTTTTCCATAAAAGCGGAATCACTGAGTACTGTAATTTCTTGCAACCAGACGAGCCAGTTGGTGATGTGATTCGTATCTACGGTACTGGTCACTATCAAGAGACCGTGCCTGTATTAGATGACAAAGGTCATATGGTCTCGACAGAGGTCGAGCGCGATATGGAAGTTGATATCGCCATGAAGTGGGGAAATGGTTTTGAAACTACCCAGCGCTCGTTCGTCAACATTATTGCTACACCTAAGGGTGGCACGCACGTCATGGGATTTGAGCGCTCACTTGTCAAAGTCATTAATGAAGCGCTGAGATCTACTAAGACGTTATCAAATAAAGAGGTCGATGTTATTAAAGATGACATCCTCGAAGGCATGACGGCCGTTGTTACGGTAAGAATGTCAGAGCCACAGTTTGAAGGTCAGACAAAAGAGGTTCTTGGAACAGCTGCAGCAACTCGCATTGTTGCCGCCGTTGTAGCAGATAAGATGAAAGAGTATTTCAATACAACTAAGCGAATTGATAAAGCTAATGGTCGATTAGTTCTTGAAAAGATCGCGGCAGCATCTCGTACTCGAATCAGTGCTCGTGCGCACAAGGACCTACAACGCCGCAAGAACGCACTCGAATCTTCTTCGCTGCCTACAAAGCTCTCAGATTGCCGCTCAGAGGATGTGACACGTACTGAGTTGTTTATCGTCGAAGGTGATTCAGCCCTTGGTACTACGAAGGCCGCTCGTAATAGTGAGTTCCAAGCCATATTGCCGATTCGTGGAAAGATTCTCAACGTACAAAAGGCATCGCTTTCACAGATGTTAGAAGATAAAGAGTGCGGCTCAATTATTCAGGTTATAGGCGCGGGCTCAGGAAAATCATTTGAACTCGATGAAGCACGTTATGGTCGAGTTATATTAATGTCAGATGCTGATGTCGACGGCGCGCATATCCGCTGCCTATTGCTGACGTTGATGTATCGATACATGCGCCCACTCATTGATTCGGGTCGAGTATTTGCAGCGATTCCACCGTTACACCGCATAGAAGTAATGGGTGGCGGAGGCAAAAAGGGCCAGTACATCTATACCTACAGCGATGATGAGATGAAAAAGGTCACGGGCGAATTAGTTAAGAATGGTAAGAAGTGGAAAGAGCCGATTCAACGCTATAAAGGCCTAGGCGAAATGGATGCCGATCAACTTCGCGAGACGACTATGGACCCAGATGCACGCACTCTGCGCCGTATTACGGTCGCTGATGCAAATGCGGCAGAAGCTATGTTTGAACTATTAATGGGCAGCGATGTTGCACCACGTAAAGAGTTCATCTCTAACGCTGAAATTGATCGCGATCACATCGACGCTTAGTCGTTGGCAGCTTTTTGTTTATTTCTAATGAGCTTTACCTGTTTAATTATCGGTTTTTCAAAAAAGTACCAACTCAATGTCGCTATTGAGATTGCAATTGTAATCACCAGTGATGAAATGAATGCCCAACGTAAAATTGACCCAACTCCGAAGTATTGAAAATCCTTAAAATATGAGTTAGCAAAGATGCTTATTACAAAGTAATGCCATAGATATACACCAAAGGAAATAGTTGCGAGAAATACCGCAAAACGGTTATCTAAGAATCTCCATACATACATGCTTGAAGCGCTACATCCTAAGAAAATGGCGATAAGCATTGAAAACCACGGTGCTGCATATGGCTGATTAGTAAATGAGTCGGGGGCTCCAGGAGTAACTCTTGTAAGCACGAGAACAATTGCAGCAGTTAAAGATATCAGCGCACCTATATCAAACTTGATGCTAGAAGATGCTAGGCGGCTTTTTCGATCTGCAAGAAATAGAGCAACGAGGGAGCCTAAAAGAAACTGTGTGAAGAAAGTATCGATATTCCAATATGGAATCCATGCCTTTGCGCCACCAACCAAACCAAACTGCCAACCCTTCTCGAACTCTGATGTCATAAATACCTTAATCAAGAGGGGGTTCAAAATTTGAAGCAAAAAAATCCAAAGGA
>CAFBMZ010000009.1_pt1 | contig 20461 bp, 17 predicted proteins | sample 7269111 | NCBI WGS metagenome assembly CAFBMZ01 (sample SAMEA6814078, study PRJEB35770) | uncultured Actinomycetes bacterium | biome: Freshwater; feature: Freshwater reservoir; material: water | place: Czech Republic | collected 2017-05-23 | depth 30m m | reverse complement strand
GATGGAATCTCTGCAGCGATCAAACTGGCGCAAATTGCAACTGACTTGGCTAGCGAAGGTAAGACGTTATTGGATTTACTCGATGAAATATGGGCTAGACATGGCTTCCATGCCACTGAGCAAATCTCAATTCGGTTAATCGAACTTTCGCAAGTTGGAACAATCATGGGCCACCTACGCAACAATCCCCCCGCACAAATCGCTGGCCACCGTGTTACTTCAATCGAAGATTTATCAACTCCGACTGACGATTTGCCATCAACCGATGGGCTGCGCATTTGGCTAGATGGAACGATTCGAATAATCATCCGTCCTAGCGGAACCGAAGCAAAGATGAAGTGTTACATTGAGGTAATTGAAAAAAATTCTGCTAGCGCACAAATTGTCCTCGATCATTTACGTGCTCCATTGAAGGAGTTGTTATCGTGAGTTATTACGGTTTAGTCGATGGCTCAGATGCATCTCTGAAGGGGTTTTTAAAGACACTTTCTGGCGTAGATCAAGTTGGGGCCGATGCTCGCGCCGCAATGTTGGCAACACGTAGTATCAAGACGACATCAAAGCGTTGGGCAATTGATACCGCTATATCAATGGTGGACTTAACTACTTTAGAAGGCGCTGACACGCCAGGAAAAGTTCAAGCACTCTGTACAAAGGCAGTTCGACCAGATCCAAGCGATTCAACAGTTCCAAGCGTGGGAGCTGTCTGCGTCTATAACGACATGGTCGGCATTGCACGTCAACACTTAGATTTAATAGGTGGCGGCCATGTTGGCGTTGCAGCGGTTTCTACTGCTTTCCCATCTGGACGCGCATCGATAGAGGTAAAGATTCAAGATACAAAAGATGCACTTGATGCAGGAGCCTCTGAGATCGATATGGTCATCGACCGTGGAGCATTCTTAAGCGGCAAGTACATTGATGTTTTTAACGAGATCGTATTAATTCGCGAACTATGTGGCAAGCGCGCTCACTTGAAAGTTATCTTTGAAACCGGCGAACTTGTCACGTATGACAATGTTCGCAAGGCCTCTTTCTTAGCGATGGTAGCTGGTGCAGATTTCATTAAGACTTCCACAGGAAAGGTGGCACCTGCTGCGACGCCCCCCGTGGTCTTAGTGATGCTCGAAGCTGTACGTGATTTTTATGCCATGACTCAGGTTCGAATCGGAGTCAAACCTGCTGGAGGAATTAGAAATACCAAAGATGCAATAAAGCAGTTAGTGCTCGTCAATGAGACTGCTGGACCAGAGTGGTTGACCCCCTCACTATTTCGAATTGGAGCCAGTGCCCTTTTAAATGATTTGCTTATGCAACGCATGAAAATGGATGATGGCTACTACGCTAGCCCTGCATACGTAACGATTGATTAATGGAGACCACCGTGAGCTTTGAATACGCACCAGCCCCTGAATCCCGGTCAGTTGTTTCGATCAAGCCTAAATACGGCCATTTCATCGGCGGCAAGTTCGTTACAGGCGCTAAGCACTTTCCCACCATAAACCCTGCCACTGAAGAGGTTTTGAGCCATATTGCATTGGCTGGAAAGGCTGAGGTCGACGCTGCAGTCAAAGCGGCCCGCCAGGCATATACATCGACGTGGTCAAAGATGGCCGGCAAAGAGCGCGGAAAATACCTGTTTCGCATTGCACGAATTCTGCAAGAACGTGCCCGTGAGTTTGCCGTCCTTGAAACTTTAGATAACGGTAAGCCAATTCGAGAATCCCGTGATGTAGATGTTCCACTTGCTGCAGCACATTTTTTCTACCATGCCGGATGGGCCGACAAACTCGAATTTGCAGGTCTTGGAACCTCGACTAAGCCACATGGTGTTGCAGGTCAGATTATTCCATGGAACTTCCCACTTTTGATGTTGGCGTGGAAAGTCGCCCCCGCTCTTGCAGCTGGTAACACAGTTGTATTAAAACCAGCTGAAAGTACCTCACTGACTGCTTTGCTCTTTGCAGAAGTCTGTCAGCAAGCCGAGCTCCCAGCTGGTGTCGTCAACATTGTTACTGGTGATGGTTCAACTGGCGCTCTCATAGTTAATCACCCAGGTATCGACAAGATTGCGTTTACAGGATCTACCGAAGTTGGCAAGTTAATAGCGCGTGCAGTTGCTCCGACACATAAAAGTGTAACTTTAGAGCTTGGTGGCAAGGCAGCAAATATTGTATTTGAGGATGCAGCAATCGATGAGGCCATCGAAGGTATCGTCAATGGAATATTCTTTAATCAAGGCCACGTATGCTGCGCAGGATCGCGATTAATTCTTCAAGAGAGCGTTGCGGAAGAAGTTTTAGATAAGCTCAAAGTGCGAATGGCGAAAATTCGCGTCGGTGATCCTTTAGATAAAAATACGGATTTGGGTGCAATAAATAGCAAGGAGCAGCTTCTTAAAATCCGTGAACTTTCAGCAATAGGTGATTCCGAGGGTGCGCAGCGTTGGAGTGCACCGTGCGAACTTCCTAAGAAAGGTTTCTGGTTTGCACCAACAATCTTTACCGGAGTCACCCAGTCCCATCGAATTGCACGGGAAGAAATATTTGGCCCTGTACTCTCTGTCTTAACTTTTAGAACCCCTCAAGAGGCGATAGATAAGGCTAATAACACGCCTTTTGGCCTATCTGCGGGTATCTGGAGTGAAAAAGGCTCACGAATCCTATGGGCGAGCCAACAGCTTCGCGCGGGAGTTGTTTGGGCAAATACATTTAATAAGTTTGATCCCACATCACCATTTGGTGGTTACAAAGAGTCTGGCTGGGGTCGCGAAGGTGGGCGACATGGCTTAAGCGCATATCTGAAAGGTGTTGGCCATGAGTAATCGCATCGATGTCAAGAAGACGTATAAGTTATTTATTAACGGTGCATTCCCTAGGACTGAATCAGGTCGCACATATGAAATAAAGAGTGCAAAAGGTGTCTTTATCGCTAATCCATGTCAAGCATCACGCAAGGATTTAAAGGATGCCGTTGTCGCTGCACGTGCGGCGCAGCCGGGATGGAATAAAGCGTCGGCCTATAACAAAGGACAGATTCTCTATCGTCTTGCCGAAATGCTCGAAGGTCGTCGCGCCCAGTTTGTAGATGAGATTACTTCAGTCACTGGAGTCACAAAAATAAAGGCAGAAAAAGAGGTCACGGAGTCTGTTGATCGATTGGTTTGGTATGCAGGATGGACAGATAAACTCTCTTCACTCTCTGGTGCTCTTAACCCAGTTGCAGGACCATATTATAATTTCACGATTCCCGAGAGCATGGGTGTAATCGCAGCAATCGCGCCAGAAACGCCTTCATTACTTGGCCTCATCGACTCCATCGCACCTATCATTGTTGGAGGCAATACAGTTATAGTGTTGGCAAGCACTAAAGCACCATTATCTGCGATGAGCTTTGCAGAAGTCATCGCAACAAGTGATGTTCCTGCCGGTGTTATCAATATCTTGACTGGTAAGAAAGATGAGATTGCACCCTGGATGGCATCGCATATGGATATCGATGGACTTGATATATCCGGCCTTGCTCCAAAAACACACGGTGAGGTTAGAGTTGCGGGCGCAGAAAACCTGAAGCGAATCTATAGTTTCAAATCGGCAGATCCCGGTCGAATTCTCGCCTTCTTAGAGAACAAGACCGTCTGGCACCCAATTGGCCTTTAAAAACGCCTATTCTGCTGCAATAGCTGCATAAGCAGGCTTAATAATCTCTTCGATTATCACTAGGCGTTCAGGGTATGAGATAAATGCACTCTTCATCGCATTTATCGTTACCCGCTGTAGGTCAGCAAAACTCCAGTTGAATGCTTTGACGCACTCTTTCATCTCATGAGACATGGATGTTTGGCTCATCAAACGATTGTCTGTATTTAAAGTAACTCTAAATCGAAGCGTGGCAAGGACTCCTAGGGGATGTTCCTTATAACTTTTGGCTGCACCTGTTTGTAGATTTGATGTAGGGCATAGTTCGAGAGGAATACGACGATCTCGAATATACGATGCTAACTTTCCTAACTTAGGAGTTCCTTGAGAAAAATCTATGTCATCGATGATTCTAACTCCATGGCCTAAACGTTCGGCGCCACACAGCTGAATCGCTTCCCAAATAGATGGCAAGCCATAGGCCTCACCTGCATGAATCGTAAAGTGGGCATCCTCTTGTCGCAAATACTCAAAAGTCTTTAACTGATCACTTGGCGGAAAACCATCTTCGGGACCTGCGATGTCAAAACCTACAACGCCTTGATCACGGTATTTTACTGCGAGCTCTGCAACTTCTTGACTCAACTTATTTTGACGCATTCCGCAGAGTAAAGATTCAACACGGATTGTGTAGCCCTCTTTCTTTGCCGCAACTTCTCCAGATCTATATCCCTCAAGAGTGGCTTCAATTACTTCAGACATTGATAGACCTAGTTGTGTGAATAGTTCGGGAGCACCGCGGACTTCAGCATAGACAACGCCATCACGCGCAAGATCGAGTGCGCACTCGTGAGCAATTCGAATAATGTCCTGGCGCCGCTGCATTACAGCGATAGTGTGCGAAAAAGTCTCAAGGTATCTAACAAGTGATCCAGAATCACATGATTCCCGGAACCAAGTAGCTAAGGCATCTACATCCTGCGTGGGAAGTGCTGAGTAACCAATCTCCTGTGCGATATCGATAATAGTTTGAGGGCGAAGTCCGCCATCTAAATGATCATGCAGGAGTACTTTTGGGAGGCGGTTTACTTGGTTATCGGTTGGGGTTTTCAATAACAAACTCATTAAATAATCCGCTCTATTATTAATGGGAGTTGTTTAGCAACTCCCCCTTCGACGATTGTGACAGCACCATCAAGAATCTGCAAAGCACGATCAAAGCGGGCAGATTCATCGGTATAAAGAGTGAAGAGTGCCTCGCCTGCTTTAATAACATCACCAGGCTTTGCATGCATAGTGATCCCAGCACCGGCTTGTACAGTTTCGCCCTGCTTCGAACGACCCGCACCAAGTCTCCAAGCGCTAACTCCAACTTTCATCGCATCCATAGTTGTGATGGTTCCGGATGAATGAGCAATTACTGTGTGAGACTCTCGTGCAATAGGAAGTACATAATCAGGATCTGCGCCTTGAGCAATAATCATTCTGCGCCAATGATCCATTGCAGACCCATCCTTGAGCGCAACCTCTGGATCCTTACCTTTTATTCCAGCTGCATCAATCATCTCTCGTGCAAGAATTAATGTCAGTTCTACAACATCGGCTGGACCACCCCCAGCTAAGACTTCAATGGACTCTGCAACTTCGAGTGCATTTCCAGCAGTCAATCCAAGGGGAACATCCATTGCCGTTACCAAAGCGCGAGTTGTGACACCAGCATCCTTACCTAACTGCACCATTACGCGTGCAAGCTCGCCAGCTTTTTTGGGATCACTCATAAATGCCCCGCTGCCAGTTTTAACGTCTAGAACTAATGCTGACGTTCCTTCAGCGATCTTCTTACTCATAATTGATGAGGCGATAAGTGGAATCGCTTCTACAGTAGCAGTGACATCGCGGAGTGCATAAAGTTTTTTATCGGCTGGTGCTAATCCTGCACCTGCTGCGCAAATGACCGCACCGGTATCCTGTAAGACTTTTAGCATCTCGTCATTTGAAAGCGATGCCCGCCAGCCTTTAATCGACTCCATCTTATCCAAGGTCCCACCAGTGTGCCCTAGGCCGCGACCCGATAACTGTGGGACAGCGCCACCGCATGCAGCGACTAAGGGTGCTAACGGAAGAGTTATCTTGTCGCCAACACCACCAGTTGAGTGTTTATCGACTGTTGGGCGGTCAAGCATCGTCCAACTCATTCGCTCGCCACTATTGATCATCGCATTAGTCCATCGCGAAATCTCATGTGAGTTCATTCCATTGAGCAAGATGGCCATAGCAAGTGCTGACATCTGCTCATCTGCCACAACACCTCGTGTATATGCATCAATGACCCAATCAATCTGTGGATCAGTTAATACAAGTGAATCGCGTTTTGCGGCAATAATCTCTACCGCTGCAAAAGCCTCAATCAAGGCGTTTCCGAATCTCTTCTGGGCCAAATGCCCAAGGCAACAAATCACCAAGAGTTTTAACTCCGGCATCAGTCATCATCTGTAGGCCGGAGCCACCATGTTCTTGCAGGAGCTGTCTGCAACGGCCACAGGGCATTAAATAATCTCCAGAGATATCAACGCAAACAAATGCTACTAATCGTCCACCGCCAGTTTGAGCCAACTGCGAGACTAAACCACACTCTGCGCATAACGTTAAACCATAACTTGCATTCTCAACGTTGCAACCAGTAACTATCCGGCCATCTGAAACGAGCGCGGCTACACCTACAGGAAACTTGGAATAAGGGACATAAGCTTTTTTCATAACTTCGATTGCATTAGTACGAAGTAAATCCCAGTCGATATCCATTAGTGAGATCCCCCGCGCTTGTACGGAATACCATCGCTTGCGGGTGCGCGTACTTTTCCAACAAAGCCAGAAACGGCGATTATTGTCACGATATAAGGGACCATCACCATGAACTCACTTGGAATCGGTGTTCCAGTGATGGAAAGAACTGTCCGTAGTTGATCGGCAAAGCCAAATAGTAAGGCTGCAGCGACAGCACCGAGTGGAGTCCACTTTCCAAAAATCAGTGCAGCAAGTGCGATAAAGCCCATTCCCGCTGTCATTTGGCGACTAAAAGCGCCAGAAGATCCAACGGTGAAGAATGCGCCACCAAGGCCGGCAACAAGGCCGGCAATCAACACATTGCGAAAGCGAACCTTATTAACATCGATACCCACGCTCTCTGCTGCAACTGGCAGTTCGCCCACTGCGCGCATGCGTAGACCCCATTTTGACTTGAACAGTGAGAGTTGAATAACCGCCACAATCACATACAGCATGTACACGATGATTGTCTGTGAGAAGAAAATCGGGCCAATCAATGGAATCTTTGAGAGTACAGGAATCTGAATTGTGCTAAAAATCGGCGATGAGTTCCATGTAGCTGAATCGGTTGTTAAAACCCGTTGTGATGCAAAGCTTGTTAAGCCGATAACTAACACATTAATAACAAAGCCTAAAATAACTTGATCGACGGCATATTTAATTGCAAATGTAGCAAGAAGTAGTGAGATTAACGCCCCTGCTAATGGTGCTACCAATAAACCTGCCCAAGCATTTTGTGTCAAGCTTCCAACGACACCTGCTGCGAATGCACCCGCTAATAGCTGACCTTCTATTGCGATGTTAATTACTCCAGAGCGTTCACAAATCAGACCTGAAAGTGAGCCAAAGACGAGCGGAATAGCTAAGAAAAGTCCGCCTTGGAGTAAACCAGTTACAGAGATTGCTGCGCCAGCTGCCGCCCAGCACATAAAGGCGATAAAGATGCTCAGAGCGTAAGCCAACGCACTTGCGCCTAGCTTTTTCCCCTGACGGGCACGTAGAAATGCAACACCTAAGAAAACTACAGCTAATCCGCTAAAGCAGTAAGCGCCAAATTTGGATCCAATTATCCAGGAGTGAATGATGACCCACTCATCTCCTAATACAAAGTTAAAAGTTACATTCTGTGATTTGCCTGGCAGGTAGGCAAAGAGAATGAATGAAACAACGTTTAAAACCGCCATAATTACTAAGTTTCGGGTGCGCTTTTTCGCTAATGCTGAAACAACTTGCTTATTTTTCATTAGCCATTCCAACCCTTCGAAGCCATTTCCTGACCACTCTCAAGGTTCTTAATCTTTAGATAGCGAGTTATTAATCCAGGTGCGGCGATAAACAAAACAACTAATGCTTGAATCACTAGGACAATCTCAACTGGAACTTGAACATTTGCCTGCATTGTTGAGCCACCCACACGTAGTCCTGCGAAAAGAAGTGAGGCAAGAACTACCCCCACTGGACCTCCGCGACCTAAGAGTGCAACTGTAATTGCATCAAAGCCAAAACTGCCTGCAACATCAGCCGTCAATTCGTACTGAAAACCAAGTACATGAATCGCGCCTGCTAATCCTGAAAGTCCGCCTGCAATTAACATCGTCCCGACTGTTATTTTCTGAACAGAAATTCCAGCCGTCTTTGCTGCGGATGAGTTTGCGCCAACGGCACGCGTCTTAAATCCCCATGTACTTCTATTGATAAGGAGCCAGAAAAGAAATGCCACAAAAACAGAGATGAAAATACCTACGTTGACCGAGTAGTTTTGACCAAATAGACGTAAAAGCCGCGCAGACTCGGCAATCGGTGGCGCAAGTGGATCTAACCTCCCTGGCCTTAAAAATGCTGACGTACCAAGGAGCCAGAGCAAAAAGTTCGCAGCAATATAGTTGAGCATAATCGTGACGATTACTTCGTGTGCACCAGTTTTAGCTTTCAATAATCCAACAAAGCCACCCCATAAAGCAGAAAGCACAATCGCAGCAAAAATTGCGATCAGAATATGCACAACGATTGGTAACTTAAAGTGGAAGCCAACATATGAGGCACCAATTGCACCGAGAATAAACTGTCCTTGCGCGCCGATATTAAACAATCCCGCTTTGAAGGCAATTGCCACCGATAATCCGCACAACATTAAAGGCGCTGCGTTAACTACCGTCTGTGACAGTGGATAAAATCCCGTTAAGAAACTATGCCCTTCGGCTAAGTTTGGATCAAATATTGCGCCTTGAAATAGCGCTAAATAGGCGTTGCCAACTGTGCTAGCAAAGATCTTAATAAAGCTAATCGGAGAACTTATCTTTGAGAGTACGCGAGAATCCGTTAATCCAATTACTAACCCACCTACAAAAAGCGCAAGGGCAAATGCTATCGATGGCAAAATCGCCTTTCTGGCAATTGACTTCACATTCATGCGCTTACTCCCTTTTGCGATGAGACTCCGGCCATAAATAGCCCTAGCTCTTCACGAGAAATAGTAGGTTCAGCGATCGCGATAATCTCGCCCTTAAACATAATTGCAATTCGATCAGCTAATGCATACACCTCATCGAGCTCGGTGCTAAACAATAAAACCGCCTTGCCATCATTTCGCTCGGTCACTATGCGCTCATGAACAAATTCAATCGACCCAACATCTAACCCACGCGTTGGTTGAGATATGATCACAAGTTTTACTGGACGAGATAATTCGCGCGCTAAAACAACTTTCTGTTTGTTTCCACCTGAAAGAGATGATGCTGAATCTGCAACTGATTGAGCCCTAATATCAAACTCTGCAACACGCTCTAAGGCAACTTTCTTTACAGCATCTGGGAAATATCGACCGAACTTTGCATACGGTGCACTGGTATGTGTGTCTAAAATTAAATTTTCAGCGATGGAAAATGTAGAGATTAAACCGTCGAGTTCGCGAGACTCAGGTACATATGCAATTCCGAGCTCTAAACAGTCAACTACCTTTTTACCAATTATCTCTTGCTCATCTACTAGAACTGATCCCGCTACGTGATCGCGAAGGCCCAGCATGGCCTCTGCGACTTCGCTTTGACCATTGCCCTGCACGCCCGCGATCGCTAAAACCTCACCGGCGTTTACGTGAAAGGAGATGTTATTTACCAAGGTTCGGCCAGTATGGTCTTGAATAGTTAGATGAGAGACCTTGAGAACTTCGCGACCGATTTTTGCTGGCTCTTTGTCGACCTTTAGATCGACTTCGCGGCCCACCATCAATGAAGCCAACTCACTCTGCTCAGAAGATGGTGAGGCCATTCCAACGACTTTGCCTCGGCGGATTATTGTAATTTTGTCAGCGATAGCTTTAACCTCGCGCAACTTATGACTGATAAAGACGATAGCTCTACCTGACTCGCGCAGCTTCTTGAGATTATTCAATAGCTCATCAGTCTCTTGCGGGGTAAGAACGGCAGTTGGCTCATCCAAAATTAATACTTTTGCATCATAAATAAGTGCTCGAATAATCTCTACGCGCTGTTGGATTCCAACGGGTAAATCTTCAACTATCGCATCAGGATTTACATCGAAATTAAACTCCTGTGAAATGCGCAGTATCTCTTCGCGGGCAGTTGCCAAATCTAATTTTCCAAATAATCCGGTCTTTTCATGTCCTAGAACTATATTTTCAGCGACTGTAAAAACGGGTATTAACATGAAGTGCTGATGCACCATGCCAATACCCGCAGCTAAAGAATCTAGTGGGCTATGGATCGTCAACTCTTTTCCATCGACGCTAATGGTTCCGGCATCAGGCTGGAGCAGCCCATAAACAATGTTCATCAACGTAGATTTACCAGCACCATTTTCACCTAAAATCGCGTGAATCTCACCGTCGGCGACCGCAAAATCAATCGCGTCATTTGCTACTAGCCCACCAAATCGCTTGGTAATTCCCTGTAGCTCTAGTGACATGGCTTCAATCTACCTCTCTGTAGAGAATCTTTCAAAGGTAAAGGGCGAGGCGTCCGAAGACACACTCGCCCTTTACTAAGCAATGAAGATTAAGCAGAAACCTTAATCTTTCCTGCAACGATGTCAGCGGCAATTGCGCGAACTTCATTTTGGATCTTTGAAGGAACCTTCTTAGCTAGATCATGGTACGTAGCTATTTTTGTTCCCTTATTAGCAAGTGTTCCAACATATGACTTGTTTGTGAACTTACCCTTTGAGACGTCTGTAATTACTGAACCGACAGCCTCTCCGAGACCCTTCATAACAGATGTTAGAAGTACTGACTTGAACTGGTTTGCAGAAACATAACCATCTGTATCAACCCAGATTGTTACTGACTTCTTGCTTGTCATTGAGTTCTGAGCTGTCTGAGCAGCAAGGCCACCAGCAACAGGCATGATTACATCTGCGCCAGCTTGCTCGAATGCCTTAGAAGTTGCAAGTGCCTTAGTTGTGTTCTGGAAGTCTCCGATGAATTCACCGTTCTTGCCATCCCAACCAAGTACCTTTACTGACTTCTTCTTAACAGTGTTGTAATAGTCAACACCCTGCTTGTAACCGCTCATGAAGCAAGTAACAGTTGGGTATGGAGCTCCACCGTAAGTTGCGACGATTCCAGTCTTTGAGTATCCAGCGGCAACATAACCAGCCAAGAATGCAGCTTCCTGTGTTGCAAATGTAAGACCCTTAACGTTGGCAACTGGATTACATACTGAGTAATCAGCGTTGCAATCGTATGCGCCATCATCGACAACTGCGTAACTGATAGTTGGGTTGGCCTTAGCTGATGCAATGATTGCACCGCTGATAGCAAATCCAACACCAATGATGATTGTGCACTTATTGTCTACAAACTTCTTGATGTTTCCAGCGAAATCTGCACTTGATGCTGCTGGCAAGTACTCAACAGAGATCGATGAGCTCTTAACCTTTACAGCGCCTGCCCATGATGATGCGTTAAATGACTTGTCGTCTACGCCACCAGTATCAAGGGCTAAGCAAGCCTTTGTCTTAACTGCAGCTGTTGCTGCAGGCATAGCGGTAACTCCCACTAAAAGTGTTGCGGCTGCGAGGGCAGCTACTACGCGAAATGTATTCTTCAATTTTCCTCCAAGGGATCTTCTATAAAGGCCCAAGGACCCAGATAGAAGGTTGATGTGTAGCGTCAGCCTAGTAGTTAGGGGTGGAGAAACTCAACAATTAGTGGGTTTTTAGATGACAGGCATATAACGTTTATGCAAACCCTCAAGCCTTAGTTCATGGTTTTGAGAGGTGATTTACCGTACGACTCCCAGATTTTTATAAGCCATTTCAAGTGTGGTCGATGCAACATCACGAGCCTTGGCTCCCCCCACATGCAATATGTCAATCAGGCTCTTTTCATCATCGAGTAGTTCAAGAGCAGCGCTTCGAATTGGCCGCAGATACTCAACAACAACATCTGCAACAGCAGCTTTGAAATCTCCGTAGCCCTTACCTTCGAACTCTGCCTCTAACTTTTCAATAGATGTTCCAGATAGCGCTGAATGAATCGTCAGAAGATTACTAATGCCCGGCTTTTCTTTTTCATCAAACTTAATTTCGCGTCCGGCATCCGTAGTTGCGCCTTTAATCTTTTTTGCATTGGCTTCTGGGGTATCCATAATCTCTAAAACACCGGCAACCGAACTCGATGACTTACTCATCTTGGCTGAGGGATCTTGCAAATCTTGAATCTTGGCGGCGGCCTTTAAAATATAATTATCAGGAACTCTAAAAGTCTCACCAAAGCGTGTATTAAATCTTCCAGCTAAGTCGCGAGTGAGTTCAATGTGCTGACGTTGATCCTCGCCAACTGGCACTAAGTGTGCTTGATATAAAAGAATGTCGGCAGCTTGCAACATGGGATAAGTAAATAAACCTACGCGCGCTGAATCTGCGCCGGCCTTTGATGACTTATCTTTAAACTGCGTCATGCGACTTGCCTCACCAAAGCCTGCGATGCATTCCATCAACCAACCCAGTTGATTATGTTGAGGGACCTGAGATTGAACAAAGAGTGTAGATTTTTCAGGAGAAATTCCAAGTGCAATTAACTGCGCAGCCGATGCCAAAGTCCGTTTACGCAGTAACGCTGGCTCAATATCTCCAGTTAATGCATGCAGATCTACTATGCAGTAAAAAGCATCGTGCCCGTCCTGCAGATCTACCCACTGCTTTACGGCTCCCAAATAGTTACCTAAATGAAATGAGTCGCTCGTGGGTTGGATTCCCGATAGGACACGCTTTTGAGTCATAGTTAATTCTTACACAATGCCTGCTCTTTGTGAGACCAATTACTGCTTAGTGCTTGGACTCAAACCCATGAAAATATGAGGTTATTAGCCTTTGTCTTCATTGGTTTGAGATATTCTTTCCCACAATGCAAGCAAACGATCTTCACCTAAGTGCCACTAGTTTTTCGGCATTCTTAGCTACCAGGAGGTACTAGCAGTGAATTCACAGGGCCAGAGCAATCGCGGACTCAATATTGAAACTAACGCAATAAACGTCATTGCTGAAGGCGAGCGGACGGGAGAGCCAAAGAGTTTATTCTGGCCATGGTGCGCAGCTAATATCTCAGTCCTCGGAGTTAGTTATGGCTCTTGGTTTCTGGGCTTTGGCGTCTCTTTCTGGCAGGCATCTCTTGCGGCAATTCTAGGAACCGTGTTTTCATTTTTACTTGTCGGGCTAGTCTCACTTGCAGGCAAGCATGGGTCGGCACCAACTATGACACTTTCTCGTGCGGCCTTTGGCGTTAATGGAAATAAGTTGCCAGGCGCACTTTCATACATTGCACTCGTGGGTTGGGAAACCGTTCTCTGTTCATTAGCAACACTTGCTACTGCAACACTATTCGAAAGAATCGGTGGAATACATGGCACAACTGCAAAGTTAGTTGGCTTTGCCATCGTCGTATCGCTGACAATGGGTGCAGGAGTTCTTGGTTTTAACGTCATTATGAGATTACAAAAAATTATCACGATTGCTACTGCAGTATTAACTATTGGATACATGCTCCTCTCCTTTAAGGAGATTAGTTGGAGCGCGGTATCTGCCCACCCTGCAGGAAACATGCAGGCATTTATTGGAGTGTTGATCTTCGGCATGACAGGCTTTGGCTTGGGCTGGGTGAACTCCGGTGCCGATTATTCGCGTTACCTGCCTCGAAGCGTTTCTAGCCGTGGCGTCGTTGGCTGGACAGTTCTAGGGGCCTCCATTGCTCCAATCATCCTTGTTATCTACGGCGCCTTACTTGCCGGCAGTGATCAAAAACTAAATGATGCAATCTCTGCAGACCCAATTGGTGCACTCACAACGATCTTGCCAACGTGGTATCTGCTCCTGTTCGCAGTAGTAGCTATTTTGGGCCTTGTTGGTGGAACAGTCTTGGATATCTACTCATCCGGCCTGGCGCTTATCTCACTCGGAATAAAAATTCCTCGTGCAGTGGCTGTTGGTATCGATGGCGTGATCATGATTCTCGGAACTGTTTACATGGTGTGGTTTGCTGAAAACTTCTTTTTCCCATTCCAGGGATTCCTCATAACTCTTGGCGTTCCAATCGCTGCATGGGCTGGAATCTTTATTGCAGATCTCTTCTTACGCAAACGTGGCTACGACGAATCAGATCTCTTTGACTCCACTGGTCGCTACGGATCAGTTAACTGGTCGTCAGTGACTCTCATGGTGGCAGCCTCTGTGGCTGGTTGGGGGCTAGTCACAAATGGTTTTGCCTCATGGTTATCGTGGCAGGGCTACTTGCTAGAGCCAATCGGTTTAGGTGGAAAAGAAGGCGCTTGGGCATACTCAAACCTTGGAGTTGCAGTGGCTTTGGCAGTGGGTTTTATTGGTCACTGGTTCCTTGGTCGCTCAGCTGTAGCACTTCAAGAGTCTGCACAAACAACTAATTAAGCGCGCCCTTGGCTGCCTTCGTCTTAATTTCAGATGAAAAGACTCTGAGGTACATCCCTGCAAATTTGCAGCAGATTAAACTCTTTGGCGGCGCGCAACCTCGCATCTATTTGGTTACTAATTGTGAATCAGATAATCCATTACTTGCACGTGCTCTCGTAATCGCCAGCAACTTGCAGGTGGATTTATCAGTAGTCACAATTGACGTAATGAAGTTCTTCCCTAACTTTAAGTCTTCATCTAACAGAGTTCCCGCAATCTCTTTAATGAAGCTTTTCTTAGGTGAACTTTTGCCCGATGAAGAAGTTGTTCTATATTTAGATATAGATACAGTTATTTGTAAATCTCTCACTACGCTACTAAATACTCCAATCTCTACCCCCGTGGCGGCAATAGAAGAGCTCTCCACAAATCGTGCGTATTTTCCATTACAGGAACTACCTGAGGTCTATTTCAACTCAGGCGTCATGCTACTTTCTCTCAATTCATTTCGCGCCTTGGGTATTGCCAAGAGAGCCCGTGAGGTTTTAGAAGACACAACTCTCTCGAGTGCGCTTCGAAGTAGGTTTATGGATCAGGATGTTCTCAATTATCTTCTCTCAAATAATGTCACGCTCTTACCGCGAAAGTACAACCAATTTTCGAATAACTTAGCGAAGCCTAAAATTTCAACTCTATTAGATGATGTCGCAATTGTGCAGTTTGCTGGGATCGAAAAACCTTGGAACTATCCCCGTAAATCCAAATACACAAAGCTTTGGATTGGTTATTTCGCAGCCAGTATTGGCTCTATCGCAGACCGAAAAGATCTCACAATTATTAAATCTCGCAAAGGGGGGTTAAGTCCAGCAAAACTCCTAGTACCTTTGCATTTGATCGTGACAAAGGCTTTGAAAACCCTGAGAGCACATGTGCCTTACTGGCTAAAAGATTTTATTCGCGGGATTTAATGGTGCTATTTTTTAACGCAGTTCAAGTGATTCTCAGAAACATCCTTACTGGATATTATCGAATCACTGTGAGGCCATCAGATGACTTTGACAGGAATCTTCTCTATAAAATGGTGTGGGATCGCCGACCAATTCTCGAAATACTAAATGAAAAGGTTGCATCTCGACAGTATGTACAAAGTGTTGCTCCTGAAGTACCTCTTGCCCATCGATACTTTCAAACAAAGAATCTAAGCGAGATTGACTGGGAAAGTCTGCCTCGCAACTTTGTCATAAAAGCATCACATGGTTCTGGAGGGGTTTTACTAGTCCATGACGGTGCACCATTAAAAAATAGGCTTCCCAAGAACTATAAGAAGTTTGGTTGGAGAAAGTACGAAATTCATCCCGATAACTTTGAACGTGAGATTGCAATAAAGATTTTTTCACGACTACTGAGCAAAACCTATGGTCAAGGCTTGAATCGTGGCGGGCCCGAATGGGCATATTGGCACAATAACCATTATGTGATTATTGAAGATTTTTTGTCACTACACGGACGAATGCCCGTGAGTATTGTTTTCAACATCGTGCACGGAGAGCTCAAGCTTATTATTTGGGCTCAAGTACATTACCCGCGTTTGGGTGCGGCTGAATCTCTGCCATCTCGCGTGATTGTCCCTCCGGTAGATATTGCCGAAATTTCAAAAGAGCTTCAGATCCCAACCGAAAGCCTTAAGGAGATGATTGACTGTTCTATTCAAATCTCCGGAGATATGGACACTCTGCGCGTAGATTGGCTAATTTGCGACAATGGATTCTTCTTTAATGAGTTGACGAATTACTGCGGTGGAGGTGTATTAAAGGGCAAGCACTATTACAAGGCCATGTCCGACATGTGGCGCCCAAAGCGATCGGATTATCAGCAGTTAGTTGCCGGAGAGGCGCAAAAGAATGATTATTATTAAATCTATACAAGTAGTCTTAAGAAATATCATCACACTGTATTACAGAGTAGTTCTTAGGCCATCCGATGATTTTGATAGAAATATTATTTTTAAGATGGTGTGGGATCGGCGCCCGATTCTTAAAGTTCTTAATGAAAAAGTCGCTTCTTTAAAATACGTCAGTCTTCGCGTTCCAGAGGTGAAATCAGCCCACAGATATTATGAGACTAAAGATTTGGGGAATGTCGACTGGAGTATTCTTCCCCGCAATTTTGTAATTAAAGCATCCCATGGGTCTGGCGGGGTAATTATTGTTCATGACTCAGCGCCAATTGAAAATCGTCTGCCAAGGAAGTGGAAGAGATTTGGATGGAGGCGACTTGAGGTTCATCCCGACAACTTTGATCGCGAGATTGCAGTAAAGATATTCACTAGCCTTCTGAAAAAGACATATGGCCAAGGACTCAATCGCGGAGGACCTGAATGGGCGTATTGGGGCAATGAGCCCCACGTGATAATTGAGGATTTCCTTGCATTTAGGGCAGGAATGCCTTTACGCATAAGCTGTAATGTAGTTCATGAACAAATCTCACTTTTTTATTGGGACCAAATGAACTTTCCGCTGCTTGGTAAAACTGTCTTAACAGAGAAGTCCACACATGTGCCACCGCTATCAATACAAAATATAAGTTCTGGACTTAACTTAAGTGAAAGTGATATTGAAAGAGTCATAGAGATGTCGCTACGGATTGCAGGTCAGATGGATTACTTACGTGTAGATTGGCTTGTATCCAATGATGGAATTTTCTTTAGCGAGCTCACTAATTACTGTGGCGGTGGAGCGCTAAGAGGACAGAGTTACTTTCAGCAGATGTCAGCGATGTGGCGCCCGAATAGAAAAGACTACTTGTGATCTCATATCTTGATTTAAGACCCATGAATGACGCATTAACTGCGCACATAAGTACTGCCGTTGCTGATTGCATGAGCCGTTCGAGTTACTTGCGCGGTCCACAAACGCAAGCCTTCGAAGAAGAGTGGGCAGAGTTTTGTGGGCAAAAATTCGCAGTGGCATGTAATAGTGGCACCGATGCGTTAACGATTGCGGCTCGTGCTCTGCAACTGCAGAGAGTTCATGTACAAGCAAATACCTTGCCGCTGACTGCAATAGGTTTAGCACTTGGTGGTGCGAAGGTTGAGATTTGTGAGATAGATGGCGATGGTCGAATTGCAGATGATCTCGCAGACTGCATACCTGTCTTACTCTTTGGCAGAGTGCCACTGCCTAATGCAAGAACTGCCCCGCTTTATGACGCGGCACATGCCCATGGCTGGAAACCGCCCGAGAAGTCATCTGCAGCTTGGAGTTTTTACCCAACCAAGAGTTTAGGTGCTCTGGGAGATGCCGGTGCGATTACAACAAATGATCCAGCCTTAGCCGAAACGATGTTAGAAATCTGTGGACGTGATGATCAGATGCGTCATTTCCAACAGATAACCTCTCGAATTGATGAGATTCAAGCTGCCATTTTACGGATTAAATTAAAACATCTGCCCTTGTGGCTTGAACAGAGAAAAATAATCGGTGAACTCTATAACTCTCGCCTCTTTCAGCTAGGAATAACTCTGCAAGGAGATTCGTATCACCACATTTACGCAATCCGTAGTGAAGGCAGAGAAGCCCTTAGAGAGCATCTACTCACACATAATATTGAAACAAAAATCCACTGGGAGCAATCCCTTAATCAAGTTGCCGGACCGTGGACGACTTCGGGTGATTATCCACTCGCCGAAAAATGGGCAAGTCAGATTCTGAGTCTTCCAATTTATCCAGGACTGAGCCTAAAAGATGTTGCATATATCTGCGATGTCATTGAGCGCTACTTTGAAACCGCTAAGGTTTTTTAGAAAATGTGGAAGAAATTTAGGCCTATTGCAGTCTTTATTTGGCGATTAATTAAGTACCCCTTGCGAGTAATTAAGAGAAGATTGATAGCTACTGAAACTGCTAGAAAAATTCGCAACTACAAACGCGCGAAAAGAGTTGCATTCCTCGATCGATATTTGGCAACTTCGCACATTCATCAATTTCGACGTGGAAATCGTCCGGTAATACGTTGGATAAAAGGTGATGGGTTAGATGACGAAGTCACTCGTGCGGCGATTGCACAGGCAACTCGCCTCTTTGGTGAAGAGGTTGACTACTGCCTGATCACTCAAGGAATCTCCCCTGCGCGGGCACGCGATGTCCTTGCCTGGGCCGACCAAAGCGTTGAGTGGTGGCCAATCACCGAAAAAGACAACCTAGAGCTTGCACAACTTCTCCATGAGGCCGGGTGCCCAACGGAGGACTTTGGATTTTGGTGGAAATGGTTTCCCGAACGTGTTCGCGTCAATGCACCCGAGTGGATTTTAGATGGAGATATGGTCATTACTGCACGCCCGGATTGGTTTGAGGATTGGAAAGCCGGAAGGGACCAAGTCAGAGTCAGCCAAGAAGAAACTACTGATGAAACAAGTTATGGCGAATACTCATCACAGATAAATCATCAGTTGAAACTTTACTCCGGCTTAATCTCTCTGCCACCAAAAGCTACCTATATGAAACAGGTTGCTGATTTATTAAAAGCTAAACCTCTCCAGAGATTTCATAATGGTCGTATCAACAGAAGTGAACAAGGGGTAATGGTTACAGCCCTGCAGCATTTAGATCCTTTGCCTATCCCTCTTCATGAATTTCCATTTGCCTTTCCTGGTGCAACTGAGTTTGACTTTGGAAAGAGCAATATTCGAGACCGTGTGTGGGGCTATCATTTTGCACGTTCATTTGTAGTACGAAATGAACATTTTCATGAACTCGTTGATCGCGGTGATATCTATTCAGAAGTCAATCCAACTCCGATAAACAAGTACCGCTGGCTATCTGGTGGTTCTGGTCAGTGGGGAATTCCTGGTTGGGGAATGAAAAATACACTTTTGGATGTCTTTCGTGAGAATGCAAAAGTATATGCGCCCGGAACTGCACTTGAACTTGGTACATCTCGTGGCCGCTTGGCGGCGGTATTAGCGGATGCGGGTTTATCTGTTACAACCGTTGATCACCAAGATCGAGGTGCTGGGCTAAATCTTAAAGATCTCGATGTAAAAGTCGTAATTGATGAAGCCCTGAATTTTCTTGTCAACACAACTCAAAGTTATGATGTTATTTGCATTGACTTGCATGAAAACTCAATTGAAACTTGGAAGAAATTGTGGAGATACCTACCCGAAAGATTAAATATTGGTGGGGCAATAATCATCAATAATCTCTATCTAGCCGAACTTGAAATCTGGCATCACGAAAAGGGAGTGGCACACCTTGTCGAAAACTTAGATAGCAGCTGGATATCTGAAGTCCTCAGCCTTGATTCTCCAGCGGTCGTAAAGCTAACTCGCAAATAGTCTTGTAGGTGTATACGTTCTAGAAAGCTCTTATAGGGCGGACATAAAACAGCGCCGCCTTGCTATAGCCGCCTAGTACAAATCCTTCTCCAAAGTTCTGACCGGAGTTAGTTTTTGTGGCCTCTTCAGAAGAAGACCAGTAGTTCTTGCTCGCAAATCCCCCACGCAGGACTCCATCAGGTGTGCAGTCTGAGACTGGATTGCCGGTTGGTTGGCTTCTTGCATATTTACACATCTCGTTGAGCTCTGCTCGTGATGGCAAAAACCAATCGCTCTTACTGCCACCTGAATATGTGTGCGCCAATACAGCCGCACCGGTTTTGCAACCAATCAACATTAAGTTGGTATTTGCCTTACCTTTACCAACTTCGTTTCCGACTGTCGCTTTTTGTATGTCATCTTTAATAGTTTCTGTGAAATTTACGGTCGTGATATTGCACCATGCAGCAGTTGGATCTGAAGTGTTACCCGACCAACCCTCTGGTGCAAACTCTAAATATCGCCCCCATGACTGCTGAGTGCCGGCATCATAGAAAATTACTCCACCACCTGGACCAGTGCTTCCTATTGGGCAACTTCCACCAACAACACATTTCAATTCAGAGCCAGTTGACGGCACAGTGGTTCCCGCCGAGGAAGAGCTACCAGGAGTTTTATACTTTGCTAGCTGGGTCTCTGAATCTGCTAATCGTTGAGTTAACGATAAAACTGAACTCATGAGCTCTTGAACTTGTAATCGCAGAGCCGCTAACTCAGACTCTGAGCTTTGATCGTTATTAGTAGT
>CAFBMZ010000008.1_pt1 | contig 20855 bp, 18 predicted proteins | sample 7269111 | NCBI WGS metagenome assembly CAFBMZ01 (sample SAMEA6814078, study PRJEB35770) | uncultured Actinomycetes bacterium | biome: Freshwater; feature: Freshwater reservoir; material: water | place: Czech Republic | collected 2017-05-23 | depth 30m m | reverse complement strand
TATCGAATTGATGACCAGAAACTAGCCACCACAGAAGAGATTTCAAATAACCAAGTGATTCCGCATAAATTTCTCGAAACAATTTTGCGATCGCTTAAAAAAGGCGAACTAATCGAAGGACACAGGGGAAATCAAGGCGGCTATAAACTCAAATTACCTCCAAGCAAAATCTCCCTTGCAGATATTATTCGAGTGATTGATGGCCCATTGGCAGCCGTAAAAGGTGAGCGACCAGAAAGCGTCACTTTTAAAGGTAGTGCGCAACACCTAACAGATGTTTGGATAGCACTACGGGTCTCACTTCGCAAAACACTAGAAGGAGTAACTCTGGCTCAGATTGAATCAGGAGAGCTACCTACTCATATCACGAAGGCAGTTGCTGCGCCTGGTGCTTGGACTAGACGCTAATACATGTGGGGATGAATAAAAGGACCCGAGAGTGAGCACCGATTACCTTACGATTGATAAAACTACCGCCTTAACTTAGTGGGCAGGGACACAAAAGAACTCCATAGACTTAACCTTTAAGGCCACGTAATCTTTACTGTGGTCAATTGAATGTTCGTCAGGTTAGTTTGGGAGTTCCACAGTGATCTACAAAATAGCAATTATTGGTGCGGGACCAGCGGGATATTTTGCCGCTCAGGCCCTTCATAATCTACAAAACGACGAGCGAACATTTGCAATAGACATGATTGAAAGACTTCCGACCCCGTGGGGTCTTGTGAGAAGCGGTGTTGCCCCAGATCACCCAAAAATTAAGACAGTATCCAAGGTATTTGAGAAGATAGCTGGAGATCCAAACTTTCGCTTATTTGGAAACGTTGAAATTGGTAGCGAAATATCCATTTCACAGCTTAGGGAAAAGTATGACGCTGTCGTAATCGCCACTGGCTCATCTTTAGGTAAGAAACTTGGGATTCCAGGGGAAGAATTAGCTGGATCGCTTTCCGCGGCCGATTTTGTACCTTGGTATAACGCACATCCTGATTTTGCAGAGCTAAATGTTCCTCTTGATTGCGATACGGCAGTTGTTATTGGAGCTGGCAATGTTGCTATGGATGTTGCAAGAATGTTAGCCCTTGACCCAGTAGAACTTGATACGACTGATACAGCCGATCATGCAATCGCAGCCCTCAAGAAAAGCAAAGTGCGTGATGTTTATTTGAGCGCTCGCCGCGGCCCAGAGCACGCAGCTTTTACATCGCCCGAACTACGTGAATTATCAAAACTTGAACACACTAATGTTGTGATACATTGCGAAGATATTGATGCAGCACTTGTTCGTGCGGGAGATGCACCCGAAAAAGATGTGAAGAGCAATCTAGATGCAATGGCGTTAATTGCAGACAATCAACAAACCACACACGAGCGAACAATGCACTTTCTTTTTCAGCACACTCCAAAAGAGATTGTTGGTAGTGAGCGTGTGGAGGCGATTGTTTACTCAACCCCAAGCGGTGATGTGACTATTAAATGTGGATTAGTCATCACCGCGATCGGTTACCACGCCGCGAGTATCGATGGTGTTCCATATGAAAATGGAAAGGTAGTAAACGAAGATGGTCGTGTCGCCGACGGTCTATACGTTGTGGGGTGGGCAAAACGTGGACCTTCGGGTGTTATCGGAACCAATAAATCAGATGCCGCCGCCGTTATCGAGCTATTAGTCGGTGATCTCGTAGAGCCTAAAAATGTTGGTGATATCTCAGATGTAATTTCGGTGGAAAGAGTTGTCGATCAAGCCGCCTGGCAACGCATCAATGAGGCTGAAATCGCTGCCGGTGAAGCGTTGGGAAAGCCTCGAGTTAAGAGTGTTAACCGGGAAGAGCTTTTAAAAATGGCTGGTCTTTGAGTATTTATTCACCTTAAAGCAAACTTGTAGTTACCTTTCGGGTAACGCAGCAGTCTTATTTTCTGCTTAGATTCGACCATGAAACAGACTTCCAATCTCCGCAGAATTCAAGGCTTTGGCGCACTCGCCACAGCCACCGCAGTATTAGTCTCACTTCTAATACCTACTGCACAGGCTCAGGGCTACTCCTTGCCTGCTGCACCTACTGGCGTTACATCGCACATTAGCTCTCATGGAATTGTTGTTAACTGGACACCAGCGACTGATGTGACCCCTGCAGTTACAGGATATGTCGTTTCGGCTGGCGCGGGCTCTTGCCCAATTTTCGTCCCAGCATCTCGACGCTCAGGTGTAACAATGCCTGTAGTCGTAGGTCAGCCAGGTGGAACACCATTTGTTCAAGCGGTAAATGCTTATGGCTTTTCTAAGCCGGGGGTATCTACACAAACTTACACCGCAGCTCAAATAGCAAACTCGGCGTCACCTTCGTATAAAGCATTACAGATCCTGCAGTTCAGTGATTTACACGGTGCAATCGAAACAGGCAGCTCATTTGGAACACCATTATTAGTTAGCAACTTTGCGGCAGATCGCAAGGCTAACGCAGCAACAATCACTGTCTCATCTGGCGACAACATTGGTGCAGCACCACCGATTTCAACTGAGTTTGAAGAGTTGCCAACAATCGAATCTATGAACCTTATGAAGGTTGATGCATCGACTTTTGGTAACCACGAACACGACCGAAGCCTTGCTCATGTGCAAAAAGTTATCGGTGCCTCAGATTTCCAGTGGGTTGTTTCAAACTACGGTGATGAGTCATTAGCTGCCTTGAAGTCAGGTGACAAGGCTGCAAAATCCTTCACAATTGTTGATCGTGGTGGAATCAAAGTTGGAATCGTTGGAGCAAACACTCCTGAGACAATCGAGCAGGTTTTCCCTGGAAACCTCGATTATGTGGATGCAAATGGCGCTAAGAAGACAATCGAAATCGATCCAGGTGTTGTCGGAATGAATAAGGCAATCGTTGACGCAAAAGCTGCCGGTGCAGACATCGTCATTGCGCTCATTCACCAAGGGTGGACTGAGAACTCTGATGGAACTGCAAAAGGCCTATATAACAGCCTTGCTTCAGCGATAAAAGGGGCTGCAGTTATTTATGGTGGCCATAGCCACCAGACATTCTCGACCTTGATCCCAACTGGTCGATTGAGCGCACCAGCACTTCTTGGCGAAGTACGTAACGCAGGAGTTGAGTACACACGCAGTCAAGTTTGCTTAAAGAATGGAAAAGTAATCGGCTCATCACTGCAGCATGTTTTAAAAGCTGCAGCTGCAACTATTAATACAGGTGTTGTGAGTACAGTGACGACTCCAGATGCAGCAGGTGCGGCATTGGTTAAGAAGTACAAAGATCAGTTAACTGGAAAACTTGACGTCAAAATTGGTCAAGTATCTGCTCAGTTCCCACGCGGTGGGTCTCCTGCAGTGGAGCGTTCAGGTGAAAACCCAATGGGTGATTACATTGCAGACTTACTACGTGCTAAGTACAAGACAGATTTTGCAATCTCTAACGGCGGTGGAATTCGCGATACATTCCCAGCTAAGAACTACATCCCAGCCAATACAGCTCTTGTTCGTACAGGTACTGGCCCACTCGATGTGACGCTCGGAGATGCTCTAACTGTTTATCCATTCGGTAACCAGGTAGCAACAACAGTTGTGACAGGTGCAAACCTTTGGAAGGCACTTGAAAATGGCGTTGGTGGTAACTATCCAGCAGATGGACGCTTCCCACAGGTATCTGGATTGAAGTTCACATTCGATTCGTCAAAGCCACTTGGAAGTCGCATCGTCTCGGTTACAAAGAATGATGGAACTGAGATCGCAAAGGATGCTACCGAATACACACTGACAACTCTTGACTACATCATTTATGGTGGCGATGGATATGTAGATGTGTTCTCACCTTCAAAGGCGAAAGTTTATGGCGCACTACTTGATGTGTTTGTAGATGCATTAAAGGCTGATATGGCAGCCGGCAAAGTCACCCAGATTCCTGCCCTCGATGGGCGTGTGAAAAAAGTTGGCTAATTAAGCAGTAAATAACAAAGGGCGTCGGTTGATTCCGGCGCCCTTTGTGTTTTATTAATTCACTGCAAAAGGCAACTAATAGGCTGCATTATGGGCATTTTGGATGGCCATGAAAAGAAGGTAAGATGCGCAGGCTATACAAAACTAAATAAGCGCGCGTAGCTCAACGGATAGAGCATCTGACTACGGATCAGAAGGTTAGGGGTTCGAATCCCTTCGCGCGCACAAGTTAAGCTCTCGGTGCCTTTCACACCGGGGGCTTTTCTTCTTTTAACTCCCCTTTGTGTTGGTCTTTGAATAAGAGGGAAGGAGATGACCAGCCTCGATAGTGCAGTAACCAGATGAACCAGAGAAAGAGAAATACCCCACTTGGAATCTCATGGGCAAACCTCCATGAGAGCCCATGGTCAAAGGCGAAGAAGCCAAGTACTAACCGCAGAATATTCAAAACTTCGGCCACCAAGGCATAGAAAAGAAAGAATTGAATGAATCCAAAAACTGTTTTCCTGCGGTCAAGCAAAAGCGGCAGCGAACCAATTAGGACGTCGATAGAGGTACAAGAAATAACAACTTTAAAGTAATGATCACCAACTGCAAATGATGTGGGTGAGAGCACAGCAAGGTGTGTGCCAAGAAAAGCATCACCTTGAACAATCAATGTGGTCGTCCATGTGCGCAAGAAGTCCCAACTAAAGGCGTGGGTCAAGTAGATCAGGGGAATAACAAGGAGAAAACGGATTGCCATTTCCGGCAAGGGTGAATCCCAGAACTTTCGCAACATCAAAAATCTAGACTAAATGAAGTGCGGATTTAAATCGCCGGTAAATAAAGAAGGCAAAGAGTAAAACAGCTGCTGTGACAAATGAAATTAATCCTGGACCGGCTGGAACTAAAACGGGTATTGCTGGTGTCGTGACTACTTCACTCGCAGCAGAAAGTGGTGACACACCATCGGCGTTGGTCGCTGAAACCGAGAATGTATAGGACTTCTGCTCGTTTAATCCCGTAACGTAATACTGTCCTTTTGCATTAGGCAGACCAGTAGTTGTCACTTCATCGGGATGGCTAATTACAGTGAAAAATGCGATAGGCGCATCTGGATTGTCATTCATCTGATCGAACGTAATTAACGCCGTTACCTCGTTAAGAGCAACAACGCTTTTAATCTCTGGCGTACTAGGAGCCCTTAGCCATCTGTGCCATGCCGTTGCAACTTGAAATTTTTGACAGCTACTCTTGATTAACAAGTAGCTTGGGTTAGTCGAACTCTTTCCCGCACAAGTCTGCAGTGTTGCCATGGGGAATTTAGAGGTTAAATCTTCAACCGATGCCTCACTTCGCCATATTGCAAGAGCCTCAGTGTTCACATGACAAGGTCGCTGGCTTCGCAAAATCCTGACTGCATGTGACGATAGCGATGTACAGGTTTGCAGTGTCGGAATCTCAAAAGACGTCGCAGTTATTGGCTCATCTGCTGCAACGGCAACTGCTAGTGGCACCTGAAGGGCGACTAAAACCGAAAAAAGAGTCACGAATCTGCGCATATTTCTCCCATGTCTGGAAACAATTCCTGAGGCAAAGAGTACTCGGGAGATCCCTTTTACCAGGTGTTATTGAGATCGAAAGACTTCCATGAGTGCATTAAATGAATCCAGCGAATCACTTGGAATGAATTTTGTAAATCTATCCGTAGCAACCGCTTGGAGCTTTTCAGGCTCTATAAAAGCCGTATATAAGTCTGGAAAATCCATACCTTTGCCGAAAAGTGCGACGGCATGACCATAGAGTTCTTGATAAACAGGTATGTCTCGAGCCAGAGATGGAAGCCCAGCCAAGAGCGCCTCTGTTACTGGAATCCCAAAACCTTCTCCGCGTGTTGGAGAGAGAAAAATATCTGCCTCTGAAACAAAATCGGAGATTTCATCATCTGTAGCATTTTCATGCCACTCAACTCGGTCGCTGAAATCCTGAATAAAGCGCGCAAATTCTGCGCGAAAAGAGTCGGATACCCAACCCAAGCGACCCACAATTATGAATTTTATATTTGCACCTGCCAATATTGCTTTTGTTGCCGCGGCTACAAGTTCGTCATAACCTTTTCGCGGCTCTATAGTTGAAATCATCAAGAAAACTAGTGGATCTGCGCAAGAGATGACCTTAGTACTTCTCTCTTTAACCCTAAAACGTTGAGCAACTGAAGCGATATTGACACGTTCTATCTGGGGAATTACTTTTTGAGAGTTAGTTGATGAGGTCAATGCAAGCAGGTCACCTTCTACTACTTTCGAACTAACAACGAGCAGATGTGAGTTTTCAAGAGCGGAATCAAGGTTGTCAATGAAAGTGTTAACCATGCGCTTTGTAAACCAACTAGGTTCACGAATAGGCAATATGTCGTGAATAAAGGTTACAACTCTGACTTTATTTTTGATCTCTTTAAATTTTAACTGACCAATTTGTGTGACAGCTTCCATTGTTTGCAAAAAAAGTAAATCATCTGGATTTGGATTCCATTCAAATCTTCTATCTGCAAAGAATCTAAAGATCTTTTGTGTCTTTCTATAATCGATATAGGTATTTCCATCCCATTTGACGGGGATAATCCGGTAATTCGAATCATGCATATCGAGTAAATGCTGGGCAAAATATTTACCGACCCGTCGAGTTCCATCCAGAAATGGGACGTCGAAAATTCCAGATACATCACAGTAAATAGTTCGCTGAGGGACTGCCTTTAATAACTTGTACTCGAAAGCCATTTCCGGAAGAGTCTTCATCGGTCGATGAATAAACCTATACATCGATTTTAAGAGTTGGTAGACACGCTCATTACTTTCAATCCAGTCAAAAACACGGGTTGATCGAATCGCGAGAATTAATCCAGAGAGTTTTTTACTCCAGAAGCTAAAGAGGATTGCAGAAAGGCGCTTCACAACCTCTCCCCATGTATAGAACGGTCCTTAGACTTGACCAGTCATAAGTTCGTACTCTACAGGGGTGCTGAGGTATATCCGCCTTAAGAGCGCAACGCCTGAGCTAACGCCTCGAAATCCTCAACCAAGATATCAACTTCACGTTGCCCGTGGGCAAGAGATATGAGCCACTGCTCATCGAGACCCGGAGGCGTAATGATTCCACGGTTGAGCGAGAAGAGCCACGAGAGTTCAGCAATGGCAAAGTCTGTAGCTTTGTAGTCGCGATAGTTGCGAACAGGCGTCGTTGACCACGTTACGCAGCCTTTGACACCAAAACCGACCGTATGTGCTGGAAGTTGGTATTTCTCAATGATCGCACCGATTCGATCCAGTGCCTGCTGGTTAAATGCCTCTGCCGTTTTTAATGACTCTTGCGTAAAGATGATATCTGCAGCACGCACTCCAGCCATCGCTAAAGGATTACCGTTAAAAGTACCGAAGTGAGCCATTTTGCCATTAGTCACAAAATCCATGTACTTCTTTTTGCCACCAAAAGCGGCCAAAGTAAGTCCACCACCAATTGACTTAGCTAAAGTAATTAGATCTGGTGTGACACCAAGACGCTGGGCGGCACCTTGATGCCCGGCAGTTAAGCCTGTTTTTACTTCATCGAAAATGAGTACAACGTTATATTGATCGCAAAGATCGCGAACGCGCTCTAGATATCCTTCATCTGGCAAAACAATGCCCAAGTTTTCAAGAACTGGCTCGAGAATTAAACAGGCGATTGAATCAGCATGTTTAATAAAAGTCCGCTCAAGAGAATCTGCATCGTTGTATGGCACTACATAAATTTCGCCAGGAACAATCCCTGCAGGGATATGGGCAATTGGATCACTTGGATCTCCGACTTGATCCAATGGAGGCTTGCTTGAAACTACAAAAGGATCATAGCTACCGTGATAGCCGCCTTCGACTTTAACAATCGCATTTTTATCAGTTGCAGCACGCGCAGTGCGTACGGCATACATCGTTGACTCTGTTCCACTATTTGTAAATCGCACTTGATCAATTCCAAAGCGGCGACAAATTCTCTCGGCAGCATCAGTTGAAATTGGTGATGGGGTTACAAACAGAGTTCCAGTCTCAAGAGCTTTTTTAACTTCTTCAACAATGACAGGGTTAAGGTGACCAGCGAGCATTGCGCCAAATCCCATTGACAGGTCAAGGAGTTCGCGCCCATCGACATCGGTCATCCAAGCGCCTTTAGCACTGACAATCGAAATCGGATATGGATCCCAGTGCTGGAAACTTGAAGTCACACCTAGAGGTAGTGATTTGAAGGAGCGTCTGCTCTCTTCTGCACTCTTACCGGTTTGTTGTGTGAATAACTCCCATTCAGCTTTAAGAAGCTGGGCGATTCGTTCGGGTGGAACCTCTACTGAAGTCGTAGGGATGAATCTAAAAGTTTCCTTGTGATTGGTTTGTGTAATCATTGTAAAGCTTGTACGGCAAAGGTTTCAGCGTTTGAAACTCGTTTGAGAAGTACTCTCCCGGTTCGGTTTTTTAGTTCTTTAGAACTAAGACATAAGTATCTCATGCCGTTTTTTAAATGCAACCCCCAAAACTCCGCGTTTTTGCAGGGAAATCTTTAGTTATTTCATAAAAAGTGCATTTAAGCGCTTGGTTGTAAAAAACAGTCCACAAATAATCATAATGACGAAATACAGCGCATGACCCAGTAATGAAAAACTCAGATTTCCAAGGCAAAGTCCCCGCACTAAATTTATGGCATGGGTCAGGGGTAAAAGATTGGCGACAAACTGCAACCACTGAGGAAAAACACTAAGAGGGTAAAAAGAACCAGAGAATAAAAACATAGGAAGTAGGAAGATATTTATTACTTCGAGTTGTTGAAAAGATGTCAAATATGAAGTTATCGCCATACCAACCGAGGCAAAGCCAAATGCAATCAAAACCGCTGCAGGGATAGCCAATAGACCCCAAATGCTTTCAATAAGTCCGAGTGGAGCCACTACGGCCATAAATGCACAGGCATAGGAAAATCCACGTAGCAGTGCCCAACCAATTTCACCTAGAGCAACATCGAGTGGACCCATAGAGGTTGCTAACATGCCGTGATAAATCCGATCGTGGTTAAGTTTGAAAAACACATTCATTGTTGAGTCATAGATCGCGCCGTTCATGGCACTTGTTGCCAATAGTGCAGGTGCTATAAATGCAGCATATTTAATAGTATGTCCACCGCTTTCGATGGTTGGCAAGAGTTTGCCAATGCCATAACCAAATGAGAGTAAATAAAGGACAGGCTCTACAAAGCCAGATAGAACAATCATCCAAGTTGAAGAACGAAAGGCAATGAAACCTCGTTCAAGCAACTGTGGAACTCGGCCAGAGTAGAACCGCTCACCACGTTTTCCTATACGGGCTTCTGCGATTGCAACTGCCATTGGGATAAACATTTACTTGGCCAATCTTTTAGTAAAAATACGGGCTGAAAGATAGAGACCGGCGACTAACATGGTGATAAGTACGGCGAAGTGGATGAGAACCATAGATGATGAGATTTCATGGCCATAGGTGAGATACCTACCAAGCTCGGTCGCATGCCACAGTGGTGAGATCCAGCCAATCCATTGTAAAAAGAAGGGCATGGATGTCAATGGGAAAAATGTGCCAGAGAATAAAAACAACGGCATCATAATAAATCTTCCTAAGACAACAAAGAAGATATTTTCATTTTCAAGTTTGGCCGCAACTGCCTGCATAAGTGCACCAAATGAAACCCCTGCAAAAATCGCAGTAGGTATCGCAAGCCATGCTCTAGGAGAATCCAAAGCTCCAAAGAACCACATCACTAGAAAATAGAGTATGACCGTGTAGACGGTTCGGAAAAGCGCGGTAAGAAAAACACCTAATGAAATCTGGCCTCCACTTAGTGGCGTGGAGTTCATAGAGTAAAAAACTTTGTACCACTTAAAACCTTCAATTGTGGGGTAGACAGTTTCATCCATTGCACTTTGAATCGCCGCTTGCGCAAGTAAGGCTGGCGCTAGAAAAGTTAGGTATTTAACGCCATCGATTCCAGCACTCCCTACGTTTTTATCTATCAATCCGCCGAGTCCGATTCCCACAGAAATTAAGTAAAGGGCTGGATTGGCTACAGCGATAGCAAGAATCATCCAGAACCATTTCATCATTGCTCTGGTCCGTGCCTCAGCAACGTAGAGTGCACCGCGCAAGTGCACTTTCTTGGTATCGACTAATCGAGTCGAACCCTGTCGAATATTTACAATACTCATTATTCGATCAATGTTCGGCCAGTTAGTCGCAAGAAGACATCCTCTAAAGAACTTCTACGAACCAGAGATGTTTTAGGATGAAGATCGGCGGCATAAATCTGCTCAAGAAGTGTTTCGCCATCCTCGGTGTACATCAAGATGCGATCAGGCAACTCTTCAGTTCTTTCGCACATCGAGCGTAATTTGTCGGCAACCTCTTGATTGCGATCTGAACCAAAACGTACTTCTAAAACCTCCTTTGTGGAGTAATCCTTAATCAAAGATGCAGGACTTCCCTCAGCCATAATGTTTCCCTTATCCATCACAATTAGACGATCGCACAACTGTTCGGCCTCATCCATGAAGTGAGTTGTGATGACGAGAGTTACACCTTGTTCTTTCAACCTAAAGAGGCGATCCCATAAAATATGACGGGCTTGCGGATCTAAACCTGTTGTAGGTTCATCAAGCATCAAAATCTCAGGCTCACTGACGAGCGCACGGGCAATGGTGAGCCGACGCTTCATTCCACCGCTTAAGGTTTCCACCTTTGCATCACGCTTTTCCTCTAGCTGCGCAAATGTCAGCAGCTCTTCAATCTTGCCCTTAACAAACTTACGTGGAAGACCAAAGTAGCGACCGTAGATGTATAGATTCTCAACAACGGTTAACTGCATATCCAAACTATCTTGCTGGGGGACAACCCCAAGGTGAGCACGAATTTGCGGACCATGTTTTTCGGGATCCTTGCCAAGAATCGTGATTGTGCCTGCATCGCGCTGGGACGTTGCGCCAATAATGCGCATAGTCGTTGATTTACCTGCGCCATTTGGGCCTAAGAGGCCAAACGACTCTCCTTTACGGACATCGAAATCAATCCCATTTACGGCAACAAAATCGCCAAATTTTTTAGTTAGGCCACGGGCGGAAATCAGGAATTCAGACATGTTTATATTCTACCTGAGTATAGTTTCCACACGTGCGATTCATAAATACTCCAAATCACGATCTTACGTATGACGATGTTTTCATGGTGCCAAGCGCATCAGAACTTTCCAGCCGCATGGATGTCGATCTCAACTCACATGATGGAACTGGAACAACAATTCCACTTGTAGTTGCAAACATGACTGCAATTTCTGGACGTCGAATGGCTGAAACGGTTGCACGACGTGGGGGTATCACCGTTATCCCACAAGATATTCCACACGCGGTTGTTGACAGCGTCATCAAGTGGGTTAAATCCCGCCATACATTTTTTGATACACCGATCACCCTTAACCCACATCAAACCGTTGCAGATGCAGTGAGTTTGTTACACAAGCGAGCCCACGGTGCGATAGTGGTGGTTGATGGCGGCAAACCAGTTGGAATAGTCACCGAAGAGGATTGTAAAAGTGTTGATCGCTTCACACAGCTGCATCAAGTAATGAGCAAAGAGTTAATAACCATGTCCGAGGATCTTGATGCCAGAGCAGCCTTTGAGTTTCTAAATATTCACCGCCACAAGTTAGCGCCAGTAGTTTCCGCCTCTGGTGAATTAGTGGGCATCATGACTCGAATTGGTGCACTTCGTGGGACCTTGTATACACCGGCACTCGATAACAATGGAAAACTGCGAGTAGCTGCAGCAGTTGGAATCAATGGCGACGTTGCAGCCAAAGCGGCCGCTCTAATTGAATCTGGAGCCGACGTGCTCGTAGTTGATACAGCACATGGCCACCAAAGAAAAATGATTGAGGCCCTGCATGCGATTAGATCGTTAGGAACTTCGGTACCGATCGTTGCCGGAAATGTGGTGACTGCCGAAGGCACGAAAGACTTAATCCAAGCGGGTGCAACGATTGTGAAAGTGGGAGTAGGTCCGGGGGCGATGTGCACGACTCGCATGCAGACCGGCGTTGGGCGCCCACAGTTTTCAGCCGTGCTTGAGTGTGCAGAAGAGGCCAAGAAGCATGGTGCCCATGTATGGGCAGATGGCGGAGTTCGCCATCCTCGCGATGTTGCTTTAGCTCTTGCCGCCGGAGCATCTCAAGTCATGATTGGTTCATGGTTTGCAGGGACGTATGAATCACCAGGAGATTTACAAAGTGATGTCAACGGTAAGTTATTTAAAGAGTCTTTTGGAATGGCATCGGCACGCGCAGTTGCAGCACGAACAAGTGGTGAGGATGCATTTGAGCGAGCAAGAAAATCTCTCTTTGAAGAGGGAATCTCAACTTCGCGAATGTATTTAGATCCAAAGCGGCCTGGAGTTGAAGACTTGCTGGATGAAATTATTGCCGGGCTAAGATCATCATGCACATATGCCGGCGCTCGCACACTTGAAGAGTTTGCAGAGCGCGCCGTCGTGGGAGTTCAATCCTCGGCAGGTTATGCCGAAGGCCGTCCGTTGCACTCGTCGTGGGGCAGCTAGTTCTTAAACCGGAATTATTGATCCACTCACTGTAAATTCGATTAATTCAGCGCGCTTACCAACCTCAATACTGCCAGCATCAACAAGTCCGATTTTTTCTGCCGGAAGAGTAGACGTTGCATGAATGGCGGATGGGATTGAAAATCCAAAGTTATCTATTAAGTTATGAAATGCACGATCCATTGTCAAAGTGCTACCTGCAAGGGCTCCATTTGATGTTAATCGGGCAATGCCATCTTTTACGCGGACATCAAGTTTGCCGATTGTGTAATCTCCGTCAAGGCTTCCAGCCGCTGACATAGCGTCGGTTATAGCGATTATGCGATGAGGTGCAGAGTCGAGAATTCTCTGTGTATCTATCTGGTTTAGATGCACGCCATCTAGAATAAGTTCGAGAGCAACGTCAGCATTATTAAGTGATGCCGATGAGATATTTTCTCCACTATCCAGCTTTGGCATTCCATTATTGAAATGGGTAATAATCCTGGCACCAGCATCAATCGCAGCTTTAGTAGTTATGGCATCTGCTGCGCTATGCCCCAAAGCAACAACGACACCTTGGCTACATAAAAACTCAATAGCCGCTATTGCTCCAGCTAACTCAGGTGCGAGAGTGACCATTCGGATTGAGCCATTCGATGCGGCAATTAACTGTTCTAGTTCAGCGATATTTGGAGTTCGAAGAAGCGCCGAATCATGCGCCCCACAATGTGAGTGAGAGAGATAAGGACCCTCTAGATGAATACCCTTAATGGGGCTCGTACCGATAAATGGAACAAGTGCTGTGACTTGTTTGAGCAGGCTCTCTAGTGGCTCTGTGACAAGGCTTGCCAACATCGAAGTTGTTCCATGGGATGCATGTGTACTTATTGCGATCGAAATATCCTCAGGCTTTAAAGCAGAGAAATAGTAACCACCAGCACCATGGGTGTGAATGTCTACGAAGCCGGGCAGTATCACTCCCGAAATTGTTGTGGGCATCGCTGAATCAACTTCAATCGAAGTAATAATCCCATTCACGGATTCAATGCAGACGTTTGACTCTAGTTGCCCATTTATTAGGGCACGGGAGGCAACTATTTTCATGAGTTGAGTCTAAATGATTGAAGCATTTGGGTAGGCTTAGCCACATGAGCAAGCCAACAATCATTCTGGCCACAAGCAATGGCGTCGGAATGGGCCACCTTGCGCGAGCAAGCGCTATTGCTGTCTCGTTAAAAGAGATCGCTAATCCCATAATTGTTTCAATGGCTGGCGGAATCGCAGAGATTCCTTCATTTATGGATATACGTTGCGAATACATTCCCGGCAAAGATCGGTTATGGATGACTCGTGAAAAATGGGACGTGTATCTGCGCGATCGCTTATTGGCACTTATTGAAGAAACAGATGCAAAAGTTCTATCTTTTGATGGAGTAGTCCCGTACCCAGGTGTAATCGCTGCTAAGAACGCATACCCCGACTTAAAACTGGTGTGGGTAAGGCGTGGGTTATGGCAGAAGAAGCCACAACGTTTCGTGCTTGGACTGCAATCTAAGATGATGGATACCATTATTGAACCTGGCGACATTGCGCGCGCATATGATTTTGGCCCAACATCTTCACGTAAAGATTCAGTGTTAACTGCACCGGTATCTCTTTTTCGCAAGGAATCTGCGCTGCCCAGAGATGAAGCCCGACGAGCACTTGGTCTAGATCTCGATCGACCTGTTGCGCTTGTGCAGTTAGGAACAGGTGATAGCGACGTTAATCATAAGATGACTGCGGCCCTTGAAGGACTACTGGGTTGGGATAACCTTCAAGTTGTTTTAACAAAAGCCCCGATTGATAAAGATGGAAAATCTCTAGCTCCAGAGGGTTTGGATTTAAAAGTTGTTCGCTACTTCCCGTTGGCTGACGTACTGCATGCATTTGATGTCGGAATATGTGCCACTGGTTACAACGGGGTACATGAACTACTGCCAGCTCAAATTCCAACGGTATTCGTCTCTAATATTCGAGGTACAGATGACCAGGAAGCTCGTGCTCGCTGGTGTCATGATTTTGGTTTTGCTCTCCGGGCGGATCAAGAAGACATCGCCGATATCACAGCAACCGTAAGAAAACTCCAAGATCCGTTGGTACGGGCAAGCTTGTCAGCCAAATGTGCAGAGTTACCAGCGACCACTGGCGGACAAGAGATTGCACAGATGCTATTTAAATTAGCAACTGAAAAAACTGCAAAGAAAGCAAGAAACCTTACTTTTTATAGATTAATGGTTCAGGAACACTTCAATCGAGGGTTGCGACATATTGCAAATCTTGGACTTCGACGGTTAGCACTTGTTTATAGATTTATTCACCCACATATTGTTGTTGAACAGATAGCGCAGGAGCCACCAATATTCGGGATGCAGACAAAGCCTGACGAGTTGCGACCTTTAATCAAAGGAAATATTCGCTTTGAGCATTTAGTGTCAGGATCATCTGAGAAATACCTAGAAAGAAGAAAAGAGATCTCAGAGCGCGCATATGGCCATCAGATCTCGGTGACACGCAAGAGATGAGATTTAGAGAGTGGATTAAAAAAACCACTGCCGGTCGCCTACTGTGGCGAATCTTCATAGGCCTAATCGGTGGAGGAGTGACTGCTGCAGGGGCAGTTGCCTTGATTGGGCCTGGACCGGGCGTACTAATAGTTCTTGCTGGTTTGGGAATTTTGGCTACAGAGTTTGCTTGGGCTGGTGAGGCGATACTTCATACGAAGAGAATTGCTACAAAGGCAGCAGATCGCACTGGGCTGCCTCAGTGGGCTCATTATTTCATTATTTCTGCAGCAGCGATTGTCTCAATCATATTTCTACTTATTTATTACTCGAATTAATCTTCGGCTATTGAACGTTCAAGTTTGCGTTTCAAAAGCGATATAACGGTAAAGACAAATAGTAAGAAGAATATTGCCCAGTATTTTAAGTATTTTTCTAGGCTTTGCAATGAACTTGCGAATTCGTATCCCAAGATAATTACAATCGTGCTAAATATGACTCCACCCGCAGCATTCCACTTTAGGAATACTTTATATGGGACTCGGTGCATTCCTGCTAGTGCAGGAACAAGGGCCCGCAGCAATGCTTGAGCTCGCCCAAAAAATATAGCTCCACCGTGGTATTTCTCAAATATGTGTTCAGCTAACTTCCAGCGCTTTTCACCAATCAGCCTGCCAAAAGCAGTCTGTTTTATACGAGGACCAAAATGCTTTCCTACTTCGTAACCAACCGAATCTCCTGCAATTGCTCCAATAATCGCGCAGAGAATAAAGAGCCAGAGAGGCCATACTTTCGAGTGAGCTAATACTCCGCCGATTAGTAATGAAGTTTCTCCCGGAAGAATGAAACCTACAAAGGCGGCAGCCTCTGCAAATGAAAAAAGAATTAGTAAAAGGAATAGAGGAACTTGCAGATTGTTTGCAACAAGCCATTCAGCACTGTGATGAATCCAACTGGACATGCATTAACTCTATATGTGCATTATGGTTCCCGGATGATGAAAGCACAGACATCCGTAGATATTCACGAACTATTTGCTCAAAGAAGAAGTCCGCGTTCGCTAGATGAAAGCGCTAATGTGTCCAACGAAGATGTGGTGGCTATTCTTGAAGCGGCACGTTGGGCACCTTCGGCAAACAACATTCAACCATGGCGCTTTCTAGTTGGCCGCCGAGGTGATGCAGAGTTTAAATCGATCCTCGATGCCCTAGTTCCATTCAATCAGAGTTGGGCTTATCGGGCCGCACTTCTGGTAGCAGTCGGCGGAGAATCTATTCGCGAAGATGGGAATCCAAATCCAACGTACATGTATGACTGTGGCCTTGCGGTCGCACAGTTAACGCTTGAGTCACACCACCGAGGCTTCGTAGCCCATCAAATGGCTGGCTTTGATGCAGACAAAGCTGGTGCACTTTTTCAGGGTCAGAGGCCTGTAATTATTGTTGCAATTGGCAAGCAGGCAGCTGCCGATCAGTTAGAAGGTCAAACCTATGACCGTGAAATAGCTACACGCGAACGTAAAGCGTTGTCAGAGATAGTACTCAATGCATTGCCACTTTAGAATCGTGAGCGAATCTCCCACAAATCTTTAAAGACAGGATTAAAGAGTGTGCTTGCTAGATACTCAACGCCACTAGATCCACCGGTGCCGATTTTATGTCCAATTGTGCGTTCAACCATTTTAACGTGACGGTATCGCCACTCTTGAATACCTTCATCTATATCTAATAAACGTTCGCAGACCATTGCACTTTCAGGATCATTTCGATGTATTTCAAGCAAAACATCTTGCACTCGAAGATTGGCTTCGTAAGCAGATGTTCTATCACGCCCAAGTACATCTGTAGGAATCGCGTGCCCACGCTTTGCTAAATAAGCAAGCGCCGAGTCCCACACGGAGTTTTCAGAAGTGATTAAAGCGATCTCCGCCTGAATCGCTGGTGGCAAATGTCCTGCCATTTTTGTATCGCGTCGACCAAGTAGCGCTTCAACTTTTCTAAACTGAGCAGATTGAAATCCACTTGATGAAGATAGATATGAGCGGAAAGCATTGAACTGCAGCGGTGTCATCGTCTCCAAAATATCAATCTGTGTAACACAGACCTTCATGATTGTCCGGATTCGACCAAGGAGAGCTAAAGAATAATGAGTATCGCCGGACTCCATTGCACGTTGTGCCTGAGCAAACTCATGCAGCAACTGCTTAAACCACAGTTCGTATGTCTGATGAATAATGATGAATAACATCTCATCATGTTCTGGACCGACCGAAAGAGGACGTTGCAGATTCAGTAGTTCATCAACTGCTAAATATGATGTATAGGTTAGCGCTGAATCGAAGTTGTCATTGTTCATGTGACCCTTGAACCACTCTCTTGTACCTCTTTATAGCGGCCCGATGCCACTAATTCACGCATACGGTCGAAACCATCCCACACCTCAGCATATGAAGTTGCCAGAGGTGAAATTGCTAATCTAATTGAATTTGGAGTTCGATAATCAGGTATCACATTAGAAATTTGTCTAAGGGCGATACATATCTGTGCAGCATCTGGATGAACAAGTGAGATATGCCCACCACGCTCATCCGATAATCGTGAAGTGTTTAACTCGATACCCAATGGTGCCAACCACTCATCAAAGAGGTCAATCATCATCTGAGTACCAATTGCGGCCTTCTTTGCAATTTCATTAATACCTGCCTCTTGAATCATTGCGAAGGCAGTTTGAACGCAACGAATTCCAATTAGCGATGGACTTGCAATCTGGAAACCGCGAATTCCATCGGCTTTTTCAAAGACAGGTCCCATTTCAAACTGTGCGCCTTGGGCAAACCAACCTTGGATAGGCACTTGAAGTTCATTTTGAATATTCTTGCTGACGTATAACCATGCAGGTGAACCTGGGCCAGAGTTACCGTATTTATAAGTACAACCAACGCAGAGATCAACGCCATTTGCATCTAAATTCAATTCAATTGCGCCAACTGCATGACTTGCATCCCACACCACTAATCCACCAATGGCACGAACCTGATCTGTGATTGATTTAATATCAGTGCGAGCACCAGAGCGATATTGAATTACTTCTAACGTCACGAGTGCTACATCATCGGTTAAGTAAGGTGCTAAAACTTCAGTGGTAATCCGTTCATGCACGGCAATAGTTGGATCCTCATTGTTGATGATTACTAGTTTTAATCCAAACTGCTTAGCAATTCCATCAAGAATGTATCTATCCGTTGGAAAGTTTGCCGCATCTGTAATAATCGTCTTTCTGCCAGGTCGGGCATGTATTGCCGCAAGGCAGAGCTGGTAGAAATTTACCGACGTTGTGTCACAGACAAGAACCTGCCCGGCAGCGGCGCCAAGGGCGGCCGCACCCAACAAATCGCCCGTCGGCTGGGCTTCATCAACCCAATGCCCCCAACCCGTGACGACTTCGGGACCCCATTCGCGCGTTACAAAATCATTGACCGCGGTAATGGTGGCTTTAGGCAGCCTTCCCAATGAGTTTCCATCTAAATAACACATCTGCGGATCTGCGACGACAAACTGCGATTTGAAGTGGGCTAAAGGATCATTTCTATCGAGCTCTAACGCGTATTCGCGGTCGGTGACATTCATGGATGAAAGGTACGCTCTCCCATCATGGCGCGCAACGGTGTAAATAATGTCGTAAATATAGAACAGGTCTCAAAGGCCTTTGATATTAAAGAGCTCTTAGTGGGAGTCTCGCTTGGTATTTCCGAGGGCGATCGAATTGGAATCGTTGGGCGCAATGGTTGCGGCAAAAGTACGTTGATGAAAGTAATCGCCGGGATAGAGGCGCCTGATTCGGGGCGAGTTACAAAATCCAACTCGTCGCGTATTGGAATTCTCTCTCAAGTTGACTTTGAAAATCCTGAAAGCACGGTAGGTGAAGTTGTACTTGGAGATACTGCAAAACACGAATGGGCAAGCGAACCTAATATTCGTGAAGTTTTTACTGGTTTATTCGGAAGCTTTGACGACCATATCTTTGATCGCAAATTTGGCCAACTTTCAGGTGGTGAACGCCGACGAGTTGGTTTAGCAAAATTGCTAATAAATGAACTCGACTTAATTCTTCTCGATGAGCCAACAAATCACTTGGATGTTGAGGGTGTCGCATGGCTTGCAGAGTACCTAAATAATCGCAAAGGTTTAGCTGTCACAGTAGTAACGCACGATAGGTGGTTTTTAGATGCGGTCACAGATCGCACATGGGAAGTCGTAGATGGAAAAGTCGAAGAGTATGAAGGTGGATACAGCGCTTTCGTATTAGCTAAAGCAGAGCGTGCACGACAAAGCTCTGTAATGGATGCGCGTCGAAATGCACTCGTGCGTAAAGAGTTAGCGTGGCTGCGACGAGGTGCGCCTGCTCGAACAACTAAGCCAAAATTTCGTGTTGATGCAGCAAATGTCCTCATTGCTGGTGAGCCGGAGCCTCGCAACCAAGGTGAACTTCTTAAATTTGCTCTGAACCGTTTGGGTAAAACTGTTTATGAGGCACACCATGTACAAGTAAAACTCGGTGATAACGAGTTAATTACTGATCTTTACTGGAACATCGGACCTGGAGAGCGTATTGGCGTAGTTGGCATAAATGGCGCAGGAAAGACAACGTTGATGCGAACACTCGTTGGTGAAATTCAGCCAACCGCTGGCAAGCTAGTAACAGGAATAACCGTTAAACCAGCATTTCTTACGCAACATCTCGATGAGTTAGATCCGACTTGGCGTGTACTTGAAGCGGTCGAAAAGGTTGCCAACCGCGTGGAGCTAGGTGGTGGACGTGAGCTTTCTGCTTCCCAGCTTTGCGAGCGGTTAGGTTTTGATCGAGAATCTCAATGGACGCCAGTTGGAGATCTATCTGGAGGTGAAAAGCGCCGTTTACAGTTAACACGCCTTTTGATGGATAGCCCCAATGTCCTTCTACTTGATGAACCCACAAATGATTTCGACATTGAAACACTCACCGAACTAGAGGATTTACTTGATGGCTATGGTGGAACGTTAATAGTTATTTCGCACGACAGGTACTTTCTAGAGCGTGTGTGTGATCGCTTTGTCGGCTTGTTAGGCGATAAATCTGTCCGGGATCTACCGCGTGGAGTCGATGAGTATCTAGAGCTCCGTCATGATGCAATGAGTAACACTACATCGGTACAGAAAGAGAAGAAATCTTCTAACGCCGCCGAACAGCGCCAATTAAAGAAAGACAAAGTTCGTCTTGAGCGCCAGATGGAAAAAGCAGATGGAAAAATCTCTGAGTTAGAGATTGGGCTCGAGGAAGCAGCATTTGATCCAGAGCGCTTACATGCTTTGACACAAGAGCTTGAACAGATACGACAAGATAAAGATAAACTCGAAGAAGAGTGGCTCCAAGTAACTCTCGGTCTTGAGGATTGAGATAAAGTTCTTGCATGAACCGAATATCCCACAGTATTGAAGTAGTTCTATTCCGCTCTCGTTTTCTCTTAGCTCCACTTTATCTTGGCCTGGTCGGAGCATTACTTCTTTTGACGTATAGATTTCTAATCGAGTTTTATCATCTTGCTCTCCACATTGGCGAAGCCACCCCACAGAGTTTTACGCTCGACCTACTTGCTTTACTGGACCTAACCCTTCTTGCCAATCTTATTCTGATGGTTATTTTCGCCGGCTACGAAAACTTTGTTTCACGAATCGATGTCGCAACTGAATCTAAAGATCGACCACATTGGAT
>CAFBMZ010000007.1_pt1 | contig 25894 bp, 25 predicted proteins | sample 7269111 | NCBI WGS metagenome assembly CAFBMZ01 (sample SAMEA6814078, study PRJEB35770) | uncultured Actinomycetes bacterium | biome: Freshwater; feature: Freshwater reservoir; material: water | place: Czech Republic | collected 2017-05-23 | depth 30m m | reverse complement strand
CGCAAAGCCTGCATTTTACGCAGCCTTTTATGCCGGATACGAGGCCACTTGGGGTTCTACTCGATAACATCGAATAAGAACTAGAAGCCAAGGGCCTCGAATCCACAAAGGATTCGGGCCCTTTTTGCTTTACCCGAGAAGAAGCAATGAGGAACAACCCGAGCAAGACCTAACATCGAAAGTGTTAGCCAATGAGAGGAAAGAGGTGAGGACGATGAGCGTTCTCTTCAGCGAACTACTAGTACCAGGCTGGGCAGATGAGAAGATCGGTTTAGATGCAGTTACCGGCACTTACTCCGACGGTTCATCATTTAATCTGCCATGCCATACAGCAGATCCTGAGATGTACTTCTCGGAAGATGAGTTGTCTGTGGCCGAAGCGAAATCGCTTTGCGGCAGTTGTCCTGTACGTACACAGTGCTTGGAAGGTGCTCTCTCTCGTAAAGAGCCAGCTGGCGTGTGGGGTGGCGAATTATTTGAAGATGGTCGCGTAATTGCACGCAAGCGCAAAGCTGGTCGGCCTACTGCCAGCGAAGTTGCTGAGCGGGAAAATGCCAAAAAGGAAGTTAAGAAACCGATTCAAGAGATTTCATTACAGCGAGAGATTTCATCACCGACTGCTCTCTCAACCTTTGCAGTAAATGAAACAATTCGTAATGAGAGCGCGGCATAACTCTTTAGTTTGCAAATAGATTCAGGTTTGCTAACGATGGCCAGAGCGCAAAGAGAATTGAGATTGGCAGGATAAGGAAGACAACTGGAATCATCATTGAGATCTCAGCCTTACCTGCAGCATTCAAAACGATATTTCGCTGATGAGCGCGTGCCTCAACTGCATGCCGCGATAGGACTTCTATAAGAGGTGCCCCGCGTAAAGTTGCCGTAACCACTGCGTCAATAAATCTGCGAATCATGACGGATTTGATTCGGCGCCCCATTGAATCAAGACTCGAATGTAATGGTTCTCCCGCTCGTACTGCTGCGATTACTGTCCCAAACTCCTTTGGTAGCTCGCCATCAGCCGACTCGGCCATACGCAATATAGCGCTCATCGGAGTTTCACCAGCGGCGATTGCCAAAGTGAGCATCTCTATAACGGCCGGGAACTCAGCTTCGATTATCTGTCTACGTTTCTTAATCTGCGAAGATAACTCTCTATCGATCATGACATAGAGAATCGCGCCAGTGAGCGAGGCGAGAATCAGCACCATTATCAACGAATGATTACTCATCAATGTCAGAACCATGACTAGCGCAGAGCCAGATGCAGAAAAACCAAACTGGCGAATTCGGAAATCTTCATAGTCCCGCCCACTAGATTTTCCCAGCTCTTCTAGTCGGAGATGAATCCCTTTCTTATCGCGCGTATTTCTCGCTGCGACCTTCGCGCGACGCTCTAACTCTTTCAATGGATCCACATCTGAATCGAGTAGAAAGAGCATTCCCCCTGGGACTGCAAAGAGCATTGCCACACAGATTATTTTCAACATTATTGTGCTCCTTTTGCTGTGCCAGTAAATACTCGGGGGGTCTGTGGCAACTGACCGAGGTGATTCATCCAGATATATGCAATCGCGGTCATGATTAAACCTGCGATGAGAATCGCCCCTCCCGTTGCCGTTGCATATGCCGCAGCGGTGGAAGCTTGAGTGGATAAGAGAAGAAGTAAAATCCAGGGGGCTGCCGCAGAAAGGTGGGCAGAGTTTTTGATCCAGCTGTGTTTAACTTCGATTTCTCGCCTCAACGCTAAATCTTGACGAAGAAAATCTCCAAGAGTACGAAGTATTCCTAAGAGTTCGCTGCCTCCAAGTGTCTTGGAAATTAGAAGTGCTTCGAAGATTTGATCACTTCCGTGATGGTGAAATAGATTCTTAAGCTCATTGATTGCCTCGCTTACATCACCATGTCTATAGAGCGAGCTTCGAAACTCAACAAATGCTGGCCGAAGTATCTCAGGGCCTCGTGTTGAAAGTCCGGCAAGAGATTCGGTAAGAGATAAGCCAGATTGTATTCCTGACATTAAATGATCGATGACTTCGGGCCATGCCGCAACTAAGGCCGATTCATTGTGCTGACTCTTTCCTCGTAAAGTAATAAAAGTAATTCCCGCGACAAGTGCACCGAAGGCGAGTGAAATCGATGGTGCGCCAGTAAATAGATAGATGAGGCCAATAGCCACTAATGAAAAGGCAGCGGTGCGCAGATTATTTCTCACTGTCGCCACCAAGTAGTTAGGGGCAGTCCAATCGCTGCAAATCTATCTGCATGAGGTAGGGATCCAATTCCTCGTTCGTAGCCCTCACCATTCCACAGCCATAATGTTTCAACCTCAGCCCGATCATTTTCGCATCTTCCGGTAATGACAGAGACTTCTTTCACACGCCGAGTTCCACTTTGATCGAGTGAGACATGGACAATGACATCGAATGCCGATGCAACAGTTGGCGCTATAAATTTGTGGGAGATATTTTCTCCAGCCAATAGAGGAAGTGTTTGGAGTTTAGTAATCGCATCTCGCGGTGAATTTGCATGCAATGTACCCATCCCAGGTAGCCCAGAGTTAAGCGCGATAAGGAGATCAAGGGCTTCTGCTTCACGAACTTCGCCAACGATGATACGTGATGGTCGCATGCGCAGAGATTCTTTGATTAATCTGCGCAGCGGGATTTCACCTTCACCCTGCAAATTTGCACTACGTGTTTGCAGCGCTACGACATCGGGAAGTTGTGGGTTGAGTTCAAAGACTTCTTCAATCGTTACTAGACGTTCGCCTCGTGGAATAGCACCAGCTAGGGCGTTAAGGACAGTGGTTTTTCCAGCCTGCGTGCCACCGCTCACTAGGATATTTAGACCAGCACGCACTGAGTTTTTGAGAGCTAATGCAATAGCGGGTGTCATTACATCGCGCTCGACTAAATCGTCGATACCAAGATTTCGCATTAAATGCTTTCGAATATTTACTGCCCAGTGTTGAGCGGTAATCTCAGGAATCGCCACATGCAGACGTGAGCCATCTGGGAGTCGGGCATCTACGAATGGATGAGAAAGATCTAAGCGCCTGCCACTCCATAGCAATGCACGTTCGACGATATTGCGCACATCATCTGAGGTTAAAAGTAGATTGGTGAGCTCACTTTTACCTGCGCGTGCAATAAATATCCGCTCAGGGGAGTTTATCCAGATCTCTTCAATAGTTGGGTCGGCCATGAATTTTGCTATTGCACCGAAAGTTATATCTATATCTAGGTCCATGTCGGGAATCTAAGTCCGCCACTGAGATTATTATTTTTCTGGCCTCTAATGCGTGGATAAAGGTGCGTAATCCAATCGCTTCAAGAGATCAAGGCCTGTCTCATTACTGTGTGAGGTGACCATCGAGATGGCGATGTGTAAGGAGTTGTTTACGTAGAGCGAAGGTGTCGCATAAAGGCGCGAAATAAGTTGTCTCGCCGATAACTCTCCATCGGCAAGCAAAATAACGCACTCATTGATCCCTAGCCGGCCTATGCAGTCCTCCGTACGAGTTAATTTTTTAAGTTCGAAGGAAAAATGCAAAATATCATCAGCGCTGACCGGAGTTAACTGTCCATGTAACGGTAATTTAGTGAAGGTAATCTTTATAAGGCAAAAGCAGATTTGATTTCGAATGGCTAGCGCGATTTGACGGCGAAGTTGCTCGTAAAAGAACTGTGGGGCCGCTAAATGTGTCTGCGAATCATGAATTCCATCGTGAGAGAAAAGCGGGTCTCTCGTGGACACATGAGTTAATCTCTCCTCCATGACAGAGAATCCTTCCAAGGCGGCAAAGGCCCGCGCACTAGTGGCATCCCTATTGTTGATTGAATCTGTAGTGATAGCTGGGCTTGGACTCTGGCTAATCTCTCTTTCTCTCACAGCAGATAGTTTTGAATTTCTTCCACTCCTAGGAGTTCTGCTTTTTGCCGCTCTCGGCAGTGGGGGTTTAGCTGCTTCTGCGATCGGGTACCGCCGTGGGAGATACTTTGGTCGATCTCCCGCGGTGCTAGCAAACTTAATTGCACTTGGAGTTGTCTCCTACCAAGTTCAAGCCGGACTTTGGATTGTTGCGCTTCCGCTAGCAGTGCTTGCTGCAGCTACATTGTTAGCGGCGCTTCGAGCCATACCTGAGTAGCGGTTAAAAACCGCGACTCTGAACCCCATCAATGAATCGCTCACTGTGGCCTATCTCGCCCTTATTGCTCCTTCTTAGGGTTCAGAGCATGGCGGTACTGCCGATAGGCTTGGGTCTTATCCACGCCAAGAAGGAGTTCGCCAGTGTCGGCACAGGATTTTGGTGCAAATGATTGGCTCGTCGATGAGATGTACGAGCAGTATTTAGCAGACCCTTCATCCGTAGACCCTGCGTGGGTTGAGTACTTTAAAAGTAATAAACCTGGCGCTTTAGCTGGGGTAGTAAACGTGGAGACGAATTCAGTTTCTAAAGGGGTTCCACCGATTCCAAAGGCGCAGCAGCAAGTAGAAAAATCTATTACGCCACCTGTTACTGCAGTTCAAGAGGTGGCATCAGTTGTTCCACCCGCGCCTGTTCAGCAAGTGCCCGCACAACCCGCAGCGCCTGTGCAACAGCCAATTGTTAGAGATACAGCAACACCACAACCAACACCTGCAGATCCAATAGTTAAGCCAGTTCCAGTTTTAATAACACCGAGCGCTTCAACACTCGAACCAATTCGCGGCGTATCAGCCCGCGTTGTTCAAAGCATGGAGGCATCGCTTTCAGTACCTACGGCAACATCGGTCCGTGCAGTCGCAGCAAAATTGATGATCGATAATCGCATCGTCATTAATAACCATATGAAGCGGGCACGGGGCGGCAAAGTTTCTTTCACTCACATCATCGCGTATGCAATGATTAAAGCGGTTCGTGCGATGCCTGAGATGAATTCGTTTTTTGGTGAACTAGATGGAAAGCCTGCTGTTGGACATCCCGAACACATCAATCTTGGTATTGCTATCGACTTAGCCAAAGCCGATGGTTCAAGGCAGTTATTAGTTCCATCAGTAAAAGGCTGCGAAGATATGGATTTTGCGCAGTTCTGGGGTGCTTACGAAGCGGTAATTAAAAAAGCACGTGGCGGTTCACTCACCGTTGAAGATTTTGCTGGCACAACAATGTCGATCACTAACCCAGGCACGATTGGCACTGTTCACTCTGTGCCACGTCTAGTTCAGGGACAGGGATTGATTCTTGGAGTCGGTGCGCTGGACTACCCGGCGGAGTTCCACGGTACAAGCGAAGAGACTTTGGCCCGCATGGCGATTAGTAAAGTTGTAACTCTTACAAGTACATATGACCACCGTGTGATCCAAGGTGCCCAGTCCGGTGATTTCCTGCGCCGCATGAATGATTATCTTCTAGGGGCTGAAGATTTCTATGATGAAATTTTTGCTTCATTACGCATTCCATACGAACCAATCCGTTGGGCTAAGGATTTTGAGTTTGGTAAAGATGAGCAGATTAACAAGACTGCGCGTATTCAACAGCTAATTCACGCCTACCGAACTTTTGGTCACTTGATGGCCGATGTCGATCCACTCGAATACAAACAACGTTCGCATCCAGATTTAGATGTGGTCACACATGGTTTAACGTTATGGGATCTCGATAGAGAGTTTGCTACTGGCGGTTTTGGAGGAGCAGCTTTCTTGCCTCTTCGCAATATTCTTGGAATTTTACGTGACTCGTACTGCCGGACGGTCGGCGTTGAATACATGTATATCGAAGATCCTCTTGAGCGTGAATGGATTCAAACACAGGTTGAGGTCGCTGCAAGTAAATTTGCACCCGAAGAACATCTGCGAATTTTACATAAGCTCAATAGCGCTGAAGCCTTCGAAACTTTCTTACAGACTAAGTTTGTCGGACAAAAGCGCTTCTCACTTGAAGGCGGCGAATCGGTAATTCCACTACTTGATGCAGTTTTATCAAGTGCTGCAGATCGTGGCCTAGACGAGGTATGTATTGGTATGCCACACCGAGGTCGCCTCAACGTGTTGGCAAACATCGCCGGTAAGTCGCATGGTCAGATTTTCCAAGAGTTCCAGGGCCACTACGCCGAAAATCAAGTTCAAGGTTCTGGCGATGTTAAGTATCACTTGGGTACAGAGGGTATTTTTACCTCACATTCAGGATCAACAACCAAGATTTACTTAGCGGCAAACCCATCACACCTAGAGGCTGTAAATCCAGTCCTTGAGGGCATAGTCCGTGCCAAGCAGGACAAACTTAATATTAAAAATGCTTACTCAGTTTTACCAATCTTGTTGCATGGAGATGCCTCATTTGCTGGACAAGGCGTAAATGCTGAAGTTCTGCAGATGTCACAGCTAGCTGGCTATCGCACCGGTGGAACCATTCATATTGTTGTTAACAATCAAGTTGGCTTTACAACCTCGCCATATGCCTCACGCACTGCTACATACTCAACTGATTATGCCAAGATCATCCAGGCACCTGTATTCCATGTCAACGGTGATGATCCAGAGGCATGTGTAAGAATTGCACGCTTGGCCTTTGAATACAGACAGAAGTTTAATAAAGATGTCGTTATCGACATGATCTGCTATCGCCGTCGAGGACACAACGAGGGTGATGAGCCAAGTTTCACGCAGCCACTGATGTACAAAATGATCGATGCCAAGCGCTCAACTCGTACTTTGTATATTGAAGCGCTCATCGGCCGAGGCGATATCTCACCTGTCGAGGCCGACGAAGTCGCCCGCGATTATCAGAGTCAGTTAGAGGCGGTTTATGCGGCAGTAAATAACCTACATGCCGAAACTGATCCAAACTTTAAAGCACCAGTTGCACCTGACGCAGATGAAATTATCACATCAATCAGCGAGAGTCTTGCGCGAGAAATCGCTGCGACGCAATCAGCGATACCTGAAGGATTTAATGTCCACCCTAAGTTAGTCCCACAGTTGGCTAAGCGCGTTGAATCACTCAATGATGATTCAATTGATTGGTCGACAGGTGAGATGCTCGCTTTCGGCTCACTCTTGAAAGAGGATCGGCCAATTCGCCTTGCGGGCCAAGATGCACGCCGAGGTACTTTTAGTAACCGCCATGCGGTGATTATCGATAAAGAGAATGGCAATGAGTGGACACCGTTGCGTGCACTTAACAGCGATGAGAATCATTTCTTTGTCATCGACTCATTACTTAGCGAATACGCAGCTATGGGATTTGAGTATGGCTATAGCGTAGAACGTGAAGATGCATTAGTACTGTGGGAGGGCCAGTTTGGTGACTTCGCTAACGGTGCTCAGACAATTATCGATGAGTTCATCTCTTCGGCCCTTCAGAAATGGGGAGAGCGTTCATCTGTAGTGCTTCTTCTTCCACATGGCTATGAAGGTCAAGGCCCAGATCATTCATCGGCGCGCATTGAGCGATATCTCCAGCTATGTGCTGAGCAGAATATGACGGTGGCTCAGCCTTCGACTCCAGCCTCATATTTCCACTTACTCCGCTGGCACGCTAAAAACCCTGCACGTCGCCCAATGATTGTCTTTACACCTAAGTCAATGTTGCGACTTCGAGCCGCTGCCTCCTCATTATCTGACTTCACGAGCGGACATTTCCGTCCGGTTATCTCTGATGAGACGGTACAGAATGCATCTCGCCTAATTTTCTGTTCTGGAAAGATTTATCACGACTTAGTTGCCGAAAGGGCAAAGTCGGGTGAGAGTTCAACGGCGATTGTTCGTGTTGAACTTTTGTATCCACTTCCAATTGACGAGATGATTGCTGAAGCCAATAAGCATCCAAACGCTAATCTGTTATGGGTACAAGATGAACCTGCTAACCAAGGACCTTGGTCCCATGTTGCACTTCGGACATCTGAGCAACATGGTGGTCGTGGATTTGGGTCACGAGTTTTGCGAAGAGTGTCGCGTCGGGCAACTGCATCTCCTGCAACTGGAAATCATCATTTGCATGAGGATGAACAAAAAGCTCTGATGCTAGAGGCCTTTACCCGCTAACTTCTCTCCCTTTCGATATCGGAAAAGGACTCGTCCCACAATTTCACTTGGTGTAATCCAACCCCAGCTCCGTGAATCGCTGCTCTCATCGTTTTCACCTTCAACCCAATATTTTCCGGCATGACTCTTTTGCACACGCTTAATAAGAAATATTCCTGGGCGAATCTCTCGCTCAATGACGGCGATGCTTCCAAGCCGAACTCGGTTGGGGGCTTCTTGAAGCCAGAGCACAAAAAGGCGGTCGCCAGTGTTGTATGTCGGCGCCATCGAATGACCCTCAACCCTGACTGTGCCAAATTTGCTCACGAACGGTAGTCTGTCACTTGTTCAACATACAAGCGATATTTTTAAGGAGAGAAAACCATGTTTGCACCAAAGACAACTGTCTATGCTCACTGCGATCTTCCATGCGGAGTTTACGATCCGGCCCAAGCAAAGATTGAGGCCCTTTCAGTAAAAGCATGCATGGAAAAGTACGCTGCCAATACAGATGCTGATTTTCGCTCACGATCGGTAGCCATCAAGGAAGAGCGCTCACATCAGGTCAAGGAGCACCTATGGGTTCTCTGGACAGATTACTTCAAGGCACCACACTTTGAGGCTTATCCTCAACTGCACTCCCTCTTTAATGAGGCGACAAAACTTGCCGGCGCTGCTGGTACAAAGGGAACACAAGATGTTGCCGTAGCAGATTCTTTAATCGCAAAGATTGATGAAATCGCAGAGATTTTCTGGGCTACAAAGAAGGCGTAAGTAAGTAATTAACTTATAAGTGATTGAGCGGCGGTGCGGGCGAGGAAAGATACTCGCTCTACCGTCGCTCTTTTTATCATTGCGGCAGCAACTTGACGTTCGCCTTCATAGATTTCGCACTCAAAAGTAAGTTCACGGTTAAAGACTTCAATACAGCGCGATGTAGCTCGAAGTTCTGCTCCGATTTCGGCGGGACTTAATGCAAGTATTTCAATACTAATAGATATCGTTGTTTCGCCTGGCTCAAGATACTCATCCAGAGATATAACGGCAGCATGCTCCATGAGATTAATAAGATGTGATTGCGCGACAATGGGTAAGTCTCCAACGCCCATAGCTACACATGTATCTCCGGGCCGTACTGTCATGATGGAAAAACCGACCGCTCCAATCATCTCTTCAGCGGGTTTCATCGACTATTTCTCACCCTCACCTGACGAGTCGTTTAGAAATCTGATCTCCTCGGTGTGTTCGATTGTAATCTCTCTGTGTTCGATATTTCCAAACTCATCAATCTCTATTGAAATCTCTGTCATGGTGAATTCAGTTGTCACTTCAGTCATGAAACTACCTGCCATCTGCGAGTGAATTTGCTGGTAGATCGAATCATGTAGATCATCTGGTGCAGTTTCGCAGCATGTTCGCTGTAAAACTTGTTGAATTAAACTATGCATTTTCTTTTCATGCTCAAGCTCTGCAGCGCATTGAGGGCAGTCCAGGAGGTGAATTTCGATATTTTGAATCATTGAGACATCGCTTCCACCCTCGAGTAGAAGCACAAATGAGTTCAAAATCTGATTACATGGAAGGATTTCGCGCGGACTCATGGAGTTTCCTCCTTCGATGTATCAGCCCTGAGTGAAGAATCTGGGTTAACGATCGCTTTAGGCGCTTTGACCGCATAGCCAAGTTCCTTCGCATACTCAGTTAACCGTTCACGTAGCTGTTTTCTTCCCCTGTGAAGGCGCGACATTACTGTGCCAGCAGGCACACCAACGATGTCGGCAATCTCTTTATAAGAAAAACCCTCCACGTCTGCAAGGTATACAGCGATACGAAACTCTTCGGGAATCTCATTTAATGCGCGTTTAATATCGCTATCGGGTAGATTTTCTAGAGCCTCAACCTCGGCTGACTTTCCGAGATTACTCGAATGTGATGCGGCATCGGCTAACTGCCAGTCTTCAATATCCCCGCCAGAGATTTGCGGACGACGCTGATCTTTGCGATATGTGTTAATGAAAACCGTTGTCAAAATTCGGTATAGCCATGCTTTCAAATTTGTCCCAGGCTCAAACTGATGAAACGATGCGAATGCTTTTAAGTATGTGTCCTGTACAAGATCTTTTGCATCATGCGGATTTTTTGTGTAGCGAAGCGCAGCTGCGTATAACTGATTCGTAAACACCAAGGCATCGCGTTCAAAGCGGATGGCACGATCCGCTGGGCTCTCTTTAACTAAATCTGTTGATGTCATCGCAGCAAAAGGCTATCGCTAAAACAGGGTTTCTGGCTCACCAAGTTCGATGCGTGCCGTTAGCTCTTTTGAATTCTTGGCGACGGTATTAACGGCTCGTGAGACGGGGAAGGCACTGACAATTGATTCAGGAGATTGAACAACCATGAGCTCTCTAAGTTTTTCAATCCCTGTGTTATTTGGGTTTAACCACTGACTCCATCTGGCTTGCGGCATGAAGACCGGCATACGGCTATGGATTTTAGCCAACTCACCTTGTGCCTCTTGCGTGATAATCGATGCACTCTCTATTAACGCTCCATTTGGCGCTCTCCAACTACTCCAAATTCCAGCGATGGGGAGTTGAGTCCCACTGCTGGCACAGATGTAGAAGGGCTGCTTTGGTGGGAAAGCTCCGAAAGCGCTCGCCCATTCGTAATAGCCCTCGGCAGGAATTAAACATCTGGACGATCTGAAGGCATCTCTAAACGTTGGCTTCTCATGAATAGATTCACTTCGAGCATTAATTGCACGCGACTGTGAAGCCTTGGCCTCTTTGAGATCACGTAGCCATGGTCCAATTAATCCCCAGGAGACCGTTGTTAGCGCATTTTTATTATGGTCTGCTTCGTCGGCGCGAACAATATAGATGGGGTTTGTCGGTGCGATATTCCAGTTAGCTGGCAGGGATTGCTGAGGTGAGCTTCCTGTGACCTCAAACTGCTCCATGAGTTCGCGCATATCGGCAGACTGCGCATATCGGCCACACATATGGAAAGGATAGACTTAATCAATGAATAAAGACGACGCCCACTGGCCCGCGATCTATCGCGGTGCACGCCCAGTTGATATTTCAGTCGTAATTCCAGGCTCGAAGTCAGTTACTAATCGTGCACTTATTTTGGCGGCACAGGCAGACTCACCATCTGTACTTCGGCGTCCATTGGTCTCGCGAGATAGCGAACTCATGGTTCAGGGATTGCAAGCGTTGGGGATCGGGATTGTCGAACAAGATGAGAATGTGAATGGATTACCTGAGTACCAATTAACTCTGACACCGTGCGCAATGAGTGGACCAGCCAGGATCGATGTGGGGAATGCCGGCACTGTCATGCGTTTCTTGCCGCCACTAGCCGCACTTGCAACAGGTGAGATTTCATTTGACGGTGATCCACGATCATATGAGCGCCCCCTTGGTCCAGTAATTAAAGCTCTTGAAGAGCTTGGAGTCTCTATTTGGCACGAAGGTCGATACAGCCTGCCCATGACACTTCACGGCAGAGGAGAGATTCCTGGTGGTGAGTTAACAATCGATGCAAGCGCATCTAGCCAGTTTTTGTCGGCACTTTTATTAGTTGCTCCAAGTTTTACGCATGGTCTTACCGCAACGCATAAGGGGGGAAGGCTCCCATCAATGCCGCATATCGATATGACAGTAGAGATGCTGCGCAGCTTTGGCGCAGTTGTAACTGTTGATTGGGATGCTCAAAGTTGGAGAGTAGAGCCAGGCAAGCTGCACGGCCGTGAGTTAGTGATAGAGCCAGATCTTTCAAATGCTGCACCATTCTTATCGATAGCAATGGTGTGCGGTGGATCTATCACGATTGCAGACTGGCCAATACAGACAACTCAACCCGGAGATCAACTTCGTTCGATACTCACTCGCATGGGTGCACATATTTCAATGAGTGAAAAGGGATTAACTCTTTCCAGCACCGGTGCAATTCATGGAATTGATATTGATTTACATGATGTAGGAGAACTAACGCCATCTATCGCTGCATTGGCTGCACTGGCAGATTCCCCATCGCACCTTCGCGGCATTGGGCATTTGAGATTACATGAGACCGACAGATTGGCCGCGTTAACTCGTGAAATAAATGCACTTGGTGGCAACGTAGAAGAGCATAAGAGCTCACTTCATATAACACCTGCTCGGCTTCATGGGGGAGTTTTTCACACCTACGATGACCACCGACTCGCAACTGCTGGAGCAGTCATTGGTTTGTTGGTTCCAGGTATTGAAGTTGAAAACATTGCAACTACTCGAAAAACTCTTCCAGATTTTCCAGGTCTCTGGAGTTCACTTCTTGCCTGAGTTTGGGAGAAGTTAAGTGATGGCTCCACGCGAATATGACGAGTCTGATGCTCGGATTAGGCCAGCACGAAGCACTCGTCCACGTAGCAAAGATCGCCCAAGTCATAAAGAGGCGATCACGGCCTTAGTTACAACAGTGGATCGCGGTCGTCAAACATGCATTACCGATGAAGGTGTAGTTATTACTTCGATGCGAGCCCGAGAGTTAGGCCCTAAATCAGTTGTTGTCGGAGATATTGTTTCGATAGTTGGAGACATCAGTGGCGAAGAGGGAACGCTTGCACGCATAGTTGCGATAAAAGAGCGCCGCAACTCTTTAAGTCGCACTGTTGATGATGCTGCTCAAGTCGAACGTACAATTGTTGCGAATATCGACCAACTCGTAATCGTTGTTGCATCAACAAATCCGCAACCTCGCAGAGGGTTAATTGATCGATTCTTAGTATCGGCATTTACAGAGGGAATTACTCCAGTTTTAGTTGTGACTAAGACAGATCTTGGTGATGCTCCAGATTTCTTAGCGGAGTATTCAAAGTTAGATGTTGAGATTTTCTACACAGCGATTAAGACTTCATCTCGTGAACGTGACTTAAAAGCTTTGCACGAAATCCTTAAGGGGAAGATCTCTGTTTTGGTTGGTCACTCTGGAGTAGGAAAATCGACCTTAATAAACGCACTTGTACCAGAGGCAGATCGCTTAACAGGTGATGTAAATACTGCGACAGGTCGCGGTCGTCACACATCTTCGAGTGCAATAGCACTGCCTTTAGTAGGCAGCGACGGTTGGATTATCGATACCCCCGGTATCCGAGCTTTTGGTCTTTCACACATCGATACACACCGAATCGTTGATGCCTTTACTGATTTATCTGAAGTCGCTGCAAACTGCTTGTCTAACTGCTCACACTCCGAGAGTTCGTGCTCACTTGATGCCTGGGCCGCCCCACATGGAGTCATTAATGTCGAACGAAGCGCAAGGCTAGCAAGTTTGCGCTCTTTGCTTGCCGTGAAAGATCAAGCCATCTCAGTGGTTGAGGATTAGGATTAAAACACTATGACAGCTGAAAACTCACCTTATAGCGATGATTTAGCGCTAGCTCACCTATTGGCTGATCTTGCCGATTCCATCGCTTTGGACCGATACCAATCCTTAGATTTAGTTGTAACCACTAAGCCAGATAACACTCCAGTCACCGACGCCGATCGCGCCGTTGAAACTGCGATACGTGAAGCGCTAATGACTCACCGCCCAAGCGATGGATTACTGGGTGAAGAGTTTGGAAGTGACATCACAGGTGCAAAGCGTTACTGGGTTATTGATCCAATTGACGGAACTAAGAATTTTATGCGGGGAGTACCAACATGGGCGTGTTTAATCGCGCTCGTAGAAGTAGCTGCTGATGGAGCCCAAGAAGTTGTAGTTGGCATAGCAAGTGCACCAGCACTTTCTCGACGTTGGTTTGCATCAAAATCTTGTGGCTCATTTGTAACTTTTAACGGCCAAACAAAAAAGATTTCAGTCTCACACGTTAGCGCTCTAGCGGATGCATCGATTGCATACTCAGATTTTATTGGGTTTGGAGAGCGACTCGATTCCTTTCAAAAGATGCTCGGTGGTGCCTGGCGCACCCGAGGCATGGGGGATTTCTGGTCACATATGTTGGTTGCTGAAGGCGCAGTAGATGTTGCAGTTGAGCCCACGCTTGCACTGTGGGATATGGCCGCTCTAGACATCATCGTTCGCGAAGCAGGTGGGATTTTTACGAATACATCGGGTCAGTCAGGTCCATTTGGAGGAAGTGGAGTTTCATCCAACGGCTTCCTACATAACTTAGTCATCAATGGATTAAATCCATGAGCACTGTTTTAGAGCCAACGACACTTTCAATTGAGGGCATGACCTGTTCTTCGTGCGTAAATACGGTCGAAAAAGCATTGAACTCTGTAGAAGGCGTCAGCGCCTCAATTAACTTTGCTACCGAAACCGCCCATATTTTAGCTCCAGCTGAAATGGATGTTAAAGAGTTAGTCAATATCGTTGAAAAAGCAGGGTACAAAGCTGCATTACTAAATGTTGGTCAATCAGTAACTTTGCACAGTAAGAAATCGGCCCGTGCACTTTTCTTCGCCTTTATATTTGCCGTCCCAGCCGTCGTAATTTCAATGGTCATGGACTGGCACCATCCGATTGATATGTGGATCATTGCTCAGATTGATTCTTTCGGAATCGCACGCCCGCTCTATTCACCAACTTCATGGCTAGTAATTGCACTGAGTGCACCAGTAGTACTACTCGTAGCCTGGCCTATTCATCGCGCCGCTCTTCGCAATTTAAAGCATCCAACTATGGATAATTTGATATCGCTTGGTTCACTTGCAGCATTTTCTTGGTCAATTTATGCCAATGCAACCGGCGCAGGTGATGTTTATACAGAAGTTGCAGCAGGTGTAATCTTTTTTGTAGTTCTGGGTCGCTTTTTAGAAACACGAGCAAAGTCGCGTGCAGGTGCAGCGCTCACATCACTGCTTGCTCTTGGCAGTAAAGAGGTAACAATTGTCCGTGGAGGATTCCCACTCATAGTTCCAATTGGTCAACTTGAAATCGGTGATGAGTTTGAGGTTTTACCGGGTGCCCGAATTGCAACTGATGGCGTAGTGATAAAAGGTGAAAGCGCAGTAGATAACTCGATGCTAACAGGGGAGTCAAAACCTCTCGATGTGCGCCCCGGATCTATGGTTGTAGGGGCATCACTTAATCACAATGGCCGATTAATCGTTCGTGCAACGAGAATTGGAAGTGATACCGAACTCGCACGGATCACGGCGATGGTTATTAGCGCGCAAGGTACTAAAGCCCCAATCCAACGTCTGGCTGATCGTATTAGCGCAGTCTTTGTTCCAATAGTCACGCTCCTATCTATAGGAACTTTTATCGGCTGGTACTACACCGATCACTCGCTCACAAAGTCCATCTCTGTAGCCATTACGGTCCTCGTGATCGCATGCCCATGTGCACTTGGCTTAGCTACTCCAGTAGCACTGCTCGTTGCATCAGGTCGTGGGGCTGCACGCGGGGTAGTACTTCGCGAGCCACGTGTACTAGAAGTCGCTCGCACAATTGATACGGTTGTATTTGATAAAACGGGAACTTTGACTCAAGGCGTCATGAATGTTGTCGAAGCCACAGTATCTACTGCCGCTGGGCAACTTCTTGGCACATCATTTGCATCCTTAATGGATGAGACGACAATCCTGTCAACAGCGCTAGCAGTTGAATCACAGAACTCTCACCCAGTTGCTCTTGCAATCGCGCGCCACGCACTTTCACGCGGAGCAAAGAACTATGCAGTCACTGAGTTTTCGGTTACTCCTGGATCAGGCGCTGCTGGCCGTGTGAATTGTGGCGCAGTCTCCCCAGTTGTTTTAATTGGATCTCCTGCAGCAGTTGCGCATAGCTGTACAGAATTCCATCCTGAATTAAAACTAGCAGTTGCACATGGCCAGGAAAAAGGACTTACTGTCTCTGTCCTAGCTTGGGATGGAGTTGCACTTGCAGTCTTTGCTGTTGGTGATGAATTAAAATCCGACGCTGCCGAAACTATTAACTCACTTCGGGCAATGGGAATAACACCTTGGCTGGTAACTGGCGATAGTGCTGAAGTAGCCGCCTCGGTAGCAACAACAGTTGGTATTGATAGCGCCTATGTTGTTTCAGGTGCAATGCCTGAGACTAAATTAAAGATTGTGCAAAAGTTACAATCCGAAGGTCGCTGTGTTTTGATGATTGGTGATGGAATTAATGATGCTGCAGCTTTAGCGGCTTCAGATTTATCGATGGCAATGGGAACTGGTACCGATACAGCTATATCCAGCGCCGATATAACTCTCATGAACTCTGGGCTTTCAAGCGTTATCCAAGCGCTTGCGTTAGCTAAGAAGACGTTAAGGATTATTCATGTGAACATGGGTTGGGCGCTGATTTACAACGTAATCGGACTGCCGATAGCCGCTCTCGGCTTACTGCGACCTATCTATGCCGCCGCTGCGATGGCGCTCTCATCGCTGTTCGTTGTAACAAACTCTCTTCGCATAAAGTAAAAATCTTGCTATTACTTCTGGAAAGTAGAAACGCGCTAGTGGTGATGCTCAGAAAGTTAACTTAGATAAATTTCTGAGCAATCCACGAGCGCGTTTTCTTGTACTTCGTACTAGTAGCGGGGGCAGGATTTGAACCTACGACCTCTGGGTTATGAGCCCAGCGAGCTACCGAGCTGCTCCACCCCGCGTCGGTAACGGCAATCTTAGGCGTGAAAGAGATAAAGACCAAATCCATGAGTTAATACCCATGAATCTGGCCTTTATCTAGTAATTACTAGAGTATAAATAAATGCAGAAGCGAAATTATTAGCCGCAGTTATTTACTTCTTTACTTGTGCGGCGATAGCCGCAGCGATTGCAGATTTCAAGCGATCTTGTGCCCGTCCATATGCAGCAAAGTCTCCTTTAGCAAGTGCTGCTTGACCATCGGCAAGCGCCTGCTTTGCACTTGTTAACGCGCTAGCAAGTGAGTTGTTTGTGGTGCCTGATGTTGCAGGTGTGCTGCCAGTCGATGAGCTTGTTCCAGAGTTTCCTCCGAATACTTGATCAAGTGCGCCCTTTAGTGTGTCGTCATATCCGATTTGATCACCGAACGAGACGAGCACTTTTTGAAGAAGTGGATAGGCAGCACTATTTGATGTTGCCTTCACATAAACAGGTTGCACATACAGTAAACCGCCACCAACTGGAAGTGTTAGCAAGTTTCCAAGAACTACATCAGAGCCACCCTGTCGCAATAGCGAGAGCGAGTTTGCAACTTCTGGCTTGGCTTCAAAATTCGAAGCAACCTGTGAAGGGCCTGCAACGTTTGTGCTTCGAGGCAGTTGTAAGACCGTTATTTTTCCGTAGTTGGGCCCGGCATCAGAGTTAACTACTGCGAAGGCAGACAAGTTTTCACGACCACCTCGCGGAACAAAAGGAGTGGTCATGGCGAACTCTGGCTTTGCCTCGCCCGGCAACTGAAGAGTTAAGTAGTAAGGAGGTTGTGCGCTCGCATTTGCACCAAAGGTCGAAGGATCTCGTGGTACACGCCAGAAATCTTGGCCACCGTAAAACGCTGCCGAAGTCTGCACATGGTAGGACGAGAGGATTTCTCTCTGAACGCGGAACATATCCTCTGGATATCGAATGTGCTCCATAAGTTGAGCAGAGATCTTTGACTTAGGTGTTATCGAACCCGGAAAAGCCTTACTCCAGGTGGCTAGAACTGGATCTTTTTCATCCCATTGATACAAAGTAACCGTTCCATCGTATGCATCAACCGTAGCTTTGACTGAGTTTCGGATGTAGTTGATGTTCTGATTTCCTTGTGCAGTAACGGCCGATGAGTTTGCTGTTAATGCATCGGAGGTGGCACTAGAGAGTGAAATCTGCTTTGAGTATGGATAGCCTGCACTAGTTGTGTAACCATCGATAATCCAAAGAACTTTACCGTCAACAATTGCAGGATATGGATCTCCATCAAGAGTCAACCAGGGTGCGACTTTTGCTACACGGTCACGGGGATTGCGCTCAAAGAGGATTTTAGAGTCCTTATTAATTAACGATGAGAGCAATAGTTTTTGCTCTTGATACTTAAGCGCAAAAACTAATTTATTGACGAGAGAACCGACTGGAACTCCACCAGTACCTGTGTATGTGTAGTTCTTTTGGCCATTGGATGATGCATCATCTGGATAATCAAACTCGACAGGGGAGTCTGTTTTAACTCCGCCAATAATCGAATAGTCAGGTACGTTTTCGCCAAAGTAGATACGGGGCTCAAAAGCACCCAACCCTTTAGTTGGTGGCAAATCGCCAACTAGGAATGATGGCTTTCCATCTGCGTCACGTGTATTGCCATATGCTGCAACAAATCCAAAGCCATGGGTGTACACGAGGTGGTCATTAATCCAGTTACGAGATGGATTACCATCGATATTTAACTCTCGAACTGCAACAACTGTATCGCGTTTTACACCGTCAACTGTATAGCGATCTATATCCAGTGAATCAGGGAAGGAGTAGTAAGGCTTAATCTGCTGAAGCTGACGAAAAGTAGCTGGTAACACATTTGGATCCATTAAACGTATGTTAGATATCGTTGCTGCATCCTTTGAAAGCTGCCCCGCTGAAGTCGTGAGAGTAGCTTGATAATCACTGACTTCAACGTTATTTAATCCATAAGCGGTGCGCGTTGCATCGATATTGCGCTGAATAAATGGCGCTTCTTTCGATGATTCACTTGGCTTGACCTGGAAAGTCTGAATCGCGCCTGGATAGATACCAGCGATGAGAACTGAGGAGATTACAAGCAATGCTGTGCCGGCTGCAGGCAGTAGCCATGAGCGGCGCACGATATTGGCAAAGAACAAAAGCGCACATACAACGGCTATCGCAGTCAAGATAGCTTTTGCAGGAAGAACGGCATTCACATCGGTGTAAGTGAGTCCAGTAATTAGCTTGCTCTCTTTGAGTGCTAATGCGTATCTATCAAACCAGTATGCAACTGCCTTCAATAGGACAACTCCGCCAAGCAGGACAGAAAGTTGAACACGCGCTACAACAGTGGTGCGATCATTTTGTACCTGAAGGCGAATACCGCCATATAGATAATGAACGATTGTCGAAGCAATTATTGCAATGACAAGAGTTGAGATTCCCCATGAAATAAGTGTTTGCCAAAATGGAAGTCTAAAGGCAAAAAATGAGATATCCATATTGAACTGTGGATCCTTAACTCCAAATGGAGTCGAGTTCTTAAATAGCAACCATGTAGACCACAAGAGCGACCCTGAAGAACCCGCAAAATAAAATAGTGCACCGCTCAAACCAAACAAGACCCACTTCTTAATTGGTTCAATCTGGGCACGGTAACGTTCAAGATTGTCGGCCTCTATCGTCATCGGTACATAAAGCGGACGCCGTTTATAAGCAATGAGTACATTGGAAATTACAAGTGTCGCTGTAATTAACCCGGCCGCGACAAAGAGGGTTGCTTTAGTCAATAGCACTGTTGACCAGACTGATGTGAAGTGTACGGATTTAAACCAGAGCCAATCGGCATAAAAACCGCTCAGAGAGACAAGGGCTGTTCCAATAACGAAGAGAATTCCGATGGTTATTGGAAGTGGTCCACGACGGCGTTTGAAATTGAACTGTGGGGCTGCATTAGTCATGGGATAACGCTAGTGCATTTACAGCATCAGCGAGTGTGGCGACAATAACTACCTTCAGACCAACTGGGGGGCTAGCAATTTGGGCTCTGTTGCCTTCGGGCGCTAGAAATATCTCTGCACCTGCTTTATGGGCGGCGCGAATCTTTTCGTTGATGCCACCTATTGGACCAACCTGACCGTCTAGAGAAATTGTGCCAGTACCTGATACGTGCCTTCCTTGCAAAATATCCTTTGGAGTCAGAAGTTCGATGATGCCGATTGCAAAAATCATTCCACCACTTGGACCGCCTGTGCGCTTAACATCGAAGTGGATATTTTTTGAGACTAAGTTCTTGCCTTCTACATGAAACTGTGGATTCATCTTCAGGAAATGAAGTGCGGCACCGACGGCTTTGTTCTGCGAGTTAGTCATATCCGCCGCCGCAGCTTTCTCCTCAGACTTTGCAGTCGCACCAGGGGGATAGATAGCAGCACGCGGATAGACGGCTTCGTCACTTCTTAGCCAGGAGTACAAGATTTCGGGCCCGATGATCCAATTATTTGGATTTGTTACGCGAACGGACATCAAATCTAATTGTCCGGTTGCTGGGTAAGACCTCTGATTGTCAATCTTAATTATATTCAGAAAGATGTTTTGTGCATTTCCCGGCATGACAATTGCATAAGGCAGCGGAGCAAAAAGAGTTAACAGGAAAAAAACAGAGAGTATGGTTTTTACGATGCGAGGCAGTGGCGAAAAGCGCATTGCAGATGCGGAGTTATTGCAGAGTCTCTGAATCAGAGTTTGGTGACCCTAATTCTCGGTTGTTTTCTGGGTTGTTTTTATCTGCACTCTGAGTGGATGAGTCTTGCGAGCTACTTGTGCCGGCATCACGAGCTTGGGAATCCCGAAGTGAGTCTTGGAAGCGCTGGAACTGACTCACTGATCGTTGAGTTCCCTGCTGGTATTTGCCTTGAAATTTAGAGACCCATAACACATAACCCAGCCCACCAATGAGCCCCATTGCAGGAACAATCCACCAAATTAAGGCAGTAGCGGCGCTAGACATGGAGGGAGCCTATCGCTTGCGGGAAGAAATCGGATGGATATCTGGTTACATGGCTGAGAGGATGAACACATGACGCCATTTGGCTTTACACCTGATAGCTCCGACGATGCTGAGAAAAACAACAGCGATGGTTCGGTTGATTTTGCTGCGATGATGAAACAGATGCAGCAGGAGATTCAGGAGCAGTTTTCAAAGTTAGGAATATCAACTCCAGGCTTTACGCCATCAACTGAGGCGTTACCCAAAAATATTGTTCGCGATACGGCAAAGAAATTTGTTACCGCAAAAGGCTCTGCACCTATCGGTGCAAACGATGTTTCAAAAGTTGATGAAGCATTGGCGATAGCAGAGCTGTGGCTTAATGAGGCCACACTCTTTGCGCAATCAAGGGCTATTGGTAACTCAAGCCTTGCCCGCACAGATTGGATAGATGCAACGCTTTCAGGATGGCAGAGTTCGGTCGAGCCGCTCGCACTCGGTTTAACGAGTGCAATTTCGGAGTTACTTAAAGACACTGCTGGCGAAAATGGCGAAGTAGATGCCGAGATGCAGATGCAGATTCCGGTTGGAATGATCGCCACTTTACTTCGATCATTTATAGGCTCACTGATGGCGACTCAGCTGGGTCAATCCATCGGCGGCCTTGCTTCGACCGTGACAGGTATTCACGATGTTGGCTTGCCATTAGTTGATCCGGTGTATCCAGCGTTGGTTCCCGAGAATATAACTGAATGGTCGAGAGATTTAAATATCCCAATCGATGAGGTTCGCATCTTCCATGCTCTGCGCGAAAGTGCTGGAGCCCGGTTATTTGCAAATAATCCATGGCTAGTGTCGTATATCCGAAGTTCAATCTCAGAGTATGCCCGGGGAATTCACATCGATATCGATGCGATTCAGAGTCAAGCGCAAGAGCTATTTGAAGCCAACGCTTCAGGCTCTGGAGAGTTTGATCCCACAAATCAGGAGAGCTTTTCTATGGCACTCAATGAAGGCATATTCACACCAGAAGAGACGCCAGCTCAGCGTGATGCACTCGTAAAACTTGAAACAGTTTTAGCCCTTGTCGATGGTTGGAGTGAAGTCGTGGTCGCGCTCGCAGCGGGAGATCGCTTACCGAATATTTTTGCGATGCAAGAAACTCTGCGCCGTCGCCGTGCTACATCTGCACCAACTCAGCAGCTTTTCTCAAATCTATTTGGCCTTCAAGTCTCACCGCGCCTTGCTAGAGAGGCTGCAGCATTTTGGCAAGCGGTTGGAAAAATGCGCGACCTTCAATCCCGTGATCAGATTTGGAGCGGAATTCTTCCCTCTGCTCAAGATTTATTGACTCCCGAAAACTATCTGATGAGCATAGAGATTCCTGACGATCTGTCTTCACTATAAAATCTTTATACAAGCCCAATCTGCATAGTTTATATTTTTCGATTAGCGAATTGGAACTTGCACTTGGATTTATGTCCACTTGTTTTTCTTGGATTAAGCAATAAAAAAGCGAACTCCCCGGGCGCACATTCTGTATCAGCCTTCCCCTTGCTGATAAAGAACGGTTATCCGAGGAGTTCGTAGTTGTAAAGTAAATGGAAATGCTCTGAGAATCAACTGAGCACCGCATTGACAAAGCTGTTTTTTATCGTGTAATGGGAGTGGTTTTGTCATCTCCTTCTGGTGCAGTCACCGCAGCTTTGGCCTAGGAAGATAGCGGCAATCTCTGCCAAGAAATAAATCTCTCAACACATGGTTGAGGTTTGTAAAAACCTGTGAGCTGGCGTATACCTTCAGATGGTGAGCACTAATGATTTCCAAGATTCCCCAGCCCATGAGGCCATGAGGGATGAGTTTGGCGACTTAGATCGTGATGCGGTACTGCCTGGAATCTCAGAGGGCGAGATTGTGGTCATCCGCTCCACTCGACGAAAGAAGAATGTCTCGGCATATAGAGCCGGCGGGAGGATTGTCGTCTCAATTCCGGCCAGAATGAGCAAGGCCGATGAGCGTGCGATGGTGCCTGAGATGGTGGCCAAGATACGTGCCCAAGAGGCGGCGCAGACAATGAGTCAGAGCGCTCTGGCGACCCGTATCGACGAACTACTCCTGAGCCTTGCTCCAGAGATCACCATACGTCCAGCCTCGGTTACTTGGCGCGCCATGCGCGAGCGTTGGGGCTCTTGCACAAGCGTTGACCGCACGATCCGTATCTCAGACCGCCTTAAGGGTGCCCCGGCGAGCGCGCTGGACTTTGTCCTCTTCCACGAAGCTATTCACCTTGAGATTAGTGACCACGGAGAGGGATTTGCCCAGATTCTGGCGAGATTTCCACAGGCTGATGTCGCCAGCGCCTATTTAGATGGCTATGAGGCTGCAGAAACCGCGCTCGCAATGCCCTATGAGCTAAAAAAACTCCTCAGTAAATAAGCGAAACTATGGGTAAATAGGCGCATACGGGGGTATCGTCATACTTAACAACGCCTGCCCCTAACGGGAAGCATCCCTTGGGATTGCATGCGAGGAGTGGAGGAAAAGAATGACAGATGTATATAAAGGAACTGCTTACTGCGTGAAGTGCAAGGAGAAGCAGAACTTGGAGGGAACCATTAGCGTGAGCGACTCAGGTCGTAGAACAGCTAAGGGTGTCTGCCCAGTTTGCGGCACCAAGATCAGCACTTTCCTTCCAAAAGCCTAGTAATTAAATTTCGCTCACCTCGAAACTCTCGTCCAGAGCCCTGAGCGTCTAGCAGTAGAGATTAGCCCCGACTCCTTTGTGAGTAAGGGCTTTTCTTTTGCCGTCTCACCCTATGCGCTATGGACGTAACTCTGCGAAGTTTTATTGGATCGAAACCCACCGTTTTAGCTATGGGGAAAATAAAAAGTTGAACATTTGCGCATTCTTTGCCCCATGACAACTAACCAAGAAATACAACCGACTGCTAGCAAACTCTCTACTTATCACAACACGTATCCTCGATTGAAAAATGGAGTCTATTTAAGTCGAGCTTCGACTCCAGAGGAAAAGTCAATCTATGTTACAACCTCAAACTACGCGATAGAGATTTTTCACGAAGGTGCACGCGCTGTCATCGCCCAACTGAATGGCTCACAAACACCACATGAGATCAGCGAAATTCTTTCTGCACCAATCTCTATTATCGATCATATTCTTAAACAACTAGACGATGCACAATTTATCGATACGGTGCGCAACAAGATAACTCTTCACAACCGTTTTCAATCCTCAATTGCATCACGCGCGGTACATACTCAAGATCAAACTCTTGATGCCGCTTTTAGTCAGCTTCAGAAAAGACTTGCTCCAGAACTCGGTCAAGCGACGTGGATTCCAGGTGTGAATGATGGTGGAGTTGAACTACTTTCAAAGAGGCAAAATTATGGTGTTGAGATTTATGGAACTTCGCGCACAGCCACATTGATTTGCTCCATCCTGCTGGCCAGCGGCGTGACAAATACACGCATTGCACTGACTTCAGCGCAACAGCACCCAACGGTTATCGAAACAGATTTAGGCACCGGCACTTTACGAAGTAGTGATATAGGTCTAAGTTTCAGAGGTCGCCTAGAAGAGCTTTCACGGGAATGGTCTTTATTTCCAGTTGCATCTCACAGGGGATCAATCCACAAACCCACACCAGAGTCGATTCCAGAGAAGACATTGCGAATCATCGTTGGCAACTTCGATCCTGAGTTAATCGAGCATTTCATGCGTGATGGTCAAGAGCACCTCATTGTCGGAAAAAGCGCAGGCGGCGTTGCACACTGTGGACCACTCGTAGCACCTGGAATCACACCATGTCTTCAGTGTTTATCCCTAGCCAACGAGGAAAGGTTTGGGAAAGCTCACAGCCAATTAACAGCATCTAGTGGAACATGCGAAGAGCTACCGGTTGCAATTGCCCACCAGTTATCAGCAATTACAGCTCACGCAGCATTACGTTTCATAGATACAGGCAGTGCCCCATTGAAAGGTGCACAGATTCATCTCAACTTTCTTGAACCTTTCACGCCAACTACTACTCGTTTTTCTCGTCATCCCCAGTGCAGGTGCACTTGGAGTCAGAGCGCTGAATTAGGTAGGCAGCTTAACTATTTTGAGACGAGTGCTGAACCGAAGAGTTTTGAACTTGTGATTTAGTCACAATAGAACTTCCCGCACAACTAGAACTCCCCGCACAACTAGAACTCCCCGCACAACTAGAACTCCCCGCACAACTAGTGACGTTGGATATGCACAGTCACAGATGTGGGAGTGATTTAACTTCCTAGCCTCAAGCAGACTACCCAGATCAACCAAGCCAAATAAAAGGAGTACAAATGAACGGACTAATCACACAGGTTGTAAAAGCAGAGATCTCGCTACGTAGCGGCTTAACACGTGCACACAGAAGTTTTTACGCTCGCCTAAGAGATGAGCGGGGCGATGTTCCTGGGTGGGTACTCGTTGTTCTCATGACTACTGGTTTAGTCACCGCAATCTGGACTATTGCTGCGCCGCGCTTAACAGCAATTCTAAAGAACTCACTTGATGCGATGAATGGAATTCGCTAAAGCGAGCGATGTGAAACAACTCCTTCAATAACTAAGGATGTTTTATGAAACAGGCTAAAAGGCGCTATTCATTTAAATTCGGTATAAGGCGATGCTTCTCAGTACTTAGGAAAGAGGATGGAAATGTTGAGAGTGCTATGGTCTTGATTCCCCTCCTGATTCTATTTCTCATAGGTGTTGAGATTATTGTTGCAACTAACCTACGAAATCAATATGCCGCAATCGCGCAAGGTGATGCATCATCACGGGCAATTAGCGGTCTGGTGTATTCAAGTGATGAAATTATCGAACTTGATTCACCTGACCCATTCGCACATATCCGTGTATTAATCACACATCATCGAGCGGGTTTGCCGCAACTGGTTCCAGGGTTGATTGCTTTGATAGGCGGATCGCCAGCTATCGACGTAAAGGGTGCAGCGATTATGGAGCCCGGCAATGGTTGAGAAGATCCAACAACCTTCCCAACAACCTTCCCAACAACCTTCCCAACAACCTTCCCAACAACCTTCCCAACAACCGGGTGTTGAATCTTTCGACTCTGTATGGAGTGAGCCAACTCTGAAAAAGTTTCAAAAATGGCTTGCTCAGGAAAAAGGAAGTGCAGTAGTTGAGTTTGTGGCTTTGGCAATTCCACTCTTTGTACCAATATTTATCTATCTCAGTAGTTTCACATCCGTCAGTGGCAATGAGG
>CAFBMZ010000006.1_pt1 | contig 26182 bp, 25 predicted proteins | sample 7269111 | NCBI WGS metagenome assembly CAFBMZ01 (sample SAMEA6814078, study PRJEB35770) | uncultured Actinomycetes bacterium | biome: Freshwater; feature: Freshwater reservoir; material: water | place: Czech Republic | collected 2017-05-23 | depth 30m m | reverse complement strand
GTTGGTCACTTGAAATCAGAGGGGCACACAGTTCAACGTCTTGTTCGTCGCGCTCCGGTTGCCGTAGATGAAGTCACGTGGGATCCTTTTACAGGCTATGTAGATCTCAGCGCTCTTGAGGGCGTTGATGCAATTATTCATTTAGCTGGCGCACCTGTTGCTGATAAGCGTTGGACCAAGAAATATAAGGCTGAGATTCTCAACTCTCGATTAATGGGTACAACGACAATTGCAAAAGCTGCAGCAGAAGTTAAACCAGATGTGTTTATCTCTGCGAGTGCTATCGGCTGGTATGGCGAGAGTGGTAACAGAGCAGTTGTTGAAAGCGATCGCGTTGGTGATGATTTTCTCGCAGCTATCTGTCGCGAATGGGAAGCTGCAGCTGATTTAGCAACCGATGTGAGGACAGTAAAACTGCGAACAGGTTTAGTGCTAGATCCAACAGGCGGCGCACTCGGAAAAATGCTTCCACTTTTCCGCCTTGGCCTTGGCGGAAAGCTTGGAAGCGGTAGACAGTGGTGGTCGTGGATTACTTTGCATGATGTAGTCAGAGCTATCGAATTCGCACTTGTCGAAAATATTTCTGGTCCCGTAAACCTCACCTCGCCAAATCCTGTGACTAATCAAGAGTTCACATCGGCATTGGCTCGCGCACTTCACCGTCCTGCTGTTTTCCCAGCGCCAGCATTTGCACTCAAAGCCGCACTGGGTGGATTTTCAACCGAGGTTCTTGGTTCTAAGCGTGTCATCCCGCAGGCTTTACACGAGGCTGGATTTACCTGGGACTATCCACACATTACCGAAACTTTGAATGCATTAGTTCAAAGCTAATTCAGCCGCTAACTTTCCAGAAAATAGCGCACCCTGTTGCGATGGGACGGTTCTGTGGTCGCCGGCAACAAAGATTGATTCGCTAATTTTTAAGGGCTGTGAAAGTGATTTACCAATATTGTGCACAGGCAGTGCAGCAGGAATCTCATACTTTGCAATTAAATCCCAATCACGAGTGTCTACGCCCCAGATTAGTGAAAGGTGACGCCTTACATCGGATTCAGTACTACCCAAACTCGTCGTAGTAGATACCAGATGTTTTCCGGCAGGGGCATACGTCGATGAAATATCCGATACCACCACAGAATTAATCACAGCTCCACGTCGTTGACCATCAACTACCAGTCGACCATTACCCGATGGATTCTCTGACGTAGCGTGATACCAGGTAATACACCCCGCCATAGGAGTACCCTCTTTAAAGTCGAGCAGCTGCGCCGCTGTCGCTGAATCTGTCGCAACAATAATTTTTTTTGCGCGAAATTCTCCTGTAGAGGTTTCAACGACTAAGCCATCGATACGATCTACACGAGTATTCAACTCAATCTGATTTACGCGCTTAGCCAAAGCCTTTGGTAGAGCTCCAACTCCGTGACGAGGTAGTCCAGGATCTCCATTGATAAATGAGCGAATGATTGAGAGTGCATATCTGGCATCCACAAGTTCGGGGTCGGTCAGAAAAACTCCGTAGAGAAACGGTCGAAGAACTCGCTCGTAAGTTGACCCTAACTCTCTAAGAATCTGCGCAATGGACTGCTCTTTTTGTGGTTTAACAAATATCTTGGCTAGGAAGCGAATCTTTTCTGGGATTGAACCCGTTGCTTGATTTAGAACAGAGAAAGGCGCAACTCGAGGATCTCCTATCGCATGTCTTTGATCATCGATGCACACTTCAATCACGCGTGGTGCTGAGATAAAATCTATCTCTCGAATCACATCTAGCTCTGCAAGAGATGGATACTTTGAATTTATCAGTTGAAATCCGCGGTCGCAGGTGTAGCCATCGATTAGATCCGAGGCCACGCGACCTCCGGGTCGATCACTGGACTCTAAAACCAAAACGTCAACATCATTTTTCTGCAGAGTAAGCGCCGCGTTTAGACCGGCTAGTCCGCCTCCAATCACAATAAAATCAAAAGCCTTCGCCATGTGACTACCTTAAGCGAGCCTGGTCAATAATCTTTGCAACAAGTAAGGCATCGCTATTATCGATTGGCCATGGATTATCCCCGGCGATTGCACCCGCGACTGCGCTATAAAAGAATGCATAGTTGCCATCTTCACCTGCAATCTCAACCGTGTCATCACCTCTATGAATGAATGCACGCGAAGCAGTTGGGATGTTCCACGACCCACCTGCAGGGAACTTACCCGCTCTCAATAAGTTTTCTTGCGGATCTAAATCATTAATTACCAAAGCGCCATGTGTGCCAAGGATGCGAATGCGCGGCCCAGGTGCTCCTACAACAGCGCTGGCCGAAAGATATGAGATAACACCGTTTATATGCTTCAAAACCAGAACAGAGTCATCGTCGGCTCCCCCACGTAAGGAGCGAACATTTGCAGATAAGAGCTCGGCTGAACCAAACCAATCGAGCGCGGTAGAAATCAAATGCGGTTGCAGATCTAAGAGTTGACCACCACCATCAGAGGCACTCATATTCTCACGCCATGATGTTGGGTTTAAATCGGGGCGAAATCGCTCAAAGCGTGAATCCATTCGATGGATGGTCCCTAGCTCACCAGATTTAAGTACTCTCTTAACTGTGAGGGCATCACTATCCCAACGTCGATTAAAGAATGTTGAGACTGGTACACCAGCAGCCAATCCAGCATCCACTATCGATTTAGTCTCTTCAAAACTTCGGCCCATAGGTTTGTCGATGACAACTGCAACTCCTGCATTAATTGCAGCAAAGGCATCACGAGCATGAGCTAAATTAGCCGAGGCAACAACAACTAGATCTAAATCAAGCTGAACTAGCTCTTCAACGGTAGTAACTACTTGAACATTTGGAAAATCCTCACGGGCATGCTTTGATCGCTCTGAATTAGATGTAGCGATACCTGCTACTTCAAAACCACAACCCTTGAGTAAGGGTGCATGAAAGTATCTACCGGCCAATCCATATCCCGATATCCCTACCCGTAGTGCCATCTATCTATCCTGTAATTTAGATGGCCACCAAATCTTCCCACCAATGTCGTATGCGAGAGCTGGAACAAGGATAGTTCTAACAATTAAAGTATCAAGCAAGACTCCAAATGCAACCGCAAAGCCGAGCTCGGCTAAAAATACTAGCGGCAGAATTCCAAGTACTCCAAAAGTAGCTGCTAATACAATTCCAGCAGAGGTAATTACTCCCCCTGTAACAGTTAAACCTTTTATAACACCTGCCCGTGTGCCAATCTTTGCGCTCTCTTCTCGTACTCGAGTCATCAGGAATATGTTGTAGTCAATTCCAAGTGCTACTAAGAATATGAATGCAAAAAGAGGGAACGAGGTATCAGCACCTTTAAAGTGAAAAATATGCTCAAAGACTAATTGACATGCACCCAACGTCGCGAAGTACGACAGAACGACCGTTGAAAGAAGCAGAAATGCCGAGACAATACTTCTGAGCAATAGGCCAAGGATGATTGTAATTAACACAAGAACAATTGGAATAATCGTCTTGTTATCATGATCTGCTGCAACATCTGTATCAAAGGCCACCGCAGTTGAGCCGCCGACTAGAATTTCTGGATCAATTGCATGAACCACTCGACGAATATCTGGTATCGCATCTCTTGCAGCTGTCGAATCTGGATTGAGTGCAAGGGTTGCATTCAAAATTACTTGACCATCCAAGACTTTAATGGCCGGAACCGGTGCGCCCGGAATTACTGGACCCACTCGCATCGGCTCAACTGAAGCGACTCCGGCGACAGTTAACAACGCTGCACTAACCGAGCCCACTTGAGCTTGCCTAACAACAACTTCTGTTGGTTGACCCGCTCCTCCAGGAAAATGCTCACCTAAAAGTTCTAGGCCAATAACTGAGTCCTGCTTCTTTGTAAATGCGTCCGCAGTGGACAAACCTTTAGCGTTTAAAGTCGTAGAGAACCCAGCGAGTATCACTAATAGAACCGAGGTTGCTAGCCACAGTTTGCGTGGACGTTTTTGTACTCCTGATCCAATCTTTGCCCAGACGCCACCTAACTGCGAATTGACATCATCAAAGCGGGGAATTCGGGGCCAGAAAATCCAGCGACCAAAGGCAACCAATAGTGCTGGCAATAAAGTTAAAATTGTGAGCATTGAAGCTGCAATGCCAATTGCACCAACGGGTCCAAGACCTCGATTATTTGAAAGTTCGCTGAGCAATAAGACCAATAAACTGACAATAACTGTTGAACCTGAGGCAAGGATCGGCTCAAAAACTCCTTTATACGCCGCCTTCATCGCATCAAAACGAGACTCGTAGTGATGGAGTTCTTCTCGGTAGCGCGAAATTAGTAGTAGCGCATAATCTGTTGCTGCTCCAAGAACAAGCACCGAGAGAATTCCTTGAGACTGTCCGCTCAAATCGATCACATTATTCTTGGCCAAAATATAGACAAGTCCACCAGCCGTTGAGAGTGCAATTACCGATGCAAAAAGCGGCAAAATCCATAAAACCGGTGATCTATAAACAATAATCAAAATAAAGGCAACTACTCCCAGCGTTGTTAATAGTAGAGAGGAATCAATTCCTCCAAAGGCGCCAAAGAGATCGCCAAGTAACGCTCCGACACCGGTTACATTTGCCGTTAATCCATTCGCTTTGCCATATGTGGCAGAGTCTTCACGAAGTGTTTTGATGATCTCAGGAAGTACAGGCTTCTTATTTGGTAGTAAATCTCTCGCCGAATCAAAGGTGAGTGGAAGGCTAACGAGTATCGCTTTTTTATCCTGCGAGGCAAATGCAAATATCGGTTGTCCGGGGATTAAGTACTTTGAGATTGGGACTTCCGAGCCTTTAATTGATGTAGATCCAAGGAGAGCTAAATGTGCATTGAGGGCTGCGACTTTAGAATCATCAACAGTTCCAAGGTAGAGAACTAGGGTTGGAATTGTCTGAGTCTGATCGGCAGAAAACTTTGTAATAATTTTTGATGCCTGAGTTGATTCGGCATTCTGTGGCAAAAATGCAGAGTTATCATTCTCCTGAACGGTAGATAAGGATCCAAAGAGTGGACCAAATACTCCACTTGCTCCCAGCCAGATGAATATCACGATTAAGGCTGTAATAAATGGACGTCGGCTCTTTTTTGGGGCAGTTGTAGACACGGTAAATCCCTCTCCGATTGGTAAGGATGCAATCCTACCTTTAGGCTAGGGATGTGCCTGTTGTATCTAGCCCTTATGAATCTGCCATAGCCCTAACCCGCCACGGTCTAATCGATTACGAAAAAGCTTGGGATGTTCAGCGAACTATTCATGGTGAGGTCGTAGATAAAAAACGGCCCAACACTCTTTTACTCTTGCAACACCCCTCGGTATACACGGCCGGTCGTCGCAGTGATGTTTCGGAGAGGCCGCAAAATGGAACTCCCGTCATCGACGTCGATCGCGGCGGCCGAATTACATGGCACGGTCCAGGTCAACTTGTTGGATATCCGATTGTTCGATTGGCCAAACCATCTGAACTCGTAGGCTTTGTCCGTGAGATTGAATCTGGGCTCATAGCCGTTTGCGCCGAGCTTGGAATCAACGCACAGTGTTTTTCGGGGCGATCAGGCGTTTGGATTCGAGATGAAAAAGGTGATCGCAAGATTGCAGCCATAGGTATTAGGGTTGCCAAAGGCGTAACCATGCATGGATTTGCTCTCAATGTCTGCCCTGACCTGAGCGCTTTCGACCAGATCATTCCATGCGGCATCGCAGATGCAGATGTGACCTCCATTGAAAAAGAGTTGGCCCGAGCAATAACAGTTGAGGATGTAGCACCGATCGTCGAGCGATATATATTTGAATCTCTCAAGCGAGTCAGCGTATGAGCATCTCCCCTGAAGGCCGCAAGATGATTCGAATTGAAGCCCGAAATGCCCAGGTTCCAATCGAGCGCAAACCTGAGTGGATTAAAACTCGGGCCAATATGGGCCCTGAATACACTCGGCTGCGTTCGCTTGTGAAATCAGAGGGACTGCACACAGTGTGCCAAGAGGCCGCCTGTCCAAACATCTTTGAGTGTTGGGAAGATAAAGAGGCAACGTTTTTAATTGGTGGAGATAAATGCACTAGACGTTGCGATTTTTGCAACATCGACACTGGAAAGCCCGATCCACTAGATCGGACTGAGCCACGAAAAGTCGCTGAATCAGTTCAGGCGATGGGTCTTGCATATGCAACTATTACAGGAGTCACTCGCGATGATCTACCCGATGAAGGGGCTTGGTTATACGCAGAGACGATAAGACAGGTTCATGAGTTAAATCCAGGATGCGGCGTTGAAATGCTGGCCCCTGACTTTCATGCAAAGAGCGAACTGCTGGAGGAGATTTTTCAAACTCGCCCTGAAGTATTTGCCCATAACTTAGAGACAGTTCCACGAATATTTAAAGAGATTCGACCAGCTTTTACTTATGAAAAATCACTACGTGTAATTTCGATGGCGCGTGATTTCGGTCTAATTACTAAATCCAACTTAATTCTTGGTCTTGGAGAAACGCGTGAAGAGGTTTCACAAGCCCTCGTAGATCTTCGAAGTGCTGGGTGTGACCTAATAACGATCACTCAATATCTTCGACCAACTAATCGTCATCATCCAGTGGTTCGCTGGGTCAAACCTGCAGAGTTTGTCGAACTTTCTGCAGAGGCCACGCAGGCAGGTTTCTTAGGAGTAATGAGCGGTCCGCTCGTGCGTTCAAGTTATCGCGCAGGACGTTTATACAAACAGGCAATGGCTGCCAAGGCATCTCATGGCTGATCTTGTATATCCCCCTGTTATCGCGGCCATCAAAACACTTTGGAAATATTTGGGACTGCAATTTGATTTTCAAGGAGAAGAAAATATTCCTCGCAAAGGTGGAGCGATTCTTGCAATTAACCATGTGAGTTATCTTGACTTTGCCATTACCGGTACCGCCGCACTACCTGCAGATAGATACGTCCGGTTCATGGCCAAGAAAGAGGTTTTCGATAACAAACTTGCTGGCCCATTAATGCGCGGCATGCATCACATTAATGTCGATCGCGAAAATGGCGCAGCCTCATTTGTCGCAGCACTTCGAGCTCTAAAGACCGGCGAGATCATAGGAATATTTCCTGAAGGAACTGTTTCAACTAGCTTTGAAATCAAGGGGTTGAAATCCGGTGCCGTCCGTCTTGCAATGGGTGCCGGGGTTCCTGTGATCCCAACAATTATCTGGGGAAGTCAGCGGATATGGACAAAGGGAATCAAAAGAGATCTTCGACGCAACAAATACCCAGTCACTGTTGTTTTTGGCCAACCTATAACCTATCAACGCGGTGATGATGTAGATGTAGCCGAAACCCACTTGCGCCAAATGCTGCTCGAGATGCTCCATGAAGTGCAGGATAAATATCCTGATAGCCATGTGGGCCAACGATGGGCACCTGCTCGCCTTGGTGGAACGGCCCCTGCCCCACTAAACTAACGATTATGTTCAAGAGAAAAGCCAAAGAAAAGAAGATCAAGACCCCACGTTTTCAAACTTTCCGTGATGCTTATAACGTCACTAAAGTTGTAAAGCCATGGATAACGTTGGCTCTCGTTGGAGTTTTTCTAGTCACGTGGATCATTGGAATCGCTATCGGTTCCGTCGTTGGTCATCCACTCTACTTCGGCTTTATCTTTTTACCTCTTTCATTACTGATGACACTCTTGTTCTTCACACGCCAAGCAGGCACTGCTGCATACTCATCGATTGAGGGTCAGATTGGCGCTGGCGCAAGTGTTTTGATGGCAATTCGCAAGGGTTGGACAACAACTCCTGCGGTAGCTGTTGCCAAAAACCAAGACATGGTGCATCGCAGTGTCGGTCGTGCTGGAATCGTATTAACTGGCGAGGGTTCCCAAGGTGTTAATCAGATGCTGATAGAAGAGCGCAAGAAGACGGAGCGTTTTGCACCTGGTGTTCCAATTGCACTTGTAGTAGTTGGAGATGAAAAGGGTCAGGTCTCACTTCGTAAACTTCAAAAACATCTTCAGAAAATGCCAAAGAAGTTAACACCACATCAGATGCGCGAAGTTCGTGCACGCCTTAAAGCAGTCGGTGGACTTTCGATGCCTATCCCAAAGGGGCCAATGCCTACACGTGCCCCAAAGATGCGTTAAAACAAAAGTTAAAATTTCAGGCGTTATAGAAATAGATCTCTTCGCTGCCTGCTGGAGCATCCCATCCTTGAGCAAATAACCATTTTCCTTGATACTTGATCATTCCACCCCAGGCCAAGGTGGCGTTACTAGTGAACTCAATGGGTTTGCTCACATCATCGAATGAATAACGAACCTGCGCCCCTAAGTGCTCATTGGTGTGGGAGTTATACATAAAGTCCAAAATTAGATTATCGCCATCAACGACTGCGCATGCGACCTCATAGATATGCGTTCCCATCTCAGCTGGCAAAGGCAGATATGTGCATGGTTCAAATCTCCAATCCAACATATTTTCTGAACGACCCAAGACTTGAGTGCCACCGCAACCTTCACTAATGAACATCAAGTACTCACCGTTGATCTTGGTGGCATTACCTTGTCCATCTCTTGGAATCACTGCCCCTTTTGCCCAGAGTTTTGAAGTCGAATAAGGAACTGCCAAACCCATTTTCTCCCAATGAACCAAGTCCGAACTAAGCGCGTAGTTAATATCTACGGCGATATCACCATATGGTTTTTCATACTCTGCAATCTGCGCTGGCGATGCCGACCAAGCCCCGTTATAGAACATAATGAACTTGTCAGCTCCATATCGATACACCTTAGGATCTTCAACACTAAGAATTTCATTATCTTGCGTCGGGTATATGACTGGATTATTTGCCGATTCCTGCCAGCCAACACCAGGAGTAAATACCGCTAAACCGATTCTCGAGCCCAATGACTCCTTCTTTACTGCTGCCCTGTAAAACAAAAATATCTTGCCATCATGTTCGATTATTGAAGGATTAAATATCGACGAAGAAGTCCAACCGATTTGCGTTGGATCAGGCATCTGGGAAAGCTTAGAAAAAGTTAAATCTCCACGCAACGAAAAGGGACCTATTGACCATGTTTTCTCAGATTCGTATTTTTCAATGAACTGCCCTTCAGTAAGACCAGTAATCTCTTCTCGAATCTCTTGATTAAAAGCCTCTAAATATTTCTCTCGTAACGTCGCGTTATAGTCATTCATAGTGAGGCTCCTTGATGCATAAAGGTGAGTACGAGTAGTACACCGCATTTCCACTGCAAAAGTAATGATTACGTTAAATTACGTAACCCAGGACTTTGATATCTATTGCGATTAGTAGAGTATTGTCTAATGGAGAAAGAGCTTGGAGATATTCACTCTCTGCTCTCTCCCCTTCGAAACAAATTTTTTCGTAAACTTTGGATATCAAGCATTTTTTCATCGATTAGTGGGCAAATATTTCCAATTTGCGCCACTCTGCTTCTACTTAAAGAAGACAAACCAGCTTTAGCAATATCACTATTGCTCTCTAGTCAAGTTGTCGCTTACTTAATCTTTGCTCCATTCGGTGGGTTATTGGCCGATCGAATATCTAGAATGATTCTCGTACGTATAGGGCTTTTCTCAAGAATTATCTTTTCATCACAACTGCTTTTTGGCCCTGCACCGCACGTAGCTCGCCTTACAGTCACAGTCTTCTTGATGGGGATGGTTGATGCAGCGACATCTGGAGCAGGTGGCGCACTGATTCCCGATATCGTTTCAAAATCTGGCCTTCAAGCGGCCAATGCGCTTCGTGCGGTTACTGGACGCGTAGCATCTATTAGTGGCCCAGGAATAGCGATTTTCTTGGTTTCGGTGACCTCGTCTCGGATTGGGTTTATAACAACCTCTATTGGCATGACGATTGCACTCATTCTCTTGTTTGGCATTAACGTTCCAGATTCAACCAAGTATCCACGGACTCACTTTTTAGAAGAACTTCTTGCTGGATATCACTTCGTTCGTAACTCACAGTGGATGCTTGCAGTAATGGTCGCACTCGCATTTCAAACTTCTATTCTCTTCGGTGCAGAGATGGTCCTACTTCCAATAATCACAACGCGGGAGTTCGATACCCCTCGAATCTTTACTATCGCGATAATGTCCCTTAGTCTCGGTTCTCTGATTACTGCCGCCTTTGCAGCAAAGTTACGGGCTAAATCCCCTGGATTGATTGCATTTATCTCATGGTCGTTTCTAGTTTTTCTCATTGTTGCGCTGATTTTCCCAATATCACCGGCATTTGTGATCATTTGCTACTTTCTCGGAGGTCTTGCAACCGAACCCATGGGCATATTCTGGCAAACAGCGCTACAACGTGAAGCACCTGATCATTCTCGAGCGCGTGTTCTTAGTTTTGAATCAATGCTATCGAGTGCATTGATGCCAATTGGAGTTGGTTTGGCAGGACCGATGGTCAATCTTTTGGGAGAACGTACTTATATGACTATATGTGCAGTCATTTTTACTCTCATTGGCTTCTTTGTTCTCTTCATTCCTGGAGTGAAAAGTTTTTCTACACCGATAAAAGAGACCCAATCGTTATAACGTAATTTCACGTAACTAAGCTTTTGCTATTGCGCTCGACCTCTTACCCCCCTACTGTGCAAAAAACATAAGTAAACCTTTACGTAGTTATTACGTAAATTGCGTTAAGGGGTGAGATGGTAACGACGAAGGCATTGGCAGCTGAACTTGGGGTATCCATAGCCACTGTCTCTCGCGCACTCAATGGAAAACCGGGACTTTCCTCGAGTTTGCGTAAGAAAATTCTCGCAGAGGCAGCTCTTCGTCATACCGTCTTAAACCCTGCAGCACGTATGCTCGCTACGGCAAAAAGTGAAAGCGTCTGTTTTGCCGTCTATCACCTTTCCGGTCCTGTCTCTAGGGATCCCTTCTACTTCCCCATCCTCATGGGTCTTGAAGAAGAGACTCGCCAAGTTGGCCTGCAGTTGACGATTTCAGTGATTGGAGATGAAGAGGTCAAAGATGCTGCTTCTTGGCGAGTGATAAGTGAGCATCGCTCTGATGGAGTAATCCTAAACGGACCTTTTGTTCCAGCGAGTTTTATTCTAAAACTCCACTCCTTAGGAGTGCCTGTAGTTCTCATCGATAATTTCAATGAACTCCTTCCGGTCGATGCAGTTGTAGCCGCCGATCGAAGTGGTGCAAATGAGGCAGCCAAACATATCCTCTCTCTTGGACACAAAGATGCCGTCATACTTTCAGGGCCAAAAGACTGGTATTCCAATGTTGAGCGGTGCGCAGGTTTTATTGATGCATTCACCAATAAGGGATTGCCTGCTCCAGAGATTTTTTACGGTGATGACACGACATTTGAAACTGGCAAGAAGCTTTTCAAAAAGGCTATAAAGAAAAAGCCAACTGCAGTCTTTTCAGTAAACGACGCACTTGCACTGGGAGCAATTGAAGAAGCGACTGCGATGGGCTACTCAATTCCTCGCGATATAAGTTTTACTGGATTTGATGACGTTGACGGTGCTAAGAGTTCAAGAATTCCATTAACTACCGTTTCAGTACCGCGCGAGTTTCTTGGACGTGCAGCCGGGCGACTTTTTTGGTCACGCATTGACGATCCTGGCGCACCACGCCAAAGAGTTGAGATTGAAACTAAGTTAATTGTTAGAGAGTCAACCCAGCGAGTCAAGAAGGGTAAGAACTAACAATGACTGACATGGCAGAGCGTTTTTCTTCGAATCCGATTATTACGCCTTCAGATATAAAGCCAAGTGCCGATGGATTAGTCGTCACGTGTGCCTTTAATCCAGGCGCCTTTGAGTTCGATAACAAGATTGGGCTAGTACTTCGCATCGCAGAACGCAATCCTGCAATAGATGGCTATGTTGAGTCGCTCAGCATTACAGAAGATGGTCACATACAATCTGAAATCTTTGCAAAGAATGACTCAAGAGTTACCATCCCTGACTCACGAAGTTTCATCGTAGATGGCATTGAACACTTAACTACGATCTCTCATTTTCGCTTAGCCTGGAGTGAGGATGGAGAAAACTTTACAGTCGAAGATAAACCTGTATTGCAGGGATCTAGCACATACGAAGCTCTGGGAGTTGAAGATACACGCGTAACTCAGATTGATGGCACCTACTACCTGACTTACACCGCAGTCTCACATAACGGTTACGGTGTTGGACTTCAAAGCACGACCGACTGGAAAGAGTTCACGAAATTAGGATTAATTTTTCCTCCATTTAACAAAGATGCCGCTCTATTTAGCGAGAAAATCAATGGCAAGTTTCAAATTCTTCATCGGCCAACCGGAACTGGTATTGGCGGTCCCTTTATATGGAGCGCGACATCCCCAGATTTAATTCATTGGGGAAATCATTCTTGCATCGCAACTACTCGACCAGGGATGTGGGATAGCGCGCGAATCGGAGCAGGCTCTGCGCCAATCAAAACCGAAGAAGGCTGGCTCGAGCTCTATCACGGCGCAGAGGTTCTTCCGGGTGGTCACAAATATCGTATGGGCGCCCTACTGCTTGACCTCGACGATCCCACCAAAGTTATCGCCCGATCTCATGATCCAATCATGGAGCCAACTGCGCCTTATGAAGTAGAGGGATTTTACGGGAACGTTGTTTTTTCAAATGGACAAGTGGTTCGTGCAGATGATGTGTTGCTCTATTACGGAGCAGCCGACTCATTTACTTGCGGGGCGCGATTATCAATAAAAGAGATTCTTAACTCATTAAAAAGTTAAGAGTAAGCAAACGACTAAAGCTCTCCGTGACATCAGTCACCAAGAGTCAACAGATGGAGAAGAAGGGTTAAAAATGAACAAAAGCAAAAAATGGATTGTAGGTAGTGTGGCGTTTGCACTTGCCTTCACACTGCAAGCACCATTCGCACATGCTGCTGTACCAACAGTTACAGTTGTAATGCCGACCCAATGGAAGGCAGCTTTTGAACCAAAGATTGCTGCATTCAACAAGTCAAGCAGCTCTGTAAATATTGAAGTTAACTGGGGCGGAGCTCAAGACCAGCTCATCGCTGCAAATAAATCTCCTGACATCATCAATACAGGCGATCTCTTTGTTGCGGCTCAGAAGAACTTACTTGTAGACCTAACGCCATACATGGCAAAAGATAAAACCATCAACAGCAAGGATTTCTATCCTGCACTTCTAAACGCTGTTAAGTTCCAGGGCCGTCAGTTAGCTCTGCCATATCGATTCAATGTTGGCTTGCTGTATTACAACAAGGCATTATTTGATGCTGCAAATCTTTCATACCCAACTGCTAAGTGGACACAATCAAACCTTGTGAACGCTGGACAAAAGCTCACTAAATCCTCTGGATCTACATCCACACAATGGGGTATCGCCTCTACATTCGGTTGGTGGGGTGAGTGGTTAATTCACGTTCGCCAAGCCGGTGGCGAATGGCTACAAGATGGTGCTGTTGCATTAGACAGCCCAGCAGCCATTAAGGGATTAACTTTCTTCCGCGACAAGGTAAGTAAGTACAAGATGTCTCCGGGACCTAAAGATGATTCACTCGGTGGATTCTCTGGTGGAAAGACCGCAATGGAGTACGGTGGACACACAGGAAACTGGCCTGGCTACAACGCAGTTTCAACTCTGAAGTGGGACATTCAGGTTCTTCCAAAGGGATCAAAGAGTTCAAAGGGTGCAGAGCTTGCACTCGAAGCGTGGGGCGTTTCTGCAAAGACTGCTAACAAGCAGGCTGCCTACGAAGCTGTTAAGTTCTTAACTTCTGCTGATTTCCTAACAACTCAGTGGACTGAACTTCGCCTTCCACCAACTCGTATCTCAGTAGCAAATGCTGCGCTAGCTGTTCCTGTAGCTAAGCGCCCATCACCACAGAACCTTGAAGCTCTCTTTGGTGGAATCGCAACTGGAATGACACTTCCACGCACAATTCCATTCATCAAGGTAACGCAAGAGGTTGTACAGCCAATTATCGACAAGATGCTCGAGGGAACATTGACTCCTCAAGAAGCTGGCGACCAAGCTACTGCTGCAGCTAATAAAGCACTATCAATTCTGCAGCCATAAAGTAAATAAATAAACGATTGAACGGCCAGGGGCCTAAAACTCCTGGCCGTTCATTCAACAACTTAAGGAGATTGCTACATGAGTGTGAAGAATCGTAAAGACACGAGGAATTTCTTTGCCTTTGCTGGAATCTCCATCGTTGGCTTCTTGGCTTTTTATATCTATCCCATAGTTCGAACTATTTATCTTAGTTTCACGAATACAAGCATCATGGATCCTATTCACTCGATGATAGGTTGGAAAAACTTCGAACGTGCAATCAAATACGATGATGTATTCCACCTGGCGCTCAAAAACACTTTCAAATACGCGATTTTCGTGGCTGCGCTCAAACTCCTGTTAGCGTTACTTGCGGCAATACTCCTAAACAATAATCTCAAGGGTATCGGAGTCTTTCGAACCATATTCTTTCTACCTTTTATAATCCCTACATTTGCTGTGTCATATGTATTCCGTTTCTTTTTCCATCCAGCTAACGGTCTTGTCAATGAAACACTTGGAAAGGTCGGAATCACTGGAATCGGTTGGTACGCCGACTCTAAGACCGCAATGGCAACGCTTGTAATCTCTAGTCTTTGGGGATTTGGGGTGCCCATGTTGATCTTCTTGGCAGCGCTACAGCAGGTACCCAAGGAGCTTTATGAGGTTGCAAACTTGGACGGGGCATCTAGATGGCTACAGTTTCGAGTGATTACCTTCCCAGCGATTAGCGCAGTTTTTCTCTTTAACGTCATTCTTTCGACCGTAGATTCGCTGAAGAGCTTTGACCTTGCATTTTTAATGGGTCATGGCGAGGGATATCCGGCCAACTCAACCCTTCTCTACTCTGTCTACCTCTTTAACCAAGCCTTCAAAAATCCGTGGAATCTAGGGTATGCATCGGCCCTGGCGCTTATTTTCTTCGCAATTCTACTTGTTCTCACCGGTATCAATTTCAAACTGGGCAAACTCTATGTTAAGAATGAAAACTGAGATGAATAAAAAACCTCTGGCCGTCAAAATATTTCTTTATGTTGCTCTTATCTCACTCTCCTTAACCCTGCTACTCCCATTGGCCTCGCTTGTATTGACTTCATTTAAGACATTCGATGAATCGGTTGGTGTTTACCGCTGGATTCCGAACCAGTTCAATTTCAATAACTATCGCGATGTATTTGCATTAGAGGGATTTAACTACTGGGGTTACTTGCGCAACACTCTGACTATCTTTGTCCTAAAAGCGATAGGGACTGTGCTTACTTGCACATTAACGGCCTATGGACTCGTCAGATTTAACGTTAAATATAGAAATCTCATCTTTACAGTTCTGCTCTCGGTCATTTTATTACCTGGCGAACTTCTAGCAATTCCCATGTACCAGCTATATCTATCAGTCGGCTGGTTTGATACCTACTATCCCCTATTTACGGCATGCTTTTTTGGCACTGATGTCTTTATGATCTTTATGTTTAGACAGTTCTTTATGTCCATACCTAAGGAGTTATTTGAAGCCGCAGAGACAGATGGTGCCTCTGAGTTCAAGATCTATTCACGAATTCTGCTGCCATTAAGTAGGCCAGCCATAATGACATGCTTGATTCTCTATTTTACAGGCACATACAACGATCTTTATGGACCACTCATATACATCTCTTCTCACGATAAGTGGACGATGGCACAGGGAATTAAATCTATCGAGGACATATTTAATCTGGGACCTCGCGATTACATAGTTCCTTGGAACCTAGTGTCGGCAGCAACTCTTCTCTCACTGATACCTGTTCTTCTCGTCTTTGGATTTGCTCAAAAGCAGTTCATGGACAGCATGGCGCGCACTGGAATTAAGGGCTAGAAACTAACTATGAATACATGGGAGAAGTAAATGACATCCATATCTCGCCGAAACCTCATCATAGGAGCGGGCGCGCTTTTGCCAGCAGCCTGGTTGGCTAAGCACTTTATTGTTTCGGGACCGGCTCCAAAACCATTTGTAAGTTCGGCAAAAATTGAGTCGATGCCGATTAATCAAGTCACTGGAGTCATGATTGATTGGAAAGCTCGCGCTAAGACAACATATGACTTGCTCTTTGATTTTTCTGCCAAGGGTCCGCACCTTCCAGCCATCTGGCAAGATACCGAACGTCGAAACTATAACTTTGACATGTTTGCTCTACCGGCTTACTTGGGTGACTATCGACAGAATCCCGCCCATATGGGTTCTCACGAATCGCTTTCAGGGGTTGGCGCTGTATTAGGTGCATCACTTGCAGGTATCGATATGGCAAATCGCGATGGACGCGATTTTGTCGTTGAGTGCCTGGGCTATCACCAACAAAATCGCGTCGCAAAAATTCTCTTCAACCAGACTGCTGACAGCGGAAGTGAATCCTCATTTTGGTACATGGTCTACCCCAATATCGCTTTCTATGCCATCAACAGCATGTATCCATCACAGCCGTTATTTGATCAGGTCTCTAGAGATATTGCCGATGAGTTTCTCGAGATGCTCAATCACTTAAAGACTATTGAAGGTGTGTTCACTTTTGAATTTTCAGGCTATAACTTCCTCAACAAAGAGGGAGTTTATGGTTCTCATACCGAACCCGATGCAGCTGCAGGTGTAGCTTGGGTTCTCTATATTGCTTACTCGCGATTTGGTGATCAAAAGTATCTAGACGGTGCGAAAATATGCCTTGATTACTTGGAAAATAGACCAGTCGATGACAACCCTTTTTATGAAATTCTGCTCGCCTACGGTGTCATCATCGCCGCTCGTATGAATAAAGTTGAAGGCACACATTACGATGTTGGCAAATTATTTAGCTGGATCTTTGATGATTTTTCCGATGCCCGTGCCGGTTGGGGAATTATCTCAGATGTGTGGGGTCTAACTGAGGTGCATGGCTTGCAAGGAAGTGTCTCAGACTCCGGTGGATATGGTTTCACTTTCAATACTTTCAATGCAGTTGCAGCGATTGCGCCACTTCCAATTTATGCACCTGAATACACAGAGCAAATCGGTAAGTGGCTCTATAACGTCTGTCTTTCTGCTCGACTCTTCTATCCTGATCAAGTCCCTGCTGAAAATCAGAGTCAACCTGAATTAATGAATACTTACAACGGCGCACTCGCATATGAGGGGATAAGAAAAGAGTGGGCATTCGTTGTTCCATATGCAACTGCCGATTCGCGCCGAAATACTTGGGCCGAAACAGACCTAGGAATTTACGGCTCTAGTCTGGTTGGAGTTCTTGCTGGTTTAATCGACCATGTTGAGGATTCTGGAGTTGTTGTTTTCAAGATTTCAAATACCGATTTCTTTGCCATTGATACTAATCCTGTCTACCTTGCATATAATCCAAATAAAGAGAGCGTGGAATACAACTCGGCACAGTTAGCATCTGGTGCATCGGTATTGAGCTGAACTCCCCTACGCCCGAATCAGAGCGGTCTTACTAATACGTTCGTGAATTCCCCGCCTATTTTCGTCATACGTCACGGCAGTTACGACTAGTACTAAGAAAACGGTACGCACCAATGCCTGCAGTGGTGCGACAGCCCCGCCATCAGCAAAGCGAATCACTCGTATGCCAAAGATTCTTTGACCCAATGAAGCCCCTGTGAGGGCCGTTAAGATTGAGACCTCAGCAAAAAAGACGCCCAGAATGATCGGTGAGCGACTAGGGACCATCTGTCCGATGCCTCCTGAAAATGCGGCAACAATGGCATAACACGCTAGCCAATCCAGCGTAATCGCTGCCAAGCGCCGGCCAAGTGTCACATTGAAGTTGAGAGGGTCCATCCCCCAAGCCTAAGGGGTCAAAATTCTTAACATGGCTGTAACAGGCCAGTTAGGCCAATGAGCCTTGGGCGACTTATTCTTGGCCCAAGACGCAGAGGGCTCAAAGTCGAGAAAATCTGCACTGATACACAGTTTATGTATCCATGTGAATTGGGAGAAGCATGTTTAAGAATTCAGCTGAAATCTTTGCCTATATTAAAAAGGAAGACATCAAGTTAGTTGATGTTCGATTTACAGATCTTCCTGGAATCCAACACCACTTCAACGTTCCAGTTGAATCTTTCGATGAGGCCGTCTTTACAGATGGCTTAATGTTCGACGGTTCATCTATCCGTGGTTTCCAATCTATCCACGAGTCCGATATGAAGTTGCTTCCAGTTCCAGAGTCAGCTTATTTAGATCCATACCGCAAAGAGAAGACTCTTATTATTCTCTTCTCAGTCCACAACCCAATCGATAACTCTCCATATAGTCGCGACCCTCGTGGCGTTGTTGCTAAGGCCGTTGACTTTATGCGCGAACAAGGAATCGCTGATACAGCATTCTTTGCACCAGAGGCTGAGTTCTACGTTTTCGACCGTGTTCGCTTTAAGACCGATATCAATACTGCCTATCACGAGATTGAATCATATGAAGGTGCATGGAATACAGGAATTAAAGAGGATGCCGATGGAACTCCTAACCGTGGTTACCGTACGCGCGTCAAGGGTGGTTATTTCCCAGTATCTCCAACTGATCAATTTGCTGATCTTCGCGATGAGATGGTTATGCAACTCGGCAAAGTTGGCCTACTAGTTGAGCGTTCACACCACGAGGTTGGAACCGCTGGACAAATGGAGATCAACTATCGCTTCACCGATATTTTGCATGCAGGCGATGACATCATGAAGTTCAAGTACGTCATTCGCAACACTGCATGGCAAGGTGGAAAGACTGCAACATTTATGCCTAAACCGCTCTTTGGAGATAACGGTTCCGGTATGCACGTACACCAATCACTCTGGAAGAATGGCGAGCCATTGTTCTTTGGAGATGGATATGGAGACCTGTCAGAGATGGCGCGTCACTACATTGGTGGACTTCTCAAGCACGCCCCATCACTACTTGCATTTACTAATCCAACAGTTAACTCATATCGTCGCTTGGTTCCTGGTTATGAAGCACCTGTAAACCTTGTTTACTCAGCTCGTAACCGTTCGGCTTGTATCCGTATCCCAATTACTGGTTCCAATCCAAAGGCTAAGCGCATCGAGTTCCGTTGCCCAGATCCATCATCTAATCCATACCTTGCATTTGCAGCAATGCTGATGGCCGGCCTTGATGGAATTATCAATAAAATCGAGCCACCTGCCCCAGTTGATAAGGATCTCTACGAATTAACTGGCGAAGAGGCAGCCGCGATTCCTCAGGTTCCAGGCTCACTTGATGAGGTCTTAACAAACCTAGAGCGTGACCACGAGTTCCTACTTAAGGGTGGAGTCTTTACAAAGGATCTAATCGACACATGGATTGATTTCAAGCGCAAGCAAGAAGTTGATTACGTTCGTTTGCGTCCACATCCAGCTGAGTTTGAGCTGTATTACGACATCTAAAAATCTGTACCAAAAACCCCGTCATTTAATGGCGGGGTTTTTGCTTTATTCATACAGTAGATTTCTGACATGTTCCTTGATGTGCTGATTGCAGTTTTCTTCTTTCTCATCGGCTTAGAGATTAGAGTTGGAATCAAAGATGCTCGCACGGCTGTTGTTCCCATTGTTGCTGCCCTCGGCGGCATGATCTGTCCCGCTGTGATTTATCTTTTGCTCAATCCTGGATCACATGTTTGGGCAACGTCGATGCCCACTGATATTGCATTAGCTCTTGGAGTTCTATCACTTTTGGGAAAGCGAGTGAACAGCAATGTTCGCGTTTTTCTATTGACTTTAGCTATCGCTGACGATCTTTTTTCACTAATAGTTCTTGGAATCTTTTATGGCAATGATTTACACCCCGCTGAAGCGTTATCGACTTTAGGTGCAGCAGCGATTGGACTCATAATCCCAATCCGACTACATCACGTATCTAGGATCTTAAAATTTCTCACTCCGATATCAACGTACTTCATTGTTCCTGTGATTATTATAGTTAATATCCCATTCCATATTGATATTTCGAGTTTCAGCTCAAAGACCACACTTTCAATAGTTATTGCACGCACAATAGGAAAAATTGTCGGCATCACGTTTTTTGCTTGGCTCTGCATCAAACTGGGCGCACAACGGCACATTTCCATGAAAGAGATTGCTGGCATCGCAACTCTTGCCGGAATGGGCTTAACGGTGGCATTAGTTATCGGGGAGATTGTTGCAGCGTCGCCGAGCGAACTAGACCAAATTCGCCTCGGGCTATTTCTTTCAGCAATACTTTCTGGAATCGCTGGCTATATCTGGCTCAGAAAGACTCCTGCGCAGCAATAGTTTTTCTTGATAAAAGAACGTGTCCGAAAAAACCGATGGCTAAAGCAAAAATAACCCCCACATTTGCGTAAGCCCAAGCTCCCTCTTTTCCACCAATCGCTCCTAGAAAAAATCCTTGCCATGAGAGCCACGATGCAAATGAGTTGGTCACAAAACCCCAACCAATAACTGAACCAAAAAGCATTATTCCCAGAGTTGTTTTATTCCATGCACCATATCGTCCTTGTGAATCGAAAAGATCTGATTCCACATAAGGTTTTTTACGCATAATTACATCGGCTACAAAAATTGCTGACCACACCGCAACTGGAACACCTAATGTGATGAGAAAACCTTGAAAAGGTATGAAGAAGTTATCCGCAAACCAGACTATATAGATTGTCCCAAGCAGCATGATGAAGGCATCTATTGATGCGGCAATGTGTCGTTTGACTGGCAATCCAATTGAAACAAGTGTGAGACCTGACGAATAGAGGTCAAGAATCGCTCCTCCCGTTAACCCCAAGATTGCTACTAGCGCGAAGGGAATCAAATACCAGGTCGGTAATAAAGTGGTGAGCGCTCCAATTGGATCCATGGCAATTGCATCACTCAACTCTTTACTGCTGCCCGCTAGCGCAGAACCATAAATCACCAGGATAATTGGAACAACTGATGCACCTACTACGGTCCAACCAACGACTGATTTGCTAGACACCGACCGCGGTAAATAACGCGAATAATCAGCGGCAGAATTCACCCAGCCCAAACCTATTCCGGTGATTCCAAAAATTAAAGCGCCAATAAATCCTTGGCTAGTCCCATCTTTTATAGAACTTACGGCAGACCAGTCCACGTTTCCAATCGTCAATGCTATGTAAACTGCAGTCATAATTACAGTTATCAGAGTAAGCCATTTCTGAATCTTCATAATTGTTGAGAAGCCAAGTACTCCCCCAAAAACTGTCAGCACAACTGCAATTGCAAAACCAATAATCAATGAAACAGTATGATTGACATGACCTAAGCGGCCTAATACGGTGCCCGTAGCTAACGTTGCTAAGGAAACTAAAACTGTTTCCCAGCCAACGAAGATCAAGTACGACAATGCCCCAGGAACAATATTTCCTTTTACGCCGAATACGGCGCGTGAAAGAATCATTGTTGGGACATTTGATTTTTTGCCAGCTAACGAGCTAAACCCAACAACTAAGAATGATAAGACCGTTCCAATAATGGCAGCCCAAGTGGCCTGTTTGAAGGAGATGCCGAACCCTAAGAAAAAAGACCCATATGAAAGAGCTAAAAGTGAAACATTTGCACCAGCCCATGGCCACAATAAATTGCGCGCATTACCTTGACGCTCAGATTCAGCGATTACATTGGGACCATTTAACTCTAAATCAAAAAATTGCATTTCTGAAGTCTACTTCTTCAAACGCCTAACAAAAGCAATAACGAGAGCAAAAAATATCAAAGCTCCTACTGCCTTCACAAGCAAATTACTGCCACTTTCTTCAGTGACGCCAGCAGCATCTTCTGCAGTTTCTTCCCCTTGAGCACTTGTCAGGGTTGGCACTTCGCCAACCGTGAAACTGTAATCACCTTCAACTGGGTGTCCATCTTCTGAAACTATTCGGTAATGCACTGAAACCAAACCGGTAATATCTGTTAACAAGAGCCTGTTTGAGATTTTACTTCCTTCAACTACCGATGTCGGGTTAGAAATAATTTGACCTTGCGCATCTGTCACAGTTATTGAATTCACTGTGGAATCACCAAGAGTTTGCAGATTTCCATCAAACTCAATGGATACTTCAATCGGTGCGGCAATGACCTTAGAGTCTTCCGCAGGTGTTGCTTGAGTGATTTCACCATGGGCTAAAGCATTAGTAGGAGTAGCAAGAAGCAACGCAGCGCAAAGTGCGAGAATTTTTTTGATCATTGTGTGATCTTAGTCAAGAAAGAAGTCCAAAAGAAAGTCTTTCGTGCCTGGTGTCACTGAGTACTTCTCTAAATCGGTAACTCCTTCAGATGCCAACAGTTCGTCATCGACGAAGAAGTTTCCAGTGCACTCTGACGAAGGGCGATTAAAGATAATATAGGCAGCATCCGCCAAGATTGCTGGCGTACGCCCAGCGCTTGCATCTATGCCTGGAATCATCTGCAGGGCTGCAGTGTCGATGACTGTTCGTGGCCATAAAGCATTGACTGCGATGCCATCTCTCTTGAATTCGGCCGACATTCCTAAAACGCACATACTCATTCCATATTTTGCCATCGTGTACGCCACGTGATTTTTAAACCAGATTGGCTTCATCGACAGCGGTGGTGAGAGATTCAAGATGTGAGGGTTTCTGCCTGCCGCAGCCGAGTCTCTTAAAAATGGAAGTGCTGCCTGAGATGTCAGGAAAGTTCCACGAACGTTGACATCAAACATCAAATCGAAGCGTTTGGCTGGGGTTGCATCAGTCTTGGTTAGGTTAATAGCGCTTGCATTGTTAATCACAATATCTAGTCCACCAAAAGTCTGAGCCGCCAAATTGACAGCCGACTCAATCTGGTTTTCATCACGCAAATCACATTGGATTGCTAGGGCGGTTCCACCAGCGGCCTCGATTTCGGCTGCAGCTGTATGAATAGTCCCTGGTAGTTTTGGATTTGGATCCGATGTCTTGGCCGCGATTGCGATAGATGCTCCATCTGCCGCCGCTCGCAGAGCAATAGCTAAACCGATGCCACGCGATCCCCCAGTAATAAAGATTTTTTTGCCAGCAAGTGTCATGATGAACCTTTCTTAGCCATGAACTTCATGAAGGCCTCCATGGCCTCATCGGACTGCAGTGCAAGTGCAAAGATTTCAAACTCCGCTTTCATAACAGCGGCAACAGATTCATGATTACGAGCTTTCAATAGCGCTTTGGTGTTTATTACAGCTTGTGGTGGTTGTAATGCAATTTGTTCGGCGATTATCGTTGCAGTCGCGAATGCATCATCGGCAATCTCTGCGATCAACCCCATTCCTAATGCATCATCAGCTGAGAATGACTCACCTGTCAAAAATATCTTTGCTGCTCTTTGATATCCAACAAGTGAGGGAAATAGAAAAGTCGATCCTGCCTCAGGCACTAAGCCAAGGGTTACAAAGGGCATTGAAAAATTCGCAGTGGAAGATGCCACGACGACATCGCAGTGCAGAAGCATTGTGGTCCCGACTCCAACTGCATTTCCCTTGACGGCTGCAATAAGAGGTTTAGGAAAGTTAAGGAGTGAGGCCAGAAAGGCGGCAACCTCACTTGAGTCTGATGTTGGAGGGTTATCCATGAAGTCGACAATGTCATTGCCGGCAGTGAAGTGATCGCCTTCACTCGTGAGAACCACGGCCCGAACGCTAAAATCTCCTGCGGCATCGTTGAGGCCCTTAGCTAGCCCCTCATACATGCCTCGCGTAAGGGCGTTCATTTTTGCCGGTCGATTAAAGGATAGGAAGCGGATAGACCCCACCTGTGTGTCCAATATTTCACTCATTAGGCCATCTTAGAGGTGGTTTATCGATAAGTCTTGGTAGAGAATAGAGCCACCACGGAGAGGTGCGAATCATGGCTAGAGATATAACCATTACGACGAGGGAACTATCACCTTTTGAGCAGCTTGTTCTGCAATTAGTCTGCGAGGGTAAATCAAACTCTGCGATAGCGACGCAAACATCACATAGTGAAAAGGTGATTGAGAATACCGTCAGCCGCAGCGCGCAGGTATTTGGAATTAAATCCGATGGAGATACAAATCTGCGCGTTCTTTTAGCACTAGCTTTCAGAACACATTACGGTGATAAAGCATTTGATCAATTGAACGTTCCATGTTCACATATGGTCGTAGGTCCAGATGGACAAAAAATCTGCGATCGTCACCTCGATTAATTAGTCGTACATATTTTTTTATTACGAGTACTGAGGGCTAGCCCTCTAAGAGATTAACAACACTTTTTAGCGAGGGCTGACTCTCGCAATACTCTCCTGCTATCAAATTATTTGGAGTTTGATTAGCAATGCATCTATTAAGAGATGTCTAAAAGGGAGAGATTAAAAATGAAACGTACAACATTTGACAAGATTGTTACCTTCGTAGGTTTCGGTCTCGGAGTTTTTCTACTCATAGCTGCCGGATTGCTCAACTGGGGTGCTACTTTTGCAAGTGGAACAGTGGCATCGCAGTTAGAAGCTCAGGCAATTACAATCCCGGCTGACAATGGGGATCCAAAGGCCGATGCAGCAACAGTCGCCTTCTTTAAAGATAATGGCAATAAAGTTATGAGCACGGGCAAGCAAGCACAGATGTATGCAGATCACTACATTGGTTTCCACTTATCGGCTATGCCAACTTATGCAGAAGCATCGACCTTAGCTCGCTCAGCAGCAGGTGCTGCCGCGATGGATCCAACAAATGCGGATGCACAAGCAGCGCTTACAAAGGCAAATGCAACTGTTGAGACAGTATTCAAAGGTGAATCACTTCGTGGCATGTTATTGAATGCATATGCATTTGGAACTCTTGGAATGATCGCCGGTATCGCAGCAAAGGTAACTCTCGTGGGAGCGATTGTTATGTTCCTCTTTGTATTTGCTGGCATTCGACATATTCGTCGCACTCCTGAGGATGCGACGATTTAACCCTCAACTCTCCGTGAGGGGTTAGAAAAGGCCCCTTGGCTATATGCCAAGGGGCCTTTTCGTGCCTTAATTTTCTAGCGTTCTAGCTTTCCAGTGATGAAGTCTTCAACTTTATTATGTGCAGCCTCATCTGTGTATTGAATTGGAGGTGTCTTCATAAAGTAGCTAGATGGTGAAAGAAGCGCTCCACCAATCTTGCGATCAAGACCGATCTTTGCGCAGCGAAGTGCATCGATAATTACACCAGCAGAGTTTGGTGAATCCCATACCTCTAGCTTGTACTCAAGGTTTAATGGGACATCGCCAAATGCACGGCCTTCGAGGCGAACGTAGGCCCATTTGCGATCATCTAACCATGGAATGTAATCAGAAGGTCCGATGTGAACATTCTTCTCTCCCAAATCATGGGCTAACTGCGATGTTACGGAGTTAGTCTTTGAAATCTTCTTAGATTCAAGACGATCACGCTCGAGCATGTTCTTGAAATCCATATTTCCGCCAACGTTTAATTGGTATGTGCGATCAAGGTGCACGCCGCGATCTTGGAATAACTTAGCCATGATGCGGTGCGTGATTGTTGCACCAACTTGGCTTTTAATGTCATCTCCCACGATTGGAAGTCCAGCATCGGCAAACTTCTTTTCCCATACTGGATCTGATGCGATAAATACTGGTAATGCATTAACGAATGCACATCCTGCATCGATTGCGCATTGTGCATAGTATTTTGCAGCGACCTCTGAACCAACTGGTAAGTAGCAGATCAAGACATCAACAGCCTCATCTTTTAGGACCTGCACCATGTCTACTGCTGGTGCATCGGATTCGGTTATTGTCTCTCTGTAATATTTTCCGAGACCGTCATTTGTGACACCGCGCATGACAGTAACGCCAGTCTTAGCTACGTCACTAAATTTAATGGTGTTGTTTTCGCTGGCCCAGATAGCATCGGCTAAATCTAAACCGACCTTCTTAGCATCAACGTCGAAGGCTGCAACGAACTTGATGCTAGAGATGTGGTATCCCCCAACAACTGCGTGCATGAGCCCTGGAATCTCTTGATCAACGGCAGCATCCTTGTAATAGGTCACTCCTTGAACTAAAGAGTTAGCGCAGTTTCCTACGCCAATTATTGCAACACGGATGTCGCCTTTACCGGTTGTTATATTCACTTTATTTCCTCTCGGTTTTGATCATGTCTTC
>CAFBMZ010000005.1_pt1 | contig 26508 bp, 30 predicted proteins | sample 7269111 | NCBI WGS metagenome assembly CAFBMZ01 (sample SAMEA6814078, study PRJEB35770) | uncultured Actinomycetes bacterium | biome: Freshwater; feature: Freshwater reservoir; material: water | place: Czech Republic | collected 2017-05-23 | depth 30m m | reverse complement strand
TGCGTATAAATATTGGACATTTGCTCAACGAATTGAAGATTTCAACGGGTACAAATGCTGGATTAGTACAGGTTTATTCGGGTGACATAAAAAATCAAAGTGATTCGAACCCAATTGCAGAGTTTACAAATAAGGCGACACTCAAACTCTCTGTGTTAGGGGCGAGCGTTCTTCCAAGTGTTTCGGTGGGTAAAAAGACGGTTAGTTACACAAAGAGTCGTGCTTTAACAATACGGTGGAGCGGGACGAGATATCTATCTGGCGTGGATGCTTTAATTTCCGTCAATCACAACGGTTCTACTACAAAATATCGCTATGGTCAGTTACAGGTTCGCACGGTTAAAGATAAAGCCCTCGGGTATCGATTAGAACTCACTAACACCGTTCGATTGGCCGATGAGTATCTTTGGGGCGTAAGCGAAATGCCATCGTATTGGCCAACGGCAGCCCTTCAAGCTCAGGCGATTGCATCTCGCACGTATGCTCTGAGCAAAGCTGGAGCTTTCAAATCATCGTGTGACTGTGATCTCTATGGAGAGATTTCCGATCAAATGTTTTTAGGTTATGCCAAAGAGGCCGAGATTAAATATGGATTAATGTGGAAAAATGCCGTTACCGAAACCGCGGGTTTAGTCTTAACGCAAGCAGGGCTACCAATCACCGCATACTTTTTCTCTTCTTCGGGCGGTAAAACCGAGTTGGCAGTTAATGCTTGGGGAAGCGAAAAGAGCTTTACTCAAATTGTCGATGATCCCGGAAGTTTAGATACATCGCTAAATCCACGTTTTTATATGTGGGATCGCAGCATTTCGCAGGCGGTTGTTGCAGTTGCATTCTCTTTGCCAGATGTCGTCTCATTAGAGATTTTATCTAGAAATGAAAGCGGAACCGTTGGTCAGATTCGTGCGGTTTCAAGCCAGGGTATTGAGAGCACACTTAGGGGGGAGAGCTTTAGAAGTCGAGCTAAATTACCATCTGCATATTTCGATTTAATTGGCATGCAGAATTGAATTGAGCCCGCCCCAGGTTCCGGTACGACTTACTACTTCAAGTGCTCCATCTAAAGAGTTGCGGCGAAATAGAAGATTATCTGCACCAGATAAAGTTGCCGCTTTTACAATCTCTCCATCAGGCAAACGCAACTTAGATGCGGCAGTAATGTAAGTACCAGCTTCGATAACACAGTTATCTCCCAATGAAATTCCACAGCCTGAGTTAGCGCCGAGCAGAGTTTTTTCTCCGATAGAGATAACCTGCTTACCTCCGCCACTCAAAGTACCCATAATCGATGCTCCACCGCCGATATCACTACCATCGCCAACAACAACTCCAGCAGAGATTCGTCCCTCGACCATTGAGGTACCTAAAGTGCCGGCATTGAAATTAACAAAACCCTCATGCATGATTGTTGTTCCAGATGCAAGATGAGCACCCAAGCGCACCCGATCGGCATCAGCGATGCGCACTCCACTTGGAATTACGTAATCAACCATTCGAGGGAACTTGTCGATTGAAAAAACACTGACATGGCCATGGATAGCTTTTAAGCGTGCGCGAGTGAGTTCAAAATCCTCAACTGCGCATGGTCCTACCGATGTCCAAACAACATTATTGAGAAGACCAAAGATTCCATCCAGATTTGCACCGTGAGGTTTTATTAAACGATGAGATAACAGATGCAGACGAAGATATGCATCGAGCGCCGAAGTTGGAGCAAGCGTGATATCGATTTCAATGCTCGCCACAACGCGTTCAACTCCACGAGCCTCATCGTGACCAGCCATAGCCGCAAGTTCGGGCGGAAGTTCAGAAGTCAGGCCGCTGAGTGTTGGATTTGGAAACCACGCGTCAAGAAGTTTGCCATTGGATATCGTGGTAATTGCGTGGCCAGATGCAATAGTGCTCATGCGCTAAGCCTAACCCCTATCCTTGCCAGTATGCGTATCGGAGTTTTCTGCTCGTCATCACCGACCATCGACCCTAAATATGTCGATCTTGCCTATGAACTTGGCGAGGGCATCGGTAGAAATTCATGGGAGCTCATTACTGGAGGTGGCCACATCTCTATGATGGGCGCCGTTTCGCGTGGTGCACGTGCCGTAAGTGGCAGAACCGTCGGCGTAATTCCACAGGCTCTCGTTGATATTGAGTTTGCCGATCACGACAATGATGAGTTGCATGTTGTTGAGACAATGGGCGAACGCAAGGCAATGATTACAGATATCTCTGATGCTTTTATTACATTACCTGGCGGAGCTGGAACACTTGAAGAGTTTTTTGAAATCTGGGTTGGTCGTTACTTAAAGTTTCACAACAAACCTGTTGTAATCCTTGACCCATTTGGAATTTATAACCCACTTCACGAGTTGGTTGTGCACTTAGAGGCCGAGAGGTTTATTAAGCCCGGTATGCGAGATCTTATTACTTGGACAACTTCGGTAAAGGATGCTCTAGCAGCATGTTCAAAGTAAGAGATAACCAAATTGCAATTACATTAACAATTAATGCACCTATTCGTGATGTCTGGAATCAACTTGCAGATTGGGAGAAGCAAGGTGAGTGGATGCTTCAGACAAAAGTTTGGGTCACATCCGAAATTACTCAAGGTGTTGGCACAAAAATAAGTGCATTAACTGGATTTCATCGATTGTCAGTTTTGGACACTATGGAGGTTACGAATTGGGAGCCTCCCCACCTTTGCGACGTGGTGCACACCGGTAGAGTAATTAGAGGGACCGGACGATTTAAGCTTCGAGAGATTTCTACCAACGTCACAGCTTTTGATTGGTCGGAGGTAATATCGGCTCCACCCATTATTTTCCTGCTGATCAAACCTGCTCTCTATTTTGGGGTACGAATCTCACTGGCTCGTTTTGCTCGGACATTCCGTTAAAAGAGCCCTTGAGGCGTAGGGGTTTAATTGCCGAGTAAACTTGGCGGGTGAGCGGACCTATGACTGTGGCAGAGGCTTTAGCCTCATTGCCCGAAGAGGAGCGCTTTATTCTGACGCTCTTTTATCTTCGCTCCATGTCCTCGGCGCAGATTGCTGAGCTTTTATCTGTCCCTGAGCGCTCTGTAGATTCCGTCATTGCGGCAGGGAAGGCACGTTTGAGCGCAATTGTGGGGATTTGAGCCGCTGCGCCAGCCAGATAAGGCGATTTCCCACCAATGCATCTAATGCGAGATACTTGGAGCCTTGCACTTCCCCGCCCCGATCTTTAAGAGGAGTCTCCAATGGCAGCCATGAAACCGCGTACAGGTGACGGTCCAATGGAGGTCACAAAGGAGGCACGCTCCTTGGTCATGAGAATTCCTCTCGAAGGGGGCGGTCGTTTAGTTGTTGAACTTAACCCTGAGGAAGCAAATAACCTTAGCGCCGCTCTTCATGCCGCGGTCGCTTTAGTTAAGAAGTAAGAGTTCGCAGGCGATAGCCTTCAACGCATGTCTTCAACTCTAGTCAGCGCTCCAACAAAACTTGCAGCATCAAGTAAGGCCCATGCAATCGCGCTGGCCTATATGAGTGATGGTGCTGGAAACTTTAGCTTCACAGGCCCCGGAACACTTATCAAAGATATTGAAAAAAACTTCGCCGTAAATTTAGTTGATGAACTCTCATTCTTTTCCCCAACTGGAAAAGTAGGTGAGCTTTTTGAAGTTCCTGTCAGTGCGACAGATTGTGCAACTGAAAGACTTTACCTAACATCGATCGGCGATGGCTCTGCTGCTTCTCATCGTATTGCAGCGACAGCAATTGCTAGAAAAGTTCGTGGAAAAAAGATCACCGTTTACTCAGCCTGTGCAGTGAAAAAAACCGATATTAAAGCGCATGCAATCGCATTAACCATGGGTGCCTATCTCTGGAGTTTGAAAAGTAGCAAACCTGAAGATTTTCCTACATTTATAGTTGCAAGCGATGACAAGGGGATAGTTGATGATGCTTATATTCTTGCGAAAGCGGTTGCGCGCGCTCGCGATCTGGTCCATACGCCTTCTAATATTAAGACTCCTGCGTGGATGGCTGACCAAGCGCAAAAATTCGCCTCAGCAAGTAGATTAAAAGTAAATGTTTTAAAAGGTGCACAGTTAAAAGAGTTTGGTGGTCTGCGCGCTGTCGGTAACTCATCACCCAAGCCAGGCCCGCGCTTTATTGAGGTTTCGTATTCACCCAGGAGCGCAAAGAAATCATCTACCGCACTGACACACGTAGTACTAGTAGGCAAAGGAATAACTTTCGATACTGGGGGAGTCTCACTCAAGCGCCCTTATGATCTTATGATTGCAATGAAATCAGATATGGCAGGTGCTGCCGCAATTCTTGCAACGCTTACGGCGCTCGAAGAGCTCCAACCAAATATCCGCGTCACCGCTCTGATGATGTGCGCTGAAAATGCCATCTCTGCCACTGCGCAGCGCCCTAGTGATGTGATTAAGCACTATGGAGGAACTACCGTTGAAGTTATTAATACGGATGCAGAGGGCAGATTAGTTTTAGCCGATGGCCTTGCATACGCCGATATTAATTTGAATCCAGATTACTTGATTGACATCGCGACTCTGACAGGTTCGGCAACTCTTGGCCTAGGTCGGCAATATGCCGCAATGTATACCCGTGATGACAAACTCGCAGCACAGTTTGAAAGAGCAGGTACTGAATCAGGAGATCGTGTTTGGCGGATGCCATTGATTGATGATTACAAAGACTCTTTGAATAGCGATATCGCTGATTTCAATCATGATGCAAGTCACGCGCAATATTCTGCCGGTTCAGTCACCGCAGCGTTATTTCTTGAGCACTTTGCTGGAAATCGACGTTGGTTACATTTAGATATTGCAGGAACAGGGCGAAGCGAAGTTGATGCAGGAGAAAATCCAAAAGGCGGAACTGGATATGGCGTTCGCCTATTAACGCAATGGATTATGTCGCTGTGATGAGGCATGATCCACATTCGTATTCAGAGAGCTTTATTACTGAAGACCACTTTAAATCGCAAGCGCGCGCACGCGGAATTGAACTTGGCACAGTGGATGCAACTCCAGGTGCAGGTGCTTATCTGCGCCACTTAGCATTTACATTGTCAGCCCAGTCAGTCGTTGAAGTAGGTACTGGTTCGGGTGTTGGCTCTTTGTGGTTGCTCGATGGAATGTTAACCAACGCAACTTTGACATCCATCGACGATGAGATGGAGCACACGCGAATCGCAAAGATGGCCTTCAATGAGGCAGATATATCGCAAACTCGTTATCGCCTCATTACAAACTCGGTTCTTGACGTAATATCGAAGTTAACTGATAGAGCTTATGACTTAGTTGTACTGCGCCATGACCCTGAAGATTTGGCTTATGTAATTGGGGAGGCCCACCGAATACTCAGAAGTGGCGGTGCCTTAGTAATCGATAATTTCTTTGGAGGCTCAAAGGTTTGCGATCCAACTCAGCGGGATACCAAGACTGTTTCACTACGTGATGCTGGGAAAATCATTAAAAACGACACAGAACATTGGGTGAGTACCCTGATACCTGCGGGTGATGGTTTGTTAGTCGCGACTAAGTTGTAGCAGAATAAAACAATGATATTTCCGCGGACAAAGAAATCAGAGATTGCACCAGCTTGGTGGGAATCACCTCGAAGTTCCAAGAGCCATAGAGGTAATACTTTCTTAATCGCCCTCCTTGCCGGAAGTATCGGTGGCTTTTTAGGAGTCACCGCAACAGGTGGGAGTTTCTTACATCACGCAAATCTCGTCTCTTCTTCGAGCGTTATTGAGCGCGCGCCAGACTCAGTTGCCGGAATAGCTGCACGCGTGCTCCCTTCGGTAGTTTCGATTACAACACGAACTAGTGATGGTGGTGGAACTGGTTCAGGTTTTGTCATCGACAGTAGCGGTTACATTTTGACAAATAATCATGTAATTACATCGGTAGCTCAATCTGGTGGAACGCTTCGAGTCACACTCAACAATGGTGATGTCTATGATGCAACAATTGTTGGTCGTGATGCTTCATATGATTTAGCTGTTCTCAAAATTAATGCAACAAACTTATCGGCCTTACAATTTGGTGACAGTGACAAAGTTGCAGTTGGTGACCCTGTCATAGCAATCGGCTCTCCACTTGGATTAACTGGCACAGTAACGCTTGGAATCATCAGTGCTAAAAACCGGCCTGTTACCGCAGGAGAGTCTGCAACTGAAAACTCATTTATTAATGCTTTACAAACCGATGCAGCAATTAATCCGGGCAACTCAGGTGGTCCACTGGTTGATTCAACAGGAGCTGTCATCGGCGTTAACTCTGCGATTGCCTCACTTGGTTCGACATCACAGACTGGTTCAATCGGACTTGGCTTTGCAATCCCTATCAATCAAGCGCGCAAGACTGCAAACCAGCTCATTAAAGATGGCAAAGCCACATATCCAGTTCTAGGAGTCTCACTGGATATGAACTTCACTGGCTTGGGTGCACTTGTTGCAAAAACCACATCTGGGATCATGGCCGGAGGACCTGCACAAAAGGCTGGCCTCAAGCCAGGTGACGTTATTATCAAATTTGAAGAACGAGATATCACCACTGCTGAGGAGTTGATTGTTGCCGTTCGCTCAAAGAGCGTAGGGGATAAGGTCACAATTAAATACATGCGTGGGACTAAAGAGTTTTCAGCAACGCTGACTTTAATCGCCGCAAAAGACTAATCAAGCAGTTGAAGATAGGGTAAGCGCATGTTCCCTGATATCGGTGCCGGAGAACTTCTTGGCCTTGCCGTATTAGCCATGATTTTAGTTGGACCCGAGCGTTTACCAAAAGTTGCAGTAGAGGCCGCGAAAATGCTCAAGAAGTTACGCAATTTATCGCAACTTGCAACGGCCGAACTTAAAGAGAACCTCGGGCCAGGCTTTGAGAATCTCCAGCCATCTGATTTACACCCAAAAACTTTTGTGAAAAAACAGTTATCTGATCTCATGGAGGAAAAACCAGTGGCAAAGACAAAGCGCCCCGAAGCGCGGATAGATCCCGATCTGATATGAGTTTGATAGATCTGATTGCAGATGCGCTAACTAAAGTGCAAGATCCTGAGCTCCATCGATCAATTACTGATCTTGGAATGGTTGAGGATGTCAATGAAGTCGATGGCGCAGTGACTATAGATATTCTCTTAACAATATCTGGATGCCCCATGCAGGATCGTTTGCGCAGCGACATCACACATGCGGTTTCTGATGTTTCGGGAGTCAAAAGCATCGCCCTAAATTTTGGTGTCATGTCACAGGCTCAGCGCGATAACGTGAAGAAAATTATGCGAAATGGCCGTGAAAAATTCATTCCATTTGCTCAACCAGAATCACTTACTCGAGTAATCGGAATAGCATCAGGTAAAGGTGGCGTTGGAAAATCTTCAGTTACAGTCAACCTGGCAGTTGCTGCGGCTGCAAAAGGTTTGCGTGTTGGAATCTTAGATGCCGATGTTTATGGCCACTCGATTCCGCGTTTAATGGGTTTAATGGGACAGCGCCCAACGGCTATCGATCAAATGTTTATTCCACTTGAATCCTTTGGGGTCAAGACGGTTTCAATGGAGATGTTTAAGCCAGAGCGCAGCGATGCCGTTGCATATCGTGGACCACTTCTGCATCGAGTCCTGGAGCAACTGCTCTCAGATGCTTACTGGGGTGACTTAGATCTGCTTCTAATCGACTTACCACCAGGAACCGGTGACTTGGCAATTTCACTAGGTCAGTTAATTCCGACCTCAGAGATTTTAGTAGTTACGACTCCTCAGGTTGCTGCTGCTGAAGTTGCCGAGCGCGCAGGACGAATTGCCCACCAGATTCATCAGCAAGTAATCGGTGTTGTTGAAAATATGTCCGAGTACACAGATCCAGTAACTGGTTCGCTCGTTTCGCTCTTTGGAAATGGTGGGGGAGAGGAAACCGCTAAGCGATTGTCCCAATTAGTCGGAAGCGACGTTGCACTTCTTGGCAAAATTCCATTTAGTATCGATCTGCGGTTAGGTGGAGATGCAGGCGTACCTGTTGTGATCTCAGATCCTGAATCACCAAGTGCTAAAGCGCTCTATGAAATCACTGACAAGTTGATTAAACGCAGCAAATCCCTCTTAGGAGTCCGATTGGGAATCACTACGTAGTTCTTCGATTAACTCTTTAGCTAAATCTGAAAGCTCTCCGCGAACAAAGTCACGAGTCGCGACTTCTCCAAGGGAGATTCTCAGTGAGGCAATTTCGCGTGTTAGATACTCTGCATCAGCGATACTTCGTTCGTTTCTTGCACGATCTTCATTGAGCTGGATTCGGTCACGATCTGCTTGACGATTTTGAGCAAGCAAGATCAACGGCGCGGCATAAGATGCCTGCAAGGAGAGAATTAAAGTCAAGAAGATAAATGGATAGTCATCAAAACGCAGCTCTTTAGGTGCTGCGAAGTTCCATAGAACCCAACTGAAGACAAAAATAGTCATATAGACCAAGAAGCGCGCCGTTCCTAGAAAACGTGCGAAGCGTTCGGATAATCTTCCGAAAGTTTCTGGATCATAGTTAGGACGAAGAGAGCGTCGAGTCTCGCGTGGTGTATCTAATCCAAAGCTGCGTGCCATGACTATCCCTCCTTATATGTAACGGGTGATTTCTCGCGATGATCATGGCGCCAGTTTTCTGGCAACAAATGGTCGAGAACGTCATCGACTGTGATGGCACCCAATAATCGATCATTAGAATCCAAGACGGGCAAAGAGAGCATGTTATAGCTGGCCAAGTGGGATGAAACCTCATGCAGAGATGCATCTGGCTTAACTCCACGCGAGTGTGTATCCACAATCGAACCCAATAATGTTGATGGCGGCTCACGTAATAATCGCTGGTAATGAACAGTTCCTATAAATCGCCCGGTGGGTGTCTCAAGTGGTTGGCGCGCAATAAAAATCTGTGAGGCCAATGCCGGTGAGATTTCTTTTTGCCGGACCGCCGCGAGCGCATCGGCAACTGAGTAATCGGCGCTCATGACAATTGGTTCAGTCGTCATCATTCCGCCCGCAGAGTAATCTTCATACGTCATGAGCCGCAGCACATCTTCGGCATCGCCAGGCTCCATTAGTTCTAGCAGTGCCTCTGCGCGCTCTTGTCCTATTTCACGTAGCAAGTCAGCGGCATCATCGGGATCCATCTCGCCAAGAACGTCAGCGGCACGTTCACCCTCGAGTTCAGCTAAAAGGGCGACACGGTCGTCCTCGTCCATCTCTTCTAACACATCGGCAAGGCGATCATCTGCAAGTGCGCCAGCAACTTCAACTCTTCGTTTTGCAGGTAAGTCTTGAAGAACTGTTGCCAAATCTGCAGCACGTAAATTTGCTAATGTGAGGAGCAGATTTGTTACACCTTGATTTTGTTCGGTGTGAGCAAAACCAATGACGTCTTCCCAAGAAACAGTTGATGTAGCACCCTTGCGTCTTAGTCCACGTCCGGGCCGCATAATATGAACTCGTGTAATCAGCCAATCACCGGTTTGATTCTGCTCCATCGCCATGTCTTCAACGACCACAGCCTCACTAGATGCGATTAGCGTTATTGAGCGATCTAACATGTCCCCAAGAACTAGAACTTCACCAGTTCGTGTTTCGTATCGGCGCATATTAAGCAGCCCCGTAATAATGACAGCGCCACTTTCAATTGAAGTCACACGAGTAATCGGAACAAAAACTCGCCGACGCAATGGAACTTCAACGACCAGACCCAAAATTCGCGGTGGCTGATTATTTGTGCGAAGGGTCGCAACAGCATCTCGCACCTTTCCTACTGGATCACCATTGGGATCAAAGACCGCGGTGCCTGCAAGACGGGCGAGAAATACTCGGTTTAGGAGATTTCCGCTCATGGGTTAAGGGTACCTTTCTCTTATGAGTACTGGCGAACAATTGCAAAAAGGGCAACATCAGCGAGATAGTCATACGGCTATTCCGGCTCGCCCTGACCTAATTCGCCTAGGTCTTGGAATTATCGGGATTGGAACATCTGGACCGTTAATTGCGATGAGCACGATGCCAATACCGACCTTAATCTTTTGGCGAAACCTTGGCGGATCTCTGCTTACTCTTCCATTTGCACTTCGTCACAAAGTTGATCGAACTGGAGTTAAGTGGGCAGTAGCCGCAGGATTTATCCTGGCAGTTCACTTCATAGGATTTTTCTTAGCAATGCGCTGGACCAGCGTCGCAGCTGGTACGGCGCTAGTTGCGCTTCAACCAATATTTGCAGCGATATTTGTAAAGATCAGCGGCGGTCATATTCCAACAAAAGCATGGCTAGGAATGATCGTCAGTTTCTCTGGCGTACTTTTAATCTCGGGAGTGGATCTTCATATTTCGTACAGATCTTTCTTGGGCGATGTTGCTGCTTTAATCTCTGCAGCATTGGCAGCGCTTTATATGATGGCTGGATCAAGAGCGCAGCGGAGTTTAGAGACCACCACGTACACGACTATCTGCTACTTTATTTGTGCCGCCACCGCTCTGCCTGTCGCAATAATCTCTGGGTATCCACTTTTTAACTTTTCAAAACGAGAATGGTGGATTGTTCTAGGCCTCATTCTTGGTGCGCAGATCCTTGGGCATACGATGTTTAATGCAGCCCTAAAACGTGTCTCACCAGCAATTGTCTCTCTCATAATCTTTTTTGAAGTTCCAGTTAGTTCGGTGCTTGCTATTTGGTGGATGGGGCAAAAACCACCACTTGGAATCCTCCCAGGTATTGCACTCATTCTGACCGGTTGTGTTTTAGTTGTAACTCGTACACGAAACAGTCAGGCGGAAATCACACCATGATCGATTTACACACTCACACCAACAAGAGCGACGGAACAGATTCACCTCGCGAGCTCGTTAATAAGGCTATCTCTATGGGAATGAAGGTTCTTGGAGTTACCGATCACGATACGACGTCTAGTTGGCACGAGGCAGTTGAATCCGTTCGCGGGGATATCTCTTTAGTACTTGGGAGTGAGATTTCATGCCTCACCGATGATGGTGAGAGCGTGCATATGCTTGGCCTGCTATTTGATGGTGAGCATGTAGAGATGCAGACAATGCTCGAGGAGACTCGGGATGGTCGACTTCCGAGAATGCGAAAGATGATTGAAAAAATGCGTGCCGCGGGCATTGATATCTCAATGAGTGATGTCGAAGCTGCACGTCCGGTTGGAGCGACCTTGGGTCGTCCACATTTGGCTGATGCACTCGTCAATAAGGGAGTGATTAAATCTCGCGATGAAGCCTTCCAAGGAATGTTAAACAATGACTCCGTTTTCTATGTTTCACATGCTGCGCCAACACCTGTAGAGGCCGTTCGAATGATTCGCAGTGCAGGTGGAGTTGCAATTATCGCTCATCCACTTGCATCACTTAGAGGTCATATGTTGGATACTTCAAGCTTTCAGGAGTTATCCGAGGCAGGTCTTCATGGCATTGAAGTTGATCATCGTGATCAAAACCCAGATGAACGTGCCATGCTTCGTGTTATTGCACAAGAACTTGGATTAGTAGTTACTGGTGCAAGCGACTACCACGGTAACGGTAAACTTAATTCATTAGGTGAGTATCAAACTTCTCCTGATCAATGGGAAAAATTAGAATCACTAGCAAGTGCGAGACGGGTGGTACGAGCATGAAAGTTGTACAGATAAGCGCTCTAACCTTTGCAATCCAATCTTTCGTGACCCTCTTTGTGATTATGGACCCACCTGGCGCAACACCGATATTTTTAGCTTTGGTTGCCCATAAAAACAGTAAAGAGCGTCGAATCTTGGCGATTAAGGCGGCCACCGTCTCTTTCTCAGTTATCACTCTCTTTGCATTATTTGGACGTTTTATTCTGAGTTATCTCAATATCTCTATGGCAGCCCTCCAAGCTGCAGGCGCGTTACTACTTCTTCTTATCTCCTTAGATCTCTTAACTGGCGGAACAGGTGGCGGCAAGAACGAAAGCAAAGATGCCAATATCGCACTTGTCCCACTTGGCACTCCACTGCTTGCAGGACCTGGCGCGATTGTTGCCACGATGATCTTTGTTCAGAGCGCAGATACAACTCCGATGATTCTAGGATTAATCGCAGCAGTGGTTGGAGTTCACCTTGCAATCGCTGCGATATTGATGGCATCAACGACGATATTAAAAATCATAAAAGAGGCCGGAGTTACATTAGTAGCTCGGATAGCAGGTTTGTTACTTGCAGCAATTGCAGTTCAGATGCTCGTTGATGCAATCAGAATATTTGTTTCAGCTTAACTTTCTTTAAATTTCTTAGTCCGGACCCGAGTCCGTTCGACCTTTTCTTTTGGAGCGGCGGCTTTTCGGGGCGCTGGATCTCTTCGTGGTGAAGAAGTAGCTTTACTTTCCACTCGGACAACTGGCTTTGCTTTGACCATACGTCCTGTGGAGCCAGTAGGAATATTAAGAACTTCAAAGAGATGTGGCGAAGACGAGTATGTTTCTTCTGGCTCGGCTAATCCAAGCTCTAATACTTGGTTGATCATCTTCCAGCGTGCGAGCTCGTCCCAATCAACAAATGTCACAGCGATTCCATCTGCGCCTGCACGTGCTGTACGCCCGATTCGGTGGACATATGTTTTTTCATCTTCAGGACATTGGAAGTTAATTACATGAGTGATGCCCTCAATGTCTATGCCTCGAGCAGCAACATCGGTTGCCACTAGGACATCTGATTTACCTGCTTTGAAATCTCGCAGAGCTTTTTCACGAGCACCCTGGCCTAAATCACCATGAATAGTGTCTGCTTTAAAGCCGCGTTCAAGTAGGTCATCGGCCGTCTTTTGGCAGGTCCGTTTAGTGCGACAGAAGACAATCGTTGGTCCTCGACCATCTGCTTGGAGAATGCGAGCAAGCATTTCGATCTTATCCATGGCATGTGCACGTAAGACATGTTGTTCAATTCGATTAACAACTGCGCCTTCGTCCTCGCTATCTTGCGTACGAATATGGATTGGCTGATTCATAAAACGTCGAGCCAAAGCAATAATGTCTCCAGGCATGGTCGCTGAAAAAAGCATCGTTTGAGTTCGGTTAGGTGTATTTGCCAAAATCTTCTCAACATCGGGTAAGAAACCAAGATCTAACATCTCATCTGCTTCATCAAGAACAAGACGTGATACCTCTTTTAATTTCAACTGTCCTTGACGTGATAGATCTAAGAGGCGACCTGGCGTTCCAACAACGATTTCGACTCCAGCCTGCAGGGCTTCAATTTGCGGTTCAAAAGCACGACCACCGTAAACAGCAAGAGTTCTGATTCCACGATTGCTTGCAAGCTCTTCAATATCTCGAGTGACCTGCGTGCATAGTTCGCGAGTTGGAACCACGATTAATACTTGTGGCAATCCTTTATTTGGAAAACTACTCCACTCGGGATCCTGTGGCGCTATTACTCGCTCAATAACTGGAATACCAAAGGCGAGAGTCTTTCCTGTTCCTGTCTTTGCCTGACCAATAACATCACCGTCACCGAGTGCAATTGGCAAGACCATCTCTTGAATTGCAAAAGGTGCAGTGAAACCATGAGCATGGAGAGCCTCTATGGTCTCTGGGCGTAGTGGAAGCTCTGCGAAAGTTAATGACACGTTATGCAGCGCCGAAACCAACGCGACGCGATGCAGATTCGCCGACTTCGACGAATCCAATTTTGTCGGCTGGGACGATAATTTCATGGCCGCGCACATCGGTAAGAACGAGGGGATTGCCAGTTGCAAGCGCTTCAGTCACGGCAGTCTTAACTTCTGGCGTACTCATAGCGCTCTCAAAAACGATGTCACTTGCAACGCGTGTAACTGCGATACGGACCTCTGATTTTATAGCGACGTCATTTTTCTTAACACTCATAGAGTTAATCCTATCGGCCTTTAATTGCGTGGAAAACCAGAAATGCCTCTCCACATGAGGTTATTGACTAGCTCGACTGCTTGCTCGCGAGTCAATGTGCTGTCTCGATCTAACCAATGGCGTGCTGTCACTTGGGCATAGCCAATCATGCCAACTCCAAGCAACATAGATGCCTCTTTTGGAAGCCCTGTATCGATTGATATGACTGCACTTGCAGCTGCAGCGCAGTCATATGTCATACGGTTGAGACGTTCGCGCACTGATGGCTCAACACTCATGTCACTTTCAAAGAGAAGTCTAAAAGCTTCGCCCTCTTTTTCGATGAAGGCAAAGTAAGCATCAACAGTTGCATGTACTCGGTTTGCATTATCCGGTGTGGATGCAATTGCTTTCTGAATTTCAAAAACAAGCGAATCGATATGAAGATCAAGAACCGCCAAATAAAGTTCAAGCTTGGATGGAAAGTGTTGATACAGAACTGGCTTGCTTACATTTGCTCGGTCCGCAATTTCATCCATCGCTGCTGAGTGATAACCAGCAACAGTAAAAACTTCCAGGGCGGCTGAAAGCAAGAGCGCTCTTCGCTCATCGCGAGGCAAGCGCGCTTTATTGGATGCATCTGCGGTAGTCATTGGCGCAATCGTAGAGGGGTTATCCTCGTTTATGCCAATACTTGACTCGCAATTATGTAGCAACATGTCATTGACTACGGCAGAATTGGCCACCTATGAAGATACCCCCGCTAGTTGATTTAGGGCCCGAACTCAACGCCGATGAGATGCGTCGCTACAAGCGGCATGTCGTTATTCCCGAGATCTCATTAGAAGGACAGCGGCGACTAAAAAATGCCAAAGTTGTGTGCATTGGAGCAGGGGGATTGGGCTCTCCAATCCTGATGTATTTAGCTGCGGCCGGTGTCGGAACTCTTGGGATAGTTGAGTTTGATACTGTCGATGAATCAAATCTCCAGCGTCAAGTTATCTATGGACACAGCGATATCGGAAAGAGCAAAGCCAACTGCGCAAAATCGAGAGTTACCGAGATTAATCCTGACATAAGAGTCAACGTGCACGAGCTGCAGTTAGACACAACTAATGCAATTGATATTCTCAAGAACTACGATTTAATTATTGATGGAACTGATAATTTTGCCACTCGCTACTTGATTAATGATGCATGCGTCTTGCTCAATAAACCTTACATTTGGGGTTCGGTCTTACGCTTTGATGGGCAAGCAAGTCTCTTCTGGGCCCAATATGGAGCGTGTTATCGCTGTTTACACCCTGTGCCTTCGATCGATTCACCCAGCTGCGCCGAAGCCGGGGTCATTGGTTCTCTGTGCGCAACCATTGCCTCGATACAAGCCACCGAGGCAATTAAATTAATTACAGGTATTGGTGCATCACTTATTGGCTCACTCATCATGTATGACGCTCTTAACTTGAGTTATGAAACCTTAAAACTTTCTAAAGATCCATCCTGTGTTTTATGTGGAGAAAATCCAACACAAACGTCTCTTATGCAAGATTATGCGGGCTTTTGTTTGCCAGTTATTCCAGGTGAGATAACAGTTGTAGAGCTCAAAGAAAAGCTAGATAGCGAGGAGGATTTTTTCCTTGTCGATGTGCGCGAACCACACGAGTTTGAGATTGTTAGTATTCCTGGTGGGCACTTGATACCTCTTGCAGGATTCCTGGATGGAAGTGCGCTCAAAAAAATGCCGTTGGATACAGAGATAGTTATCTACTGCCGGTCAGGTGTGCGATCAGCAACAGCACTCAAGAGCTTAAGGGATGCAGGTTTTAGCAGATCTAGCCATGTTATTGGCGGGGTCATTGCCTGGGCACAGCAGATTGACCCAACATGTACGGTGTACTAATGAAAGATTCTTATGCGGGTTACCGAATCCTCTTGGTGCATGCTCATCCGGATGATGAAACAATTAATAACGGGGCGACAATGGCGCTCTATGCCTCTCGAGGTGCGCAGGTCACGCTTGTAACCTGTACGCGCGGAGAAGAAGGAGAAGTCCTAGTACCAGGCCTGTCACACCTTGCAAGTTCGCAGGAAGATGGTCTTGGTGCACATCGCGAGATTGAACTTGCGAATGCAATGAGTGCATTAGGTGTATCCGATTATCGATTTCTAGGTAATTTCCGTGACAGCGGAATGATGGGAACTGATCCCAACAACCGTCCCGATGTATTTTGGCAGGCAGATTTAGATTCAGCTGCAAAGTTGCTTGTAGATATTATTGAAGAGATTAAGCCCCATATCCTGATTACCTATGATGAGATTGGCGGGTATGGCCACCCCGATCACATTAAGGCTCACTTAGTTGCAATGCGGGCTAGCCAACTTTCAGAGTGGCAGATTCAGAAAATTTATTGGAACACCATGCCTAAGTCAGTAATTGCTGCCGGCATCAAGGCCATGAAAGAGGTTGGTTCAGATTTTTTTGGAACTGATGACGTTGATGACATTGCCTTTGCTAAAGATGATTCATTTGTAACAACTTTGATTGATGGCAATGATTATGTCGATGCCAAAATGGCGGCCATGAAGGCACATGAAACTCAGATAGCTCTTGATGGACCATTCTTTGCTTTATCAAATAACTTAGGGCTGCAAATTTGGGGGCACGAGTACTACACGCTTGTGCATGGAGAGAAGGCTTCTCCTTACGATAGCGAAGGTCGCGAGAGTGATTTGACCTCTGGAATCACGCTCTAGTGCGGCTTACTTTTGCGCTTTTATACGGGGCAGCACTAGGTATCGGCTCAGTATTTCTACATTCCTCACTGCCGCCATTTGGTCTTCTCCTAAGTCTGGCTGCGACATGTGCAGGAATATGGAGCATTGGCAGATTATGGGGCGGGCGAAATCTACGGCTCATTGCAAGCTTTGTATGGATTTGTGTCGTCCTGCGCGCAGGATTTCCAGGAGTAAGTGATGAGTATTTAATTGAAGGCACCGCGGTGGGTATCTCACTGATCAATGGAGGATTTTTAGTGTTAGTTCTTGCTGTTCTACTTCCAGCTTAGCGCCAACTCCACTCTTGACCAGCGGCACTATCTTTAATTATTAACCCCGTTGCCTCAAGTTCATTTCGTAAGGAGTCACTTTCGCTCCATCGCTTTTCATTCCGAGCCTGCATCCTTGCTTCTAAAAGCGATCTCTGTTGTTCTGAAATTTCAAACTTCTTTTGTGATGTCGAAAGATTTAGTGCTAAAAACTCATCAGCAAATATAAATATCGCTCGCTTATCTACATCTGCTATCCGTAGGCTTTTTTCAACTATTCGCAGTCGTTGTAGCGCTCTTGGAGTATCAAGGTCATTCTCAATCGCTTCAAGAAACTCTTGGTCGAACTTTGGACTAAGTGAGTCACCCCAACTATCCATTTTTCTACGCCATTTACTCAACTGTGCATCTGCATTTTTAAGTGAACTCCAAGTTAAGTCCATCTGTGAACGGAATCGATTTTCAAGAAAATTTAAGCGAATTGAAAGCGGATCGATTCCTTGAGCGGCCACATCAGAAAGGAGTACGACATTTCCAGAGCTCTTAGACATCTTGCGACCTTCAAATAAGAGATGCTCTCCATGTACCCATAAACCAACGGTTTCAAGCCCTATTGCGGCATTGGATTGCGCTCTTTCATTTTCATGGTGAGGAAATCTCAAATCAATCCCGCCTACATGTACATCTACGTAGTTATTGAGGAGTTCCATGGACATAGCTGAACATTCAATGTGCCAGCCAGGAAAACCCGCGCCCCAGGGAGATTCCCAAATCATTTGGGTGCGCGCCCCTGCTAACTTCCATAGCGCCCAATCCGCATGGAATCTCTTGCCACCTTCATCAGAGTATTCATAGCGATGGCCTGGCTTAAGTGAATCAAGGCGGTTGCCACTTATAAGACCGTAACTTGGAAAGCTTTTAGAGTCGAAATATACGGATCCGTCACTACCGACATAAGCAAAGCCTTGAACTATGAGTTTGTTAATCATCGCGATCATTAACTCAATTGATTGGCTTGCTCGTGGGTATTGATCGGCGGTCTTTACATTTAGTTCAGCTAAATCTTGATGAAACCTAGTCTCGTACATTCGTGCAATCTCAAAAGGATCTTTCTTTTCGACCTCTGCTTGAAGAAGTAACTTATCTTGATTTGAAATATCTTCAGACATATGACCAACATCAGTTATATTCTGAATCAACACGACCTTTCCACCAGCAAGCTCAATTGCTCTGCGAATGAGATCAGAGAGGACGAAAGTTCGAAGATTGCCAACATGGGCATCTCGATAGACGGTAGGGCCGCAGCAGTACATAGTGGTTACACCACTTATAGATGTGACTGGTTGAACTTGTCGGCTTAAGGTGTCATAAATTGAGAGAGTCACGGCTTGGCAATCACCTCTCGCCAGATAAAAATCTGATCATGAGAGAATTCGATAAGTTGTCCATGTCTATTGCGCAGTGAGTGCGTATTCTCCAAAATCCCGACAATATCCCGAAAACCACCTTCTGGATCGTGAAGGCGGATGGTCAGGCGCTTGCCAATCAAGGCCTCAAAACGCTCTTGGAGATGGCTTGCCATGGCACAACGATAAACCTTTACCTCAATATCGCGAGCGCAAGGCATATGCGATTAGAATCAGAGCATTCAGCACCAATAAAAACTGGAGGCAACAACGTGACGTACATAATCGCAGAGCCATGTGTCGATGTGAAAGATAAGTCCTGCATCGAAGAGTGTCCCGTCGACTGTATCTATGAAGGCTCACGTATGTTGTATATCCAACCCGATGAGTGTGTGGACTGTGGTGCATGTGAACCCGTCTGCCCGGTTGAAGCCATCTATTATGAAGATGATGTCCCTGCGCAGTGGAAAGACTCGTTGAAGATCAACACAGAGTTCTTTATTGAAATTGGATCTCCCGGAGGTGCAGCCAAAATGGGGCCAACTAATACAGATCATGCACAAATAGCAGCGTTGCCTCCAAAGAGCGAGTAATAATCTTTGCGAGATCAACTCCCAGATTTTCCATGGGATGCACTTGCACCTTTTGGTGTAATCGCACGTCAACATGCTGGCGGGATAATCGACTTGTCCCAAGGAACTCCAGTTGATCCAACTCCTGAGTTTATTCAAAAGGCTTTTCGTGATGCATCGAACTCGCCAAGCTACCCAGTCACCACAGGAACACCAGAGCTACGAGCAGCGATTAGAAAATGGGCAGAAGATCGCTTAGGAGCAACTGGAGATTTTGATGTATTGCCTCTCATAGGATCAAAAGAGTTAGTTGCTTGGTTGCCAACGATATTGGAGTCAAAGAAAGTTTTGATTCCAGAGATTGCATATCCGACTTATCATGTTGGAGCAGTTATTGCTGCAGCGCAATCAATTCCAGTTGGAGTTGATGCCCATAACTGGCCCAAGGCTGATCTGGCTTGGCTTAACTCACCATCAAATCCAACAGGTCGAGTACATAGCGAAAGTGAAATTGCGGCAGCGGTTTCGTGGGCCCGAAACAATAACTCTATTTTAGTTTCAGATGAGTGTTATCTCGAGTTCGACCACACTGCAAAATCCTTCTCAGTTTTGTCGCAAACAGATGGAGATAATCGAAATATTTTGGCCGTGCACTCGCTTTCAAAGCGATCGTCAATGGCGGGCTATCGAGCTGCATTTCTGGTGGGAGATTCAGAGTTGATTGCTCGTATTCTTGAACTCCGAAAGCATGCGGGGATGATGGTGCCATTGCCGGTTCAAAGAGCCATGACAGTTGCACTCGGCGACGATCAGCATGTTGCCGAGCAACGTGCCCGTTATAACTCTCGCCGAGATGTACTTCGACTGGCGTTGGAAGAAGTTGGATTTCGCGTTGAATTCAGTAACTCTGGACTTTACATCTGGTGTACACGCGATGAGGATGCATGGACAAGTGTTGAGTGGCTTGCTAAGCGCGGAATATTAGCCACACCAGGGAGCTTTTATGGCCAATCCGGTGAGCGCTTTATTCGGATTGCTATGACTGCCACAGATTCGCAAATTAACGATGCCGTTCAAAGATTGCTTGCATAAGATGGCAACTGGAATCTTACTTGTCGGAGGATTCGGCACTCGTTTAATGCCGTTAACAAAGCACACACCAAAACCTATGCTAACAGTGGCTGGTCTACCTGCAACAGAGCATCAACTGGCGATGGCGCGTAAAGCAGGAATTACGACTCTGGTACTTGCTACGTCATATCTTGCTGATCTATTCACACCTTATTTTGGTGATGGTTCTAAATGGGGAATGAAACTTTTATATGCAGTCGAAAAAGAGCCTTTAGGTACAGGTGGTGCAATCGCCAATGCGGCACAACTTCTAGATAGTAACGAATCAATCGTTGTATTCAATGGCGATGTATTAAGTTCACATAATTTGGCTGAGCAGATTCGTCAACACGAGGCCAATAACGCTGATGTAACTCTGCACTTAACGCCAGTCGATGATGCGCGCGCTTATGGCTGTGTCCCTACGAATAGCGATGGACGAGTGACGGCATTCTTGGAAAAAATGGATCAGCCGGTTACTAATACTATTAATGCAGGGTGCTATGTTTTTAATCCAAAAGTTGTGAAATCCATTCCACTTAATACTGTCATTAGCGTTGAACGCGAAACTTTTCCAGGACTCATTGGCGCAGGTGGCGATGTATTTGGATTTATTGATAACTCTTATTGGTTAGATATTGGAACACCAAATGCACTTTTAAAAGGCTCTAGAGATTTAGTAAATGGCACAGCAGATTCCTCTGCACTCTTGTTGGCAGATATTGACCGTCATGATCAAGGCGCACTTGTAATGAACAATGCAGTTGTTGATGCAACAGCCACGATTGACGGGGGATCATGCATTGGAGCCGGAGCCACAGTGGGAGCCGGAGCCCAGATCCATGGTTCGATCATCGATAGTGGAGCCACTATTGGTGCTGGAGCAATCGTGACTAACTCATTCATTGCATCAAAGGCCCATGTAGCTCAAAACACTCGAATTTCAGCCTCTTTTGTGACAAAGGATGAGATTCTCACTATTCCTGCATAAATTCTCGGAATATCGCCCTGTATCAGCACTCATTTAACTTGACATATTCGACTTACACGCGTGTAATTCACTATTAAGAAAGTCTTTTCCACGAGGGATGAGACACGAAGCTATTAAGGAGAATCGGTATGCCGATCCGACCTGAAGCCACGAACTCCCCGATCCCCACAACTGGCCCAAAAGTTACCATTGCAAGCGGAGAGAACTTAGAGCTCTCTTGGCAGGAGCGCTCTCTTTGCGCCCAGACTGACCCAGAAGCATTTTTTCCAGAGAAGGGTGGATCTACTCGCGAAGCAAAGCGCGTCTGTCTTTCCTGCGATGTTCGTTCGGAGTGCTTAGAGTATGCGCTCGCACACGATGAGCGTTTTGGAATCTGGGGCGGACTATCCGAGCGCGAACGCCGCCGCTTAAAACGCCGTACTGCGTAAGTTCGCAGCCTTTCAAAGGTTTTAAATATGGCTGCACAAGCGGCATTAGATGAAAACCGCGTCATCGCGATTATCGTTACACACGATGGACAAATTTGGCTTCCCGAGACGGTAGCTTCACTCACTTCTCAAACTCGAGCTGTTGATGAAATTGTCGCAGTTGATACAGGTTCTATCGATGCCACAGTTCAGTTACTTAAATCAGCGCGCATTCCAGTAATCAATACCGACCGTGACAGTGGATTTGGTGAAGCGGTTTCAATTGGACTCAATTCTTTTGAGCGATCTTCAGATGCAGTTACTGAGTGGATATGGCTCATTCATGATGACTGCGCACCCGCACCAACTTGCCTCGAATATTTATTAGCGGCAGTAATTGATCGCCCACAGGTTGCAATGGTTGGTCCGAAACTTCTTGGATGGCATAACCGAACCCATCTTCTCGAAGCTGGAATTAGCATCGCTGGAAATGGTGCACGATGGACTGGATTAGAGCCACTTGAATACGATCAAGGTCAGCATGATGGCATACATGATGTCTTATCTGTTAGCACTGCTGGCGCATTGATTCGGCGAGATATATTTGAAGAGCTCGGTGGTTTTGATAAGAACTTAGCGCTCTTTAGAGATGATATTGATTTCGGTTGGCGCGCACGAGTTGCCGGTCACTCCGTAATAGCGGCAACCTCTGCAGTTGTTTACCACGCACAAGCATCTGCAAGCGAACGCCGAAGCGTAGATGTGAAAGGTGCATTTTTGCAGAGGCCACTTCTTCTCGATCGCCGAAATGCTGCTTATGTACTGCTTGCTAACTCAACATGGTGGATGATTCCTTGGATTGCAATCCAACTTCTTGGTTCGGCAATGATTCGCTCTATCGGCTATTTATTGGCAAAACTACCTGGTTATGCAAGTGATGAGTTATTGGCAGTAGCAACTTTATTAGTAAAGCCAGGCACAATCATTAGGGCACGAAGAGAGCGTAAAGAAAATCGATTTGTGTCATCACGTGTTGTTGCCACATATATTCCTCCACGGTGGTCACAAATACGGCTTTCAGGCTCGCGACTTTTAGATAAATTACGCTCACGGTTGTTGCCTGAAAATAGTGATTCTTCAACTTCAGTCCTTGAATCAATTGAGGATGAAGATTTACTTGTTCCAGCCAAAGGTGTGAGCTGGCTAAGCATTTTTCGCAAACCTGCAGTTGCAGGGTTTATCTCCTTAGCGCTCCTAACACTTATTGCATCACGCATGCGTCTTGGGTCATTAATTGGAGGAGCTCTACCTGCATCTCCAGATGGTGCACGAGATTTATGGAGAAGTTACTTTGAATCTTGGCATCAAGTTGGAATGGGTAGTTCACAAGCCTCACCACCATGGATTGCGATCTTGGCCGTATGTGCATCGATCCTTTTTGGAAAAGCACCACTTTTTCTAACCTTATTCTTCTTGAGCGCACCGCTAGCAATGATGGCTTCAGCTCTTAGGCTTTTTAAAAAATTGACTCAGAACATCTGGATTAGTGTCCCAGCAAGTTTTATCTATGCGCTATCTCCCGTCGCAATTGCAGCGATTAACTCTGGGCGATTAGCAACGGTAGTTTTTTTAATTGTTGCGCCTCAGATTCCAATTCTCTTAACTAACTGGAGAGGTATTGAAAAACATTCGTGGCGACAAATCTTCACATTCTCTTTAATATTCGCATTTCTCTACTCGTTCACACTTGTGGCCTTTCTTATCTGCAGTGGCCTAGCAGCCATTGCACTCATTGGGGATTATCAGGATTACTCCAAGAGCCGCAATAAGACGTTGTTTTTAGAGCGATTAAAAAGACGTCTGTCGCTTGTATTTGTACCAATAATATTGACAGCGCCCTATTCATTTGAGGCATTCATCTCTGCCTCCAAATTCTTAAGTGAGCCAGGAATGTCACTTTCTGGTGGACCTGCTCAGTTAGTCATATTAGGAAACCCCGGTGGCGCTGGCTCACTTCCTTGGTGGCTCATTAGCCCATTGCTTTTAATTATTATCATCGCGCTCTTTACATCAAGTGCTGCTAAAACTATTGCTTTATATGGAACCGGGTTTTTATCAACGGCAGTTATTTTCTCTACTTTTTCAACTGCCACACATGGTGATTCGGGACAATCAAGAGTCTGGGTTGGAACTTTCTTAGTAGGGGCAACGCTTGCAGCTAGCGCGGCCGGGGTAGTGATCCTTGATCGAATACGAGCAGTATTAGTAACAACAAATATTCACTTCCGCCACATTTTGGCAGCTCTTTTATTAGTCGCCACAGGGGTGTATTCAATTGCTGCTTTAGGCTGGTCTTTAACTGCAGGGGCGACCTCACCTGTACAAAGTAGTAGGTCAACAGTAATGCCAGCATTCTTGACCGCTGAGAAAGATACTAAAACGATAGTACTTCGTGAGATTGGAAGTAGCGATGCAAAAAGCATTCAGTTCTACATTTCGCGTGGCAAAGACATTACATTGGGGGAGCCTGATGTTGCTCCAAAACAACTGAGTGAGATTTCAATTGCGGTTCAAGCACTCATCGATGGCTCAGGAATTTCAAGCAGTGAGGTTTTTGCAGACTTTGGAATTAAATACGTATTCGTGAAATTACCTTTTGGTCGCGATGTTATTCGTACAATTGATAGTTTTGGAGGCTTCACTCGTGCCTCGGCGACCTCGACTGGAGTTGTTTGGCGCGTAGCCGGAGTCACGGGACGCTTAGTTCTTGTGGGAGAAGATGGCACTAGAACACTTTTAGAAACAGGGGATGTAGGGGCGCGTACACGAGTAGAACACCCTGGAAGAGTTTTGCTTACAGAGAGTTTTGACCGCTCCTGGCAGATTTTGGAAAATGGATACCGATTAGAGCGAGTCAAGAGCCAACAACAACTTCCAATCTTTATTGCAACTGAAGCAGGTGAGATTTCACTTCTTCACGATGGAACAATTCGACGCGCCTGGCTCTCCTTTGAAATCATTGTGTGGATCCTTGTGATTGCATTTGCCACACCATCTGGTCGCAGAAAACGAGAAATCTCTGAATCGGAGCTCGCATGAGAAGACCAATCATCGCCTTGAGTGCACTTACTGCAAGCTTTGCCTTGGCCACACTCTTAAGTGCAACCACCAGCAACTCAATGTATTCGCAAAGTTATCCAGCAGTAGTCTGCCCACCAACCTTGGGCGGACTTTCATCTCAGATTTCTATCTCATCTACGAAGACGCAGTTTCAGCGACTGGAAAATCGCAGTACCAAGACAATTCCATTCAACACACTTCGCTACGCAGTCCCTAAGGATTCACTCGTTGTCTCTGCGACAGGAGTAACACCTGTCGTGTGGCAAAGTCGTTCTAATAGTTGGGCTGGAGGCGCAATCTGTTCGGGACCAATAACCTCTGCATGGTTTGTTGGTGGAAGTTCAGATGTGACTACTCGGGGAAAGTTAATTATTGTCAACAGTGGCTTAAGTGAGGCCAGTGTCGATGTCCAGGCCTACTCCGAAAATGGCGTTCAACCGGCAACGACGTTGACTTTAAAAGCAAAGAGTTATTCAGCGCTACCTCTAGATTCATTAGCCACTGGTGATAAAGCCTTGACTGTTCATGTTTTAGCCCGAGCGGGTCGGATTAATGCTTTTATGGTTGACGAACTCGGGGCTGGGCTCAGGGCTTTGGGCGGTGACTTTGTAAATCCAGTTACTGCGCCTGCAACGACTGTTGTGATTCCAGCGATTCCAAACCAACTTCCTAAAAAAGGCCAAAAAGCTTTTGCAACACACACGCTTAGAATATTGACGCCCTTTGAATCTGATGCAAAATTCACACTAGAGCTACTGTCGGCCGATGGAAACTTTATTCCTGTTGGCTTTGACTCTCGAAGTATTCTGGCCGGAAAAGTCACAGAGTTAAAGATTTCACCAGAGTTATCGGCCAGCGCCTTTGCAGTACGGATTAAAGCAACCGAACCGATTGTTGCTTCCATTTCTTCAAAGGTCGCAATAAATGGTCGCAATGACTTTCTCTGGAGCACTCCAACGCCTGCGTTAACAAAGATGTCTATGGCCATTACAGGCCTGTCGCCCCTCATTGCCTTTGCGGGAGATTCAATCGACGTAAAAGTCGCAGTAACCCTGATAAATGGAAAGAAATCCTTTGCCACAATAAAGGCGAGCGATATTGCTACGTGGCGCATACCAAATGCAGCTCGCTCCATCACAATTATTAGCTCGAGTAGAGATACCTATGCGGGCGCACTTGTTGCATCTAGCAATGGTTATGGTTATTTACCGATAACTGCGGGGAGCGTTTTAACGAGGGTCGAGATTCCACACTCAAACATCAAAGTACTAAATCCCTGAGAATCCACAAAAAACCATCGGCTTCCCACTAATCTTACGGGTATGAGTTCACACACCAAGTTGGGTCGCGGATGTTCTCGTGTGGGGTGTCGCTCGATAGCGACAATGACCCTGACTTATATCTATGCAGAATCAACTGCAGTCGTGGGCCCGCTAGCAACTTTTAGTGAGCCCCATGCATATGACTTGTGCGTGGTGCATGGGGAGCGTTTGAAAGTTCCTCATGGATGGAGTGTTATCAAGCAAGTGCATTCTGAGCAAGAGCATGGACCATCAGAGGATGATCTGATGGCAATCGCTGATGCCGTGCGTGAAGTAGCAATGGCTCCAGTAATCGATCAATCAGGGGTTAGCAGTGATGTTGCCCAGAATCAATTAGGGCGTAGAGGTCACTTACGTGCTGTTCCATCGTAAGAAAACACAATGAATCAAACTCCAGATATTTTTAAAGCCTATGACATACGGGGTCTAGTAGAGACTGAGATAACGCCTGATTTTACATTTGCAACTGGACTCGCATTTGCTCGCTTCTTACAGCAAGAGCGGGAGCCAGCGACTGTAATTATCGGCCAAGATATGCGACCTTCATCGCCCGCGCTCGCCGATGCATTTTCAGCTGGTGTGACTTCGACTGGACTTGATGTAATTAGAATCGGGCTTGCATCAACAGACATGCTGTACTTCGCTTCCGGAAAGTTAGGCCTACC
>CAFBMZ010000004.1_pt1 | contig 26564 bp, 22 predicted proteins | sample 7269111 | NCBI WGS metagenome assembly CAFBMZ01 (sample SAMEA6814078, study PRJEB35770) | uncultured Actinomycetes bacterium | biome: Freshwater; feature: Freshwater reservoir; material: water | place: Czech Republic | collected 2017-05-23 | depth 30m m | reverse complement strand
TTTTGCCGCACTGCGTGCAATCCCTGGTTTAGATGTTATTAGGCCTGCCGATGCCAATGAAGTGGTTGAGGCCTGGCGACAGATCATTATTCGAAAACGCGCCGCCGGAGTTCTATTATCGCGGCAAAATCTTCCAGTCTTTGATCGCGAACAGTGCGCTCCGGCAGCTGGTGTGGCTCACGGTGCCTATATTTTGAAGGACTCTGTAAATCCTGTCGCTGTGATTATCGCAACCGGCTCTGAAGTTTCATTGGCCCTCGATGTCCAAAACTCACTGGCACTCGAAGGAGTACATGTAAGGGTCGTCAGTGCGCCATGTTTAGAGTGGTTTGCTCAGCAAGATGAATCCTACAAAGAACTAGTACTTCCCTCTGCAATTCCACTCAAAATCAGCATTGAGGTAGGAATTGCGCAGGGTTGGCGAGAAATTATTGGTGATAGAGGAATATCAATTTCATTAGAACACTTTGGTGCATCGGCCGATGCCAGTCGACTCTTTAACGAGTTTGGCTTCTCGGTAGAAAGCGTTGTCCAGCGTATTAAGGCCGCACTTTAATGAGCGCACAAGAGGTTGGATTAAATGGAACATCAATTTGGCTCGATGATCTCTCTCGATCAAAAATATCCGGTGCCGATTCGCACTCTCTGCCTTCACGGATTACCAACGACTGTGTCGTTGGTGTAACTACGAACCCCAGCATCTTTGCCGCAGCGATTTCGGGTGCACAAGAGTATGCAGGTGACATAGCCCTCATGAAGAGCATGAGTGCAGATGAATGTGTTAAGAAATTAACTACCGATGATGTTCGCAGTGCCTGTGATCTATTTAAAGAGATTTTCTCAGCAACCAAAGGTGTTGATGGCCGGGTCAGTATTGAGGTGGATCCCCGCTTAGCAAGTGATACTGAGGCCACAATTGCCGCTGGAAAAGAGTTATGGCGAATTATCGATCGACCCAACCTCATGATTAAAGTGCCGGCGACCGTTGAAGGACTTCCCGCCATTACCGCACTTATTGCAGCTGGAATAAGCGTTAATGTCACGCTGATATTTTCAGTTAAGCGCTACGGCGCAGTAATTGACGCCTACATCGCAGGAGTCGAAGCTGCAACTAATCCCTCTCATGTTCACTCCGTCGCATCGTTTTTCGTTAGTCGCATTGATTCGGCAGTTGATGCGCTCTTGAAGAAGGACGGTAGTGACGCTGCGATGGCCTTAATGGGCAAAGCCGCGATTGCTAATGCTCACCTTGCTTATCAACTCTTTGAAGAAAAGTTTGCTTCACAGCGTTGGTCTTTGCAGGCAGAACGTGGTGCACATAAACAGAGACCGCTATGGGCATCCACTGGCGTCAAAGATCCTTCATACGATGACACGCGCTATGTAGTCGAACTCATTGCTCCCAACACTGTTAATACGATGCCGCAGGCCACACTTGATGCCGTTATAGATCACGCGCGTGTTCGCCCTGACACGATTACATCTAGATACCAGGAAGCCGTCGACGTTTTCAAATCTCTCTCAGAACTCAACATCTCGCTGAATTCAATAACAACCGAGCTTGAAATTGACGGTGTTAAGAAATTTGCCCAAGCCTGGGAAGAACTTCTAACTACAGTGAAGGCTGCACAACAATCATGACTCAAATATCTGGAAAAATTCTAAGTCGCATTGACAGATCTGATTCGAGATACACGGCGCTTGGAAAGATGCACGAAAGATTAGCCGCCAAAGATGCAACTATATGGGGGCCAGAGGCGCAAGCTGAGGCGCAAGTACGTTTGAACTGGATAGATCTGCCCGAGTCATCAAGGCAACTTCTTCCGCAGTTAGATGCACTCTGCGCTAAACACCGAACTAAAACGCGCGTGATTCTCTGCGGTATGGGAGGTTCATCACTTGGACCAGAGGTAATCGCCCAGACATTTGAACGTGAACTTTTTGTATTAGATTCGACCGATCCAAACTATATTGCCCACGCACTTCATGGGGATCTTTCAACTACTATTGTCGTAGTTAGCTCGAAGTCAGGCTCAACGATCGAAACTGCATCGCAGCGAGCTTTATTTGAATCTGCATTTAAAGCTGCAGGGTTGAATCCACAAGAGCATATGGTGATTGTCACCGATCCATCCTCTCCCCTAGATGTTGCCTCACGTGCGCAGGGATTTACAGTAGTGAATGCAGATCCGCATGTTGGCGGTCGCTTTAGTGTTTTGAGTGCATTTGGATTAGTTCCCTCTGCATTAATTGGTGTTGATGTATCTGTTCTACTAGATAATGCAAGTGCCACGAAGAATGCATTTCTTAAAGACCCCACATTGGTTCTCGACATGGCCTATGCCATTGCATATTTATCGGGTCAGTACATGACGTACTGCGATGCCGGCTCTGCGATGCCAGGATTAAGTGATTGGGCTGAACAGTTGGTGGCCGAGTCAACTGGCAAGAATGAAGTGGGTCGACTTCCAATCGTTATTGAAAAGCCAGACGATGGTCAACTTTTTTCTATCGCCTATAGCGGTGTTGCCGATTTAGTTGTCTCGGCCGATTTAGCATCACAGTTCATTATTTGGGAATGGGTTACGGCACTTGTCGGGGGCGCCCTTGCAATCGATCCTTTCAATCAGCCAAATGTGACCGAGGCAAAAGAGGCGACGGCAAAACTATTAACTCGATGGGCAGGAAAACTACCGTCATTCACCCCCGATGCACTTTCGGGAGATATTGAGATATTTGGTCAGGGGCAAGATATTGAATCGGCCTTGACCACTTTTATAGGCAATGTTTCTCCAGATGGATATATAGCAGTGATGGCATACCTAGATCGCAAAGATGATGTAGCAATAACTCAGATTAGGGCCTTGCTCTCAGACAAGTGTGGTCGCCCAGTAACTTTTGGTTGGGGTCCGCGCTTTCTTCACTCAACTGGACAGTTCCACAAAGGTGGCCAACAAAATGGTTCTTTCCTTCAAATCACTGGTGACATCAAAGGTGATATCGAAATTCCTGGAGAGAGTTTTACTTTCGCAACTCTTCTTGCAGCACAGGCACTTGGTGATGGTGAAGCGTTAGCATCTAGAAACTATCCGCTCTTGCGACTTAATCTTCGCAATCGCGCAATCGGTGTTGAAGAACTCCTTAAAGCAGTAAAGGCGCTTTAATCTTCTCCACGAATCTTGCGCAACGCCTCTTCTAGTAAGCGCTCACCTTCAGCGTCGGTACGGCGCTCTTTTACATACGCCAAGTGCGTCTTGTACGGCTCATTCTTTATTGGGCTTGGCGGATTATTGCGATCGCGGCCTGCAGGGTATCCACACTTAGGGCAGTCCCATTCGGCTGGGATAACCACTGTCTCTTCTACGGCAAATGAGGGACGGACTTCATGGCCATTGGCGCAGAAGTACGAGACATATGCGCGCGCGATTGAATCTCCACGCTCTGCCTCGCCCATTGGTCCTGCACCGACTCGACTTCCGCGAATTGCACTTGCCATGCGTTACTCCCTCAAGAAAATTGAAATGGAAAAACTAAAGAGTTTTACTTAAGAACAAGACTAAGGGCGACAACAAATGCAAACCACAGTCCGCCGACAACGATTGTAATGCGGTCAAGGTTTCGCTCGACAACGGATGAGCCACCATAGTTTGACGATACGCCACCACCGAATAGATCAGAGAGTCCGCTTCCCTTGCCCTTATGCAAGAGGACGAGAAGAATCATAAGAACGCTGGTAATGATTAGAAGGATTGAGAGAGCTAGTTTCACGGTTCGTAAACTCCTTGTTTCGTAGAGGGTAAGGATACCTATAAAAGAGCCTTTGGTATTACTTAGCCTTGCGCGTGAAACTTCACAATCTTTGCCAACTCTTCGGGATCTAGGCTCGCCCCACCTATTAAAGCGCCATCAACATCGGGCTTGGCCATGATTTCTGCGACATTTGAAGATTTAACCGAGCCGCCATAGAGCACGCGCATTGCTGCAGCGATTTCGGGAGAGCCTATATTCTCAATCTCCTCACGGATTGCTGCGCACACCTCTTGAGCATCCTCTGGCGTTGCAACCTTTCCGGTTCCAATAGCCCAAACAGGTTCGTAGGCGATCACAATCTTTTTTAGCTCTGGCTTAGTTAAGCCCTCGAGGCCTGCTCGAATCTGGCGGATTACATGACTGACATGTGCACCAGATTCGCGGACTGAAAGCTCTTCACCAACACAGAAGATTGGAACCATCTCGTGGGCAAGAGCGGCTTTGATCTTACGGTTGATAAGCACATCGCTCTCACCGTGAATTGATCGTCTCTCAGAATGCCCTACTAATACATATGTGCAGCCAAGCTTGTGAAGCATCGATCCAGAGATATCACCAGTAAAAGCACCGCTTGCCTCGGGAGAAAGATCTTGAGCACCGTACGTTAAACGCAGACGATCGCCATCGATTAATGTTTGAATCGATCTAATATCTGTAAACGGCGGAATAATCGCTACGTCCACAGCATCGAAATCTTTATCCTCAAGTGAGTACACAAGTTTTTGAGCAACTGCAATCGCCTCAAGATGATTTAAGTTCATCTTCCAGTTACCAGCCATCAATGGTTTGCGCATCGTAAATCTCCCTATAGCCCTAATGCCAAAAGGCCAGGAAGTTCCTTGCCCTCTAAATACTCTAGTGATGCACCACCACCAGTTGAGATGTAGCCAAACTCAGAGTCTGCAAAACCAAGAGCTCTCACTGCTGCGGCAGAGTCTCCGCCCCCAACAACTGAAATCCCTGAAACCTTTGTTAACGCTGACGCAACAATCTTTGTGCCAGCTGCAAAGTTTGCAAACTCAAATACACCCATTGGACCATTCCAAAATACAGTCGCACACTTTTCAATCTCGGATGCAAAGTGCGCTGCCGAGACAGGTCCAATATCTAGACCCATCTGGTCATGGGGAATGTCATCGGCAGAGACAAGTGTGGGTGTTGCATCTGCACTGAAAGCCGCAGCGACAACAATGTCGGATGGAAGGATGAGTTTTACGCCTTTGTCGGCAGCGCTCTGAATGAGAGCTTTGACGACATCGATCATTTCACTCTCAACAAGTGATGTGCCGATCTCTTTACCTTGTGCTGCCAAGAAAGTGAAGACCATTCCTCCACCAATAGCTAGGACATCTACTTTGCCCAGAAGATTTTCAATAACACCCAGTTTGTCAGAGACCTTTGCGCCGCCTAACACCACCCCGTAAGGACGTACTGGGTTCTGCGTTAACTTCTTAAGGACTTCAACCTCTGCCTCTACTAGTAATCCAGCTGAATGTGGAAGTAGTTTTGGTAGATCATAGACAGATGCATGCTTGCGATGCACTGCTCCAAAACCATCTCCGACATAGAGGTCAGCTAATTGAGCCAATGTCGCAGCGAAGGCCGCTCTTTCGGAATCATCTTTGCTTGTCTCTGCTGCCGAGAAGCGAATGTTTTCAAGAAGTAATACCTGTCCTGGCTGTAGTGACTGTGCAACAGCACTTACAGAATCACCGGTTACATCCCCTGTGAAAATAATCTCTTGGCCCAATAGTTCGCCAAGTCGCTTTGCAACCGGTGCTAGAGAAAACTCTGAGGCAGCCACGCCTTTTGGCCGACCCAGGTGGGCAGCTATTACCAGCGAAGCGCCTTTATCAAGGAGAAGTTTGATAGTTGGCAGCGAGGCTTTAATTCGACCATCATCTTTAATCACTCCATCTTTTAATGGAACGTTTAGATCACAGCGAAGAAAGACTCGCTTTCCAGCTACATCAAAACTTGCAAGAGATGACATTAAAGAGTCTTGCCAACGTAACTAATCAAATCGACGAGACGGTTTGAATAACCCCACTCATTGTCATACCAGCCAACAATTTTGACTTGATTTCCAATTACCTTTGTAAGGCCAGAATCGAAGATACACGATGATGGATCTGTCACGATATCTGAGGAGACGATTGGATCTTGCGTGTAAGTCAGGTAGCCCTTCAGTGGACCATCGGCTGCAGCCTTCATCGCGGCGTTGATCTCTGCCGCTGTAGCCTCTTTAGCAAGTTCGACAGTTAGATCAGTAGCTGATCCCGTTGGGACTGGAACGCGCATTGCATATCCATCTAACTTTCCTTTGAGCTCTGGCAAAACAAGTGCGATTGCCTTAGCTGCTCCCGTAGAAGTTGGAATCATATTTGTAGCAGCGGCACGTGCACGACGAAGATCCTTGTGAGGGAAGTCGAGAATGACCTGATCATTTGTGTAGGCATGGATCGTTGTCATCAATCCCTTGACGATTCCCCAGTTGTCATTGAGCACCTTTGCCATTGGAGCCAGGCAGTTGGTAGTACATGAAGCATTTGAAATAATATGGTGGTTAGCTGGATCGTATTTCTCATGGTTAACACCCATAACGATTGTGATGTCTTCATCGCTTGCTGGTGCAGAGATAATCACTTTTTTAGCTCCAGATGCAATGTGCTTTCCTGCATCAGCGGCCTTGGTGAAGTGTCCCGTTGATTCAACAACTACATCGGCATTGATTGCTCCCCATGGAAGATTTGCTGGATCGCGCTCAGAAAATACTTTGATTGTCTTGCCGTCAACGGTGATTGAGTCCTCTGTAAAAGTTACCTCTAAGCCTAAGCGACCCAAGATTGAGTCGTACTTGAGCAGGTGTGCCAAAGTCTCGTTGGGGGTCAAGTCATTAATACCCACGATATTGATATTTGGATTTGTAAGGCTTGCGCGGAAGAAGTTACGTCCGATGCGGCCAAAGCCATTGATTCCGACATTAATCATGATGATCGTCCTTGCTGCTTAAGGGGCTGGAAATAAAAAGCCCAATCGTTGGAGGTGCAATAAATCTGCCACAACGTTGGGGTCTTGGGGTAATCCTATCAGTGGCCATCTAGTGAACACCGCCCAAACAAGGCCCCTAACCTGAGTGTTTAATTCAACAGATCAGGTGAGAGTCCACTTTCAGTGTCGGGAATGCCAAGCTCTGCCGCCCGTTTATCGGCCATGGCAAGTAATCGGCGGATTCGCCCAGCGATCGCATCCTTAGTCATTGCAGGCACTGCTAGCGAACCAAGCTCCTCTAAAGATGCTTGGCCGTGATTGATGCGCAACTCACCAGCCTCCTTTAAGTGCTCTGGAATTGTAGGGCCAAGAATCTCCATTGCTCGTGCGACCCTTGCCGATGCAGCAACTGCGGCACGTGCAGAGCGACGCAGATTTGCATCATCAAAGTTTGCTAAACGGTTAGCGGTTGCGCGCACTTCGCGGCGCATTCGACGCTCTTCCCACGCCAATACAGACTCATGTGCACCTAAACGAGTAAGCAGAACTCCGATTGCATCGCCATCTCGAATTACCACGCGATCTACTCCCCGAACTTCACGGGCCTTTGCCACAATTCCCATGCGACGTGCAGCGCCAACAAGGGCTAGGGCGGCCTCGGGTCCGGGACAGGTAATCTCAAGTGAGGATGAACGACCGGGCTCAGTCAGTGAGCCGTGCGCGATAAAGGCGCCTCTCCATGCAGCTTCAGAGTCACAGATTGCCGCCGAGACCACTTGAGGTGGCAGACCACGCACTGGTCGACCGTGTGAATCAACAAGGCCAGTCTGTCGTGCGAGTGCATCACCTGCTTCTATGACTCGAACGACATAGCGAGAACCTTTGCGCAGCCCACCAGATGAAAGGACTGCTAAATCTGAGTCATGTCCATAAATGTCAGCGATATCTTTGCGTAAACGTCGTGCACTCTGAGATGTATCTAGTTCAACCTCGATCAAAATCTTTCCAGCTGCGATATGTAGCCCACCTGCAAAACGCAGTAGTGATGAGACTTCGGCTTTGCGGCAACATGGTTTAGTAATTGAGATGCGGCTGAGTTCGTCTTTTACGGATGCTGTCATTGCCATGGGCTTATCCAACCAAACTTTGACGCATAATGTGGCCCAAATGAAGGGCTAATTGTGAAACATCGTGATGGACGCTTCCTGGGGCCTTGCGAACATCTACTGCGACGACCTGTCCCCCAAGTTTTCGAGCCATCGTCGCCAGTGATTTCTCATCTCGCACAACCGAGGTATCGACAAGAAAGTAATCAATCGAGACATCGGGTGCATATTCGGCGAAAAGTTCAAGATGCTCTTCTGGCGTTGAGCCAGAGAACTCTTCACCCACTGCATTGATGTGGGCATCGAGGTTGAGTATGAGTATTTTCTTAGCTTTCGTCCGCGACAGTGCATCTAGCTGCATCGGCACCAAGAGATGTGGCATGACCGATGAGAACCAAGAGCCAGGGCCCATTGTCACCCAGTCGGCAACACGAATTGCAGACAAAGCCTCGCTTCGGGCGGGCGGATTTTCGGGAATTATCCGCAGTGACTCTATGCGCCCTTTTGCGGTGGCTACTTCTTTCTGTCCGCGTACGACTATACGTCCAGTGGATGTATTAAAAGTTCCCTCAATATCTAAGGGAACGGCAGCCATAGGCAGTACGCGACCAATTACTTTTAGAAGTGAACCAACTTGGTCTAAACCAACAACTGGATCTTCATTATCACTCCATAGAGATGCAAGTAATAAATTTCCCATCGCGTGTCCATTTAAATCTCCCGAACTAACAAATCGGTGTTGCATGATGTCGGCCCACGTGCGACCCCATTCATCATCTGCACAGAGTGCAGCTAATGCCATGCGTAAATCTCCAGGCGGAAATATTGCAAACTCTTCACGAAGTCTTCCGCTTGAACCTCCATTATCGGCAACAGTAACTATCGCCGTTATTTCGGAGGTAATAGTTCGAAGTGCAGACAGGGTTGCTGATAAACCATGTCCACCACCAAGTGCAACAACCTTCTTCACAGTTATTCGCGTCCTACATCACGGTGTGTGGGGTTCGCAGTCACTAAAGCACCAATCGAGTTAAGTTGAAGCGCTATCTCTTGGGTTATCGCAACACTACGATGCTTACCACCCGTGCAGCCAACTGCAATCGTGAGGTACTTCTTACCTTCATGCATATAGCCCGGAATCATTGAGATAATCAAATTAACGTAGCTCTTAATAAACTCAGCAACTCCCTCATTGGACAAAACTTTTGCGCTCACTTGAGGAGATAGACCTGTTAATGGCCGTAGCTCGGGAATCCAATGTGGATTTGGTATAAAGCGACAATCTAAAACTAAATCAGAGTCAACAGGAATTCCATACTTATATCCAAATGACAAGACGTTAACTCGCATCCCTTGAAGTTTTCCTCCACCAAAAATCTCGCCGATCCGTTTTTCTAACTGATGAACATTGAGATTTGTTGTATCTATTGCGATATCACACTGTGATCTCACCTCATCTAGTTTCACACGCTCTCTTGCGATTCCATCAACAATGCGATCGGATCCCTGAAGTGGATGTGGTCTACGAGTAGATTCAAAGCGCTGCACAAGTGCTTGATCTGTTGCATCAAGGAAGACCAGTCGATATGCAGAGCCATTCTCTTTCAATTCAACAAGCGCGTGCATCAATTCGTCAAAGAAGTGCCCACCTCGCACGTCAACAACAACGGCAAACTCCTTGCCATCGGGACCATCGCCTTTACTCAATAGTTGTGGCAGCAGTGCTGGTGGCAGGTTGTCGACTACGTACCATCCCAAATCCTCCAAGGCGTGAGCCACAGTGGATCTACCTGCTCCAGACATCCCCGTCAGAATCAAAATCTCATTACTGCTCATGTGCCTATCCTCTTACATCTGTCAAGAACGCCGAAACACGCTCAATTGTATTATTTAGATATCCTGGCAGCATCCTCTTATACTCTGGGTTTTGAGTTTCATAGAGAAAGTTCAACTGCATCAGTCTGCGCTGCATGAGAAGAGTTTTCAAGGCAATATCGCTAAATTCAGGTAATGGCATCACACTCTCATAGCCAGCAAGTAGTGCAGAATGTTGCTGCGATGTTTCTAAATAGTAGAGTGCAATAGCAATATCTTGAACTGCCAAACCGATACCGCAATTATCAAAATCGAGAATTTGCATGAGATTATCATCACTGATCACATTTCGACCATGAATATCTGCGTGAATGACGAAACGGGCAGATGTTTTAAAGAGTTCCTCGGTAACCATTTGAATATGTTGACCAGCTTGCAATAACAATCTCTTGTGCTTCCTGCTTAAAATTGATCGTCCTCCAAAGAGAAAGTCTTCGGCCCCCCACAGCAAGTCTCGCAGTACTGGTAGATCAGTTTTAGCAGATAGTTTGAAATGGGAAGCACTCTTATGCATCATTGCCATAATTTGGCCTAAACTCTTTAGGTGAATTAGTGATGGATTGCCACCTATCTCGTCACCATCTAACCAAGAGTATAAAATGCATCGAAGTTCTTGATTGGTATCAGCATTTCTGATTATGGTCACATAAGAGCCATCTAGATTTTTCTTTGGTATTGCTACTGCAACCTCAGAAAATTGTCCCAAGAAACGCACCCATTCAGCCTCAGCAGATAAATTCTCCCTAGTGCGTTTTGCATTGAAATTGATACGCAGGGCATACTTCTTACCAGAATCTGTGAGCACAGAAAATGTTGCATTTGTTAAGAAATTAATGCAATGCACTTGTGCACCATAAATCCCGTAAATCTCTAAAACTGTTGTGGCGCTTTGAGTTAAGAAGTAGATCTGTTCTGATTGATTGCTCAGAAAGAGCTCTCTAGGATCTTTGATTTTGAATAGTTCCATTGTTGCTTTCCGAAACTTCCACCAGAAAACGAGAAACACGCTCAATTGTCTTTGCTAAATACGCAGGGAGCATCTGCCGGTGCTCGTGATTATTAGTCTCATAGAGATAGTTCAGAAGCATCAATCGCCGCTGCAGTAGAAGAGCCTTCATTGCGATATCGCTGTATTCTGGAAGAGCCATCACACTTTTGTAACCATTAAGCAGAGCCACTTCTTGCTCTGGCGTATCAAGATAGTACAGCGCTACAGCTATGTCTTGGGCAGCAAGTCCAATTCCGCAGTCATCAAAGTCAAAAATAAAGATTTCACTCTCATGCGAAATAATATTCCAGCCGTGTAGATCGGCATGGATAATATGGCTCTGAGATTTCTCATACAGCTCATCCGTATATCTACAAATATAATTACTTGCTTGTAAAAGGAGTTCTCTATCATCGGATTCCAAAACTGAGCGCTCTCCAAATAGGAAATCTTGCGTACCCCACAGTAAGTCTTTGAACTCTGGAAGCTTTGCTCTGGAGGTCAGCTGAAAATCCTTAGCAGACTCGTGCAAGAGTGCAATTGTCTGTCCTATCTGATGGAGCTGAATCAATGATGGCTCATCTCCAACCTCAGAACCCTCTAGCCATGAATACATGACTGCTAAAAGTACGCGCCCACTCTCGCCGTGATTGAATGAGGTTATAAATTGATCAGCATGATTGGCAATTGGTGTTGCAACATGAATCCCATCTGTACGTTGTAAGTACTGTACCCACTCTATCTCCGCCATTATATTTTGTGCAGTTCGAGTCGAGTTTATGTTTATTCGAAGCACGTAAATCTGAGCCGAATCTGTAGTCACCTTAAATGTTGCATTGAACTCATAGTTAATGCACTCAAGTTCTGAACCCGATATTCCATACCCATGTAGAATCGCAGCTGCAGCTTGAGTGAGTGAAACAATCTGCTCATCTTGACTCAGGGCAAAAAACTCTGCATCTTTGCCCATTACTTTGAAACCTCTCCCGTTGCGGTATTGATCTTTTGAGTAGTCAATGCGCTGAGATGCTGTTGAATTATTGAGGCGATTTTGACCCCAATTCCTGGAGTTGCGGCAATCTCGTCGATACTTGCTTTGCGAATTGCAGCAACTGATCCAAAGCGATCCAGTAAGGCTGTGCGACGAGCCTGACCTAATTGAGGGACTTCATCTAAAATTGATTCGAGCATAATTTTGGATCTTCGTGATCTGTGAAAAGAGATGGCGAAGCGGTGAGCCTCATCTCGAATCCTTTGAAGCAGGTAGAGGCCTTCGCTTGTACGGGGCAAAATGAGCGGATCTGATGACCCTGGAACCCACACCTCTTCTAAGCGTTTTGCCAATCCGCACAGAGCAATGTCATTTATACCAAGTTCGTGCAGCGCTCTGGCGGCGGCATTAACTTGTGGGGCTCCACCATCGACAACTATTAGCTGAGGTGGATATGAGAACTTATTGAGTCTGCCACCAAGTTCAGCGACTTCAGCGGCATCGACCGTACGATCATCTAATAATCTTTTGAGTCTTCGGGTAATTACCTGATGCATCGCCCGTGTGTCATCAAAGCCTTCATCGGTGTTGATTATAAAACGACGATACTCACTCTTTTTTGCAAGGCCATCCTCAAAAACAACCATCGAAGCCACTACTGATGTTCCGGAGATATTAGAGATATCAAAACATTCAATTCGCAAAGGTGTCTGTGGTAAATCTAATAAATCCTCAATCTCCAAAAGCGCTTTACCACTCACGGCAGCATCAGTTGAGCGCTTGCTCAGGTATTGAATTAAGGAGTACTGAGCATTTCGCTTTACCGTCTGGAGAATTTCAACCTTCTCGCCCCTCTGTGGAACTTTTATATGCACGGGCGCGCCACGCAAATTCGACAACCAGTCTTCTATAACGCTTGCTTCTTGAGACAGCTCATTTACTAAAATCTCCGCTGGAATCTCATGTTGTGCGCTTTGACTGTAAATTGAGAAAAAGAGTGCGCTTAACTCGTCATCGCCTTCAAGAGACTTACTCTGATCGACAATCCATGATCTAGAGCCCTTGATAGAGCCACCACGAATAATAAATATCGAACCCGCAGCATGTGCTCCATCACGATGAATGGCGACGATATCTGCCGTTAAACTCTCTGGAAGCGCCGCATCTGTCGACTCTTGAGCACGCTCAATTGCACTTATTGAATCTCTAATCTTGCTTGCACGCTCAAACTCCTCTCGAGAAGAGGCTATCTCCATCTCTGCGCGAAGTGTTGGTACTATGTCGGAGTTGCCATCTGCCATAAAAGCTACAAGACGATTTGCAAGCTCTTTGTGATCTTCTTTACTCACCCAGTTAACACACGGAGCTGCGCACTTTCCAATATCGCCTAAAAGGCACTGCCGTTTGCTCATCTGAGCTCGTTTGAAGTTTCCAGCTGTGCACGATCGAATTGGAAAAACCTTCAAAATCACATCGAAAGTATTTCGTAATGCCCACGTATGAGTGAAAGGCCCGAAATAAGAGATGCCTGGACGTTTGGATTTTCTCGTGATAAAGATACGTGGATACTCCTCATTATTTGTCACAGCTAAATATGGATAGGACTTATCATCTTTAAATTGAACGTTGTAGTATGGATTGAACTGTTTAATCCACGAAAACTCCAACTGTAGGGCTTCAACTTCGGTTGCAACGATCGTCCATTCAACACGCACAGCTTCATGCACCATGCGATCAGTTTTTGTCGCTAAATTTGACTGAAAGTAGTTACTCAGTCGGTTCTTTAAATTTTTGGCTTTACCGACATAGATGACGGTCTCTTCTGCATTATAGAAACGATAGACACCGGGGTGCTCAGGGATATTACTAGGCCGATAACTTTGTGGATCTGCCATTGCTCTATCTCTTAGCTGCAGATTTTCTATTATGTGCAAGCATCGGCGCGAGATATTGGCCTGTATAACTCGCCTTTACCTTAGCTACCGCCTCTGGAGTTCCCTCGGCTACAACTAAGCCTCCCCTGAAACCACCCTCTGGGCCCATATCGATTACCCAATCAGAACACTTAATGACATCCAAGTTGTGTTCAATCACCACGACAGTGTTTCCGGTATCGACCAATCGGTTAAGGACAATGAGAAGTTTGCTTACATCTTCAAAGTGAAGGCCTGTAGTTGGTTCATCAAGGACATATATAGTGCGGCCAGTTGAACGACGTTGCAGTTCAGTTGCAAGTTTTACTCGCTGAGCTTCACCACCTGAAAGCGTCGGTGCTGATTGACCTAGACGAACGTATCCCAAACCAACATCATTAAGGGTCTTTAAGAAACGAGCAATTGTTGGTACCGATTCAAAAAATGAAAGAGCTTCTTCAATCGGCATATTCAAAACATCAGCAATCGTCTTGCCCTTGTAATGCACCTCTAAAGTCTCACGGTTATACCGTGCTCCGTGACAGATTTCGCAGGGAACATATACATCCGGCAGGAAGTTCATCTCAATTGTTATTGTGCCATCGCCTGAGCAGTTTTCACATCGTCCGCCTTTGACGTTAAATGAAAATCTTCCCTGCTGATATCCACGAATTTTAGCCTCTGTAGTTTCAGAAAACAGAGCTCGAACCTTGTCAAAAAGTCCAGTGTATGTAGCCGGATTTGAACGAGGGGTACGTCCAATTGGAGATTGATCGACGTGGACAACTTTATCGAGTAGCTCGATTCCAGAGACGCTTCGGTGGCGACCAGGAACTAATCGTGCGCCGTTTAATTTATTTGCGAGCGTTGTATATAAAATATCGTTAACAAGAGTTGATTTTCCCGATCCGCTGACTCCTGTTACTGAGACAAATACTCCTAGTGGTATCTCAACGTCGATATCTTGAAGATTGTTCTCGCGAGCCCCCTTGACGGTCAACACTCGCTTTGAATCAACCGGTCTACGCTCTTCAGGAATCGAAATAGATTTGCGTCCAGATAAATATGCACCTGTGATTGAATCCTTCGATGCAACTAAATCCTCATAACTTCCAGATACAACTACATGGCCCCCGTGCTCACCAGCTCCGGGTCCGATATCTACAATCCAATCGGCTGTTCGTATAGTCTCTTCATCATGCTCAACCACAATTAACGTATTTCCTAGGTCGCGCAGATGTGTAAGCGTCTCGATGAGGCGATGGTTGTCCCTTTGATGTAGGCCAATGCTTGGCTCATCTAGTACATAGAGCACCCCAACAAGGCCGCTACCGATCTGAGTTGCAAGACGGATTCTCTGAGCTTCCCCGCCCGAAAGCGTCGCAGCTGGGCGTGCCAAAGATAGATAATCCAATCCAACGTCGAGAAGAAAGCCTAGGCGTGCATGAACCTCTTTCATCACGCGCTCTGCAATCTGAGCCTCTCTCTTTGTAAGTTTTATGTTTTTAAGAAACTCAGCGCATTCGGAGATAGATAGTTCGGTAATTTCAGAGATGTTTTTATTACCAATTGTCACTGCCAAGACCTCAGGCTTTAATCGGGCTCCGGAACATACATGGCATGGGATTTCACGCATATATGCTTCATACTTGTCTCGACTGTAATCGCTATCCGTTTCGCTATGACGCCGATGAATGAACGGAACAACACCTTCAAATCCAGTTGTGTAATTCTTAGTACCGTATCGCCCCTTGTACTTCATCTTAATTTCATACTCGTATCCATTTAATATCGCCTCTCGAACTTTCACAGAGAGTTTTTTCCATGGCGTATCGAGTGAAAAAGGAAGATCTTTAGCTAAGGCCTCTAGAAGGCGAATAAAGTAGTCTGACGACTGCCCTCCTGACCATGGAGCGATTGCACCCTCATTGATAGAGACGGAGTCGTCCGGGATTATCAGATCTTCATCGACCTCTAGCTTTGTTCCAATACCAGAGCACTCAGGGCAGGCCCCAAAGGGTGAGTTGAATGAGAATGAACGAGGCTCTAACTCTTCAAAAGATAAGTTGCAATCATGGCACGCAAGATGCTCGCTAAATGTCCGCTCCTTATCGGCGGCCTTTGAATCGACAAAATCTAAAATGACTATCCCCGAAGCTAAACGAAGTGCCGTTTCGATTGAATCAGTCAGCCGTGTCTTACTTTCAGCTTTTGCCGTAAGTCGATCTACAACTACCTCAATCGTGTGTTTTTCCTGTTTCTTTAGCTTTGGTAAATCAGTGAGAGCGATTACCTCTCCATCAACTCGGGCACGTGAATATCCTTGCGTAATGAGCTCTGCAAAGAGATCTACAAACTCGCCTTTTCGCGCGCGAACCACAGGAGCTAATACTTGAAACTTAGTTGTTGCTGGTAGTTCCAAAATCTGGTCCACAATCTGTTGTGGCGATTGGCGTGAAACTGGTTTGGCACATTGAGGACAGTGAGGGCGACCTGCTCTAGCAAATAGCAAACGTAGATAGTCATAGACCTCTGTGATGGTTCCAACAGTTGAGCGCGGATTTCGGTTTGTCGATTTCTGATCGATTGAGACCGCTGGAGAGAGACCTTCAATAAAATCTACATCTGGCTTATCCATCTGCCCGAGAAACTGACGCGCATATGCAGATAGAGATTCTACATAGCGCCGTTGGCCCTCAGCAAAAATAGTATCGAAAGCCAAAGATGATTTTCCTGATCCAGATAGACCAGTAAAAACTATTAGTGAGTTACGAGGAAGTTCTATGGAGACATCTTTGAGATTGTGCTCTCGTGCGCCACGAACAACTAACTTGTCGATACTCATTAAACGCCTGCCTCTTCCATAGAACGTAACTCTCGCTTTAGTATCTTTATCTCATCACGCAAACGTGCGGCTACCTCAAATTGGAGCTCTGCGGCAGCATTTTTCATCTGGTCAGTGAGCGAGCCTATCAACGCTATTAATTCTTGTCGTGGCAGAGTTGTAAGGGCGCTTGTGTATATACCAGCCGAACTAACGCCCTTTTGGTTAGCCTTTTTACTTGTCGCTAATAACTCCTCGGTATCTTCACTCTCTCGATTAATTAAATCCGTAATATCAGCAATCTTTTTACGTAAAGGCTGAGGATCTACTCCCCGTTCAAGGTTATAAGCCACCTGCTTTGCGCGGCGCCGATTAGTCTCATCTATCGCCTTTGCCATTGAATCGGTGATGTTATCGGCGTACATATGAACTTCACCCGAAACATTTCGTGCGGCTCGTCCAATCGTTTGGATCAAAGATGTAGCCGATCGCAAGAAGCCTTCTTTATCGGCATCTAGAATCGCGACGAGTGAAACTTCTGGTAAATCTAATCCCTCGCGAAGCAGATTGATGCCAATAAGTACGTCGTATTCACCCGTGCGAAGTTCGCGTAAGAGTTCAACACGTCGCAACGTGTCTACCTCTGAATGTAGGTAGCGCACACGTACGCCTTTTTCCTGCATGTACTCGGTTAAATCCTCTGACATTTTCTTAGTCAAGGTAGTTACTAGTACACGTTCATTCTTCTCAACACGGATAGTTATCTCATTTAAAAGATCATCGATTTGACCCTTTATGGGCTTAATGATGATTTGCGGATCAACAAGGCCCGTTGGGCGGATTACCTGTTCAACAACATCACCATTTACCTTGGCCATTTCATACTTGCCTGGAGTCGCAGAAAGGTAGAGTTTTTGACCAGTTCGCTCTAGAAACTCAGGGAATTTAAGCGGCCGATTATCTAAAGCACTTGGCAGGCGGAACCCATGTTCGACAAGTGTCCGCTTTCTCGATGCATCACCCTCATACATTGCGCCCAGCTGAGGCACGGTTACGTGACTTTCATCGATAACAACAAGAAAGTCCTCTGGAAAGTAATCAAGAAGACAGTTCGGAGCTGATCCAGATTCACGACCATCTAAATGTCTAGAGTAGTTTTCAATTCCACTACAAAAACCAATCTGCTCCATCATCTCTACATCAAAGGTAGTTCGCATCCTTAGTCTTTGAGCTTCAAGTAACTTTCCCTGTTTTTCGAAGAGATTTAGTTGAATCTGAAGTTCATCCTCTATATCGCCAATGGCGCGCTTGATTGTTTCAGGGCCCGCTGCATAATGCGTGGCTGGAAAAATATACATCTCGGTCTCATCCCGAATTATTTCACCAGTGAGTGGATGTAGAGTTGAAATCTTTTCTATCTCATCGCCAAACATCTCGATACGAATAGCAAGCTCTTCGTACATAGGAATAATCTCTATCGTATCCCCGCGTACCCTGAAGGTTCCCCGTTCAAAGGCTAGATCATTTCGCTTGTACTGAACATCAACGAAGCGTCGCAGGAGTGCATTGCGCTCAATCTCATCGCCTACACGCAATCGAACCATTCGATCGATGTACTCCTGGGGGGTGCCAAGTCCATAGATGCAGGATACGGTTGCAACGACAATCACATCGCGTCGAGTTAACAATGAGTTAGTTGCAGAGTGTCGAAGCCGCTCTACTTCGTCGTTGACGCTCGAATCTTTTTCGATAAAGGTATCAGTTTGAGGAACATATGCCTCAGGTTGATAATAGTCATAGTACGAAACAAAGTATTCGACAGCGTTATTTGGCAGCAACTCTCGAAACTCATTTGCGAGTTGTGCAGCTAATGTCTTATTGGGAGCTAATACCAACGTGGGGCGCTGAAGTTTTTCGATTAACCACGCCGTTGTTGCAGATTTTCCAGTACCAGTTGCACCAAGCAGAACAACATCTTGCTCTCCAGCTTCTAGACGTCTTGCAATCTCAGCTATCGCATCTGGCTGATCGCCTGCTGGTATGTAATCACTGATGACTTCAAATGGCTCTACCCGTCGCTGTAAATCTGAAATCGGGCGCATTGGGTAATTCTAGTTAAAAGTTGACTTTAAACCATCCCAAATATTTTCGACTTTGCGCAGTAAATCATCCTCTGTGCCATTGTTTTCAATGACAAAATCGGCGATAGAAGTACGATCTTCGCGAGATGCCTGCGCAGCTATGCGGGCCTGGATTTCAGAGATGTGAAGGCCCTTGGCTCGCAGCCTTTGAATGCGGATATCCAGCTCACTTTCTACAGTGATAACTAGATCAAATCGATCGGCGGCATTGGTTTCATAAAGTAGCGGAATCTCGTATACCAATCGCTGGTCACCAGTGAGAGATTCAACTGCGGCTTCAAATTCACTTCGAACAAATGGATGGATTATGGCTTCGAGCTCGAGCTTGCGTGAAGGATCTTTAAATACCAACTCCCCCAATGCGCGACGATTGATATCGCCGTTGTCCAAGATAGAATCCCCAAAAATCGAAACTACTTCGTCAAAGCCAGATGTTCCACGCTCTATAGCTGCCCGTGCTAATTGATCGGCATCGATTACCAGCGCACCGAGCTCTGCAAAATACTGCGCAGCAAGTGACTTGCCGCTGCCAATTCCGCCAGTTAATCCAATGACGAGCATGCGGCAAGGATAGCGCCAACTTTCTTTGAAAAAGAGAAAAGGCCCGGCAGTTACGCCGGGCCTTTCATTCAAATATTTATTCTGCTGTTACAGCCTCTGCGATGGCCTCTACTGCGCCATCTTCAGGAGTTGCTGCTGCATCAGCGGCCTTAGCCTCTGCCTTTTGCTTTTTATGGGCCAAGAAGCGCTCTTGAGCTTGAGTGTATTGACGCTCCCACTCTTCGCGCTGGGCTTCATGTCCTGGCTTCCACTCTTGGGTTTCAGCATCGAAGCCCTCTGGGTAGATGAAGTTTCCTTCTGCATCGTAACGAGCAGCCATTCCATATTGAGTTGGATCAAATGCTTCGATCTCAATTTCATGGCCTTCATTTGCTTGCTTGAGCGAAAGCGAAATGCGGCGACGCTCTAAGTCGATATCGATTATCTTCACAAAAAGTTCGTCATCGACTGCAACAACCTGCTCTGGAATCTCAACGTGGCGCTCGGCCAACTCTGAGATGTGAACAAGGCCTTCAATGCCCTCGTGTACACGAATGAAAGCTCCGAATGGAACAAGCTTTGTAACCACACCTGGGACAACCTGATTGATTGTATGTGTGCGAGCAAATGCCTGCCATGGATCTTCTTGTGTAGCCTTTAGTGAGAGTGAGACTCGCTCGCGCTCGAAGTCAACTTCAAGAACCTCAACTGTTACTTCATCGCCAACTTCGACAACTTCACCTGGATGGTCAATGTGCTTCCAAGAAAGCTCAGAGACGTGAACTAGGCCGTCAACGCCGCCAAGGTCTACGAATGCACCAAAGTTTACGATTGATGAGACAACGCCTGTGCGAACTTGACCCTTTTGTAGCTGGTTAAGGAAAGTTGTGCGTGACTCTGATTGAGTCTGCTCAAGGAATGCGCGACGTGAAAGTACAACATTGTTGCGATTCTTATCGAGTTCAATGATGCGAGCTTCAACCTGCTTGCCAATATACGGAGTTAGATCACGGACACGACGCATCTCAACAAGGGACGCTGGCAAGAAGCCGCGAAGTCCGATGTCAACAATGAGTCCGCCCTTAACAACTTCAATAACCGTTCCGATAACAACTTCATCGCGCTCTTTCTTGCCTTCAATATCTCCCCATGCGCGCTCGTACTGTGCGCGCTTCTTAGAAAGAATGAGGCGACCCTCTTTATCTTCTTTTTGAAGAACTAAAGCTTCAATGCTCTCTCCAACTTTGACAATCTCATTTGGATCTACATCGTGGCGAATTGAAAGCTCGCGCGAAGGGATAACACCTTCAGTCTTATATCCGATGTCAACGAGAACTTCCTCGCGTCCAACTTGAACGATTGTACCGATGACGAGATCTCCGTCATTAAAATTTCTGATTGTTCCTTCGATAGCGGCTAGAAAATCAGCGGCTGATCCGATGTCATTGACTGCAATTACTGGTGTTGTTGACAAGTGAGCTCCGTAGGGATAGATAAGTAGTAGTTCCCGCATTTGCGGCTGAGGGGCAAGGGTACGGTTTAGAACTACTTTCGAGCAAATCCGCGAGCAAAAACGAGCGTAATGGCTAGACTATTGAGCAATATGAAGCGCTATAAAGAGTTACTGGCTATGCCGCATGTGCTTGTCCTAGCGATTAGTGCGTTTCCAGCGCGTTTGGCGTATTCAATGATTGGGTTGGGTATTTTTTTTAAGACTCAACAAGAGACCGGTTCCGTTGCAGTGGCTGGATTAGCCATGGGCTGCTCTGGTATCGCTGGGTCAATTACTGCCGGTATACGTGGCTCTGTTATTGATCGCTGGGGACAAAAATGGCCATTACGAATTCTCGTCCCGGCTTACTCAGCATCAATCTTGATGTTTAGTTCCATGCATACAAAAGAATCCCTATTAATCACTGCATTTATTCTGGGTGCCACAGCACCTCCAATTAACTTATCTGTACGGCCTTTATGGAAAGACATAGTCCCTGAAAATTTCTTGCGGACTGCATACGCGCTTGATTCATCGATGATGAGTTCAACTTCTGTTATTGGTCCGGTCGTCATCACGACTTTGGCACTCTCAGCTCATCCTGCTTTAGGTCTAAGTGTTATTTCTGCCCTAATGGTGATTGGTGGAACTGCATTAGCGTTTACAAAAGTTTCCAGAAATTGGGTGCCAGAAAAGAAAATAAAAGGTGCGCAAAGGCTTTGGCAAGATCGCGCTATTCAAATACTTATGTTTGAAGGCTGCTTCATTGGATTTGGTTGGGGTGTATTTGATGTTGTCGTTCCGGCATTTGCGACACAAGAAGGCGTGGCTTATCGTGTCGCTTGGATATTTGCTGCTTTCGGAGTTGCCACTGTCATTGGTGGTTTATTAGGTGGACTCGTGTCAAAGAGGCTTCCACCACTCTCTGCTTTTCTACGCGCGTATCTTTTGTGGGTTCTAGTTAGTGCCCCTGTAGTGATTACTAACCCGGATTGGTCAATGGCTTTAGTCGGTGTATTCATCGGTTTCGTTGGCGGTGCAGTCCAAGTCTTCTACTTCGAAGTTTTGGAAGCGGTTCGACCACAAGGATCTCCAACTGCATCCCTTGGTTGGATTTGGAGTGTAGAAGGAACTTTCATGGCACTCGGTGCAGCCGTAGGTGGATATGTCGCCGAACATTATTCGCCACGCATAGGTCTGGCTCTCATGCCAACCATGCTATGCGTCGGGTTGTTTATTTTTACGGTTGGTAAAGGGCGATTAAGTGCCGCTAATGACATTCCCACCCAAGCCGAAGACTTGGCTGCAATTAAAGATATTTCGAACGAGGTTAAGTAACTAGTGTGCGGCCTCATGCCAAGTCAGGCCTAATCCAGCGCTAACATCTAATGGCGCACGTAGCGGATAAGCATCACCCATCTCACGCTTTACTAAAGTAGTGATTACATCCTCCTCTCCCCCAACGACCTCGATGATTAACTCATCATGTATCTGAAGTAATAAACGAGAATTGAGTCCCTCGACTTCTATCGCCTTTTGCACTTTCAACATTGCCAATTTAATTATGTCAGCGGCAGATCCCTGAATAGGGGCATTGAGCGCCATTCTCTCTGCAACATCACGGCGCTGGCGGTTATCACTCATTAAATCGGGAAGATAGCGCCTGCGACCCATAATGGTTTCTGTATAGCCAACTCGCCGTGCATCCTCGACGACAGTTTTCAAATAATCTCTAATGCCGCCAAAGCGTTGAAAATAAGTATCCATTAAGCCCTGTGCTTCACCCGGTGTTATATCCAACTGTGCGGATAGGCCATATGAGGAAAGTCCATAAGCCAAGCCATAGGACATTGCCTTGATCTGTCGGCGCATCTCTGAATCCACATCATGTGCTTTAACTCCAAAGATGACTGCGGCAATCGTTGCATGTAAATCTTCGCCAGATTCAAAAGCTGCTAATAGTTTTTCATCATTGGATAAGTGCGCCATGATGCGCATCTCAATTTGACTGTAATCAGCTGTTAGTAAGCCGACATAACCCTTGCCGGCAATAAATGCATTTCTTATTGTTCGACCTTCTTCGGTCCGAACTGGAATGTTTTGAAGATTTGGTCCTATCGATGAGAGTCGCCCAGTCGCAGTCACTGTCTGGCCAAAGTGCGTGTGGATACGTCCATCGGAGGCGATCTCTGAAATCAAGCCATCGACAGTAGTGGACAGTTTCTTTGTCTCTCGTATACGCAGTAGATGCGTGAGCAGTGGGTGGCCAGTTTTTTGATGAAGCCAATCCAAACTTTCAGCATCTGTTGTGTAGCCAGTCTTTATCTTCTTAGTCTTTGGAAGCATTAATTCGTCAAAGAGAACTACTTGAAGTTGCTTTGGCGAGGCGACATTAAATTCATGTCCAGCCGATTCATGAGCCAACTTAGTTTCGCGCGCTACTTCACCTTCGAAAAATGCATATAACTTCTCTAGCTCCTTCTTATTAACTGCTACACCGACCCGCTCCATTCGCGCAAGAAGTTCGGCTATGGGGAGCTCCATTGTGTTGTAGAGATCTAAAACCCCCCGATCCTCCAACTCTTTCGTCAGGGGCGCTCTTAGATTGAGAAGTGCCCTGGCTGAAGTCAGTAACTCCTGCTCAGGATTTGATGTGTTTATTGCAGAGCCATCACCCCATCGTTCTTGAATATCGCTTAGCTCTAAAGATCTCGTACCCGGATTGAGAAGATAAGCAGCTAGCGATGTATCGAACTCAACTCCCGTGAATCCATTGATTCTGGCTAAAGCCTTTGCATCATGGGCGATTTTCTTAACACTCGAATTAAATGCCCAACTACCCATGGTTGATGCATGAACAAGGAAAACATCATTTGGCGACAAGGCAATTGCATAGCGATGTAGTTTTCCATCTACCAAAGAAAAAGTCACTGCAACCGAATCTGTGTGTGCAGCTATCTTTGCATCTGCCTCTTCTAGATTGAGCACCCCCTCACTTATCTCGTCGGCAAAGAGTTCAAACTCAGGTTCGGATTGTTGGGCGCTAGAGCCTTTGAGCAAAATTGGCTTCATTCGATCTTTAAGGGTTCTAAACTCAAGTAGATCAAAGAGCGGATTAGTTTTTCTTTCATCAACACCAACCCAGGCCAATTCATCGATGTCAAAACTTATAGGTACATCATGAACTAGTTGAGTCAGCTCGCTATTTAGTATTACGTTATCTATCGAGTCGCGAAGTGACTGCCCAACCTTGCCGGCCAACTTATCGACGTTAGCAATTAACTCTTTCAGGGATCCATACTCAACAATCCACTTTGCCGCTGTTTTTTCTCCGACTCCAGGTACTGAAGGCAGGTTATCGCTTGGATCTCCGCGTAGGGCAGCAAAATCTGGATACTGCGCTGGGGTCATTCCATATTTTTCCAGCACCGCTTCAGGTGTCATGCGTGCTAAGTCGCTCACTCCCCGCTTTGGGTACAGGACGGTTGTATGGTGATTAACTAATTGAAAAGAATCACGGTCCCCCGTACAGATGAAAACTTCCGCTCCCTCTTTTTCAGCTCGTTTGGCAATAGTTGCCAATATGTCATCGGCCTCATATCCCTCGATTTCAAACTGAGAAATTCCAAAGGCTGTTACAAGTTCGTGCAGGTATGACATTTGTGATCGAAATTCATCTGGCGTCTTGGCTCGATTTGCTTTGTACTCTGGAAAAATCTCAGACCGAAAAGTTTTGCGGGAAACATCAAAGGCGACTGCGACGTGTGTTGGCTTTTCGCTCGTTAGAAGTGAGAGCAACATCGTGGCAAAACCATAAATTGCATTTGTGTGCTGACCTGAGGCCGTGGTGAAATTTTCAGCCGGAAGGGCGAAAAATGCACGGTATGCCATTGAGTGCCCGTCGATTAGTAATAGGCGTTTGCTCATGTGCTCATTGTAGGTTGCACGCTAGAATACGCATCATGATTAATGAAGAGTTCCTAAAATTCTACAAAGAGCGCGGAAGCGGCGCACTAGATCAAAAATTAGGCATCGTAATTACAGAGGCCGAAATAGGGCGAGTTGTTGGCACAATGCCAGTTGAGGGTAATACCCAACCACTCGGACTTTTGCATGGTGGTGCAAATGTTGTGCTCGCTGAATCTTTGGGCTCTATTGGAACCTCACTGCACGCCGGACCCACTCGCAAAATTGTCGGTGTCGATATCAATGCGACCCATCACAAATCTGCAACATCTGGATTAGTGACAGGAGTTGCAACTGCAATCTCTCTCGGTAAGACATTGTGTAGTTGGGAAATAGTCATCACAAATGACAAAGGCGAAAGAACATGTACCGCCCGAATCACATGCTTGATTTTGGCCGAACGAGCTTAGTTTTAGGAGTGCGCACCTGTGCCGAGGTAGGCCTCGCGCACTGCAGGATCATTGAGTAGATCCGATGCTTTTGCTTCCTTAACAACATGTCCGATTTCTAGAATGTAAGCACGATGGGCGCGCTGCAAAGCCTGCTGTGCATTTTGCTCGACAAGAAGAATAGTGACGCCATCTTTATTGATTTCTGTAATGATTCTAAAAATATTTGCAATCATCTGAGGTGCAAGACCCATTGACGGCTCATCCAATAAGAGGACCTTAGGTCTAGCCATCAACGCGCGACCAATGGCGAGCATCTGCTGCTCTCCACCAGAGAGAGTTCCGCCAGCTTGGAAAGCGCGCTCTTTGAGTCTTGGAAATAAGTGATAGACCTTTTCTAAATCCTCGTCCATCTCGTGCTTACGGTTCTTACGGTTGTACTTACCCATCTCAAGGTTTTCCAAAACTGTCATTCCAGGAAAAATACCGCGACCTTCGGGGGCTTGTGATAACCCTAACGAGACTCGCTCATGGGCTGGCATCTTTGAAATATCTTGGCCATCAAAGATTATCTGCCCGCTTGAAACTGGTCGAAGACCCGAGATGGTCTTTAACATCGTGGTTTTGCCTGCACCGTTGGCACCAATGAGTGTGACGATTTCGCCCTGGTTTACGACGACTGAAACGCCTTTAATCGCTTCAATCTTGCCGTAGTGAACATGAAGATCCTTAATTTCAAGACGCATCGTCAGGTACTCCTAAATAGGCTTCGATTACACGAGAATCATTCTGTACCACCGATGGCAAATCATCGGCAATCTTCTGTCCAAAATCTAGAACCACTACTCGATCAGATATTCCCATAATTAACGACATGTCATGCTCGATCAGAAGAACTGTATATCCGGCATCACGTATCTTCTTAATAGTGTTAGCAAGCTCAACTTTTTCAGCTGGATTAAATCCCGCTGCCGGTTCATCCAAGAGAATTAGACGCGGAGTTGTTCCCATTGCGCGAGCGATTTCCAACCGACGTTGAACTCCATAGGGAAGGTTCTTAGCAAGTCGATCCGAGTACTCATCAATACCGATGAACTCGAGAATCTCATGTGCTCGTGCACGATTTTCTCTCTCCTCGCGACGTGCGCGTGGCAAACCGAAAAGTGCGCCTACTAGGCCAGATTTCTTATGTACATCCGTTGCAGTAATAACATTTTCAAGGGCAGTCATATCTCCCCATAAACGAATATTCTGGAAGGTGCGCGCAACTCCGCCTTTAGTAATCTCATGACGTGTCTTGCCCGAAAGAGTTTTTCCTTCAAAAAGCACGTCGCCAGATGTTGCCTGGTAAACGCCGGTTATAACGTTAAAGACCGTCGTCTTGCCTGCACCATTGGGTCCAATGAGTGCGAGAATCTCTTGTGGCATTACTTTGATGTTGACGGTGTCTAGTGCTACAACACCACCAAACTTCATTGTGAGATTGTTGAGTTCGAGAATTGGTTGAGTCACTTGGATTCAACTCCTGTCTTTGACTT
>CAFBMZ010000003.1_pt1 | contig 27979 bp, 27 predicted proteins | sample 7269111 | NCBI WGS metagenome assembly CAFBMZ01 (sample SAMEA6814078, study PRJEB35770) | uncultured Actinomycetes bacterium | biome: Freshwater; feature: Freshwater reservoir; material: water | place: Czech Republic | collected 2017-05-23 | depth 30m m | reverse complement strand
GTAGAAATGTCAACCCATTCGTGTGCAGCATGTGCTCCATCACCAATTGCACCAAGGCCATCTAGAACCTGTACGCCAACTGCAGCGGCAAAGTTTCCATCACTTGCTCCACCAACTGATGCGTGGCCAAGAGGTGCCATGCCCAAAGACTTAGCAACTTTCTCAGCTCGCTCGTAAAGTGCCATTGTTGAATTTGTTTCAAGTGGTGGGCGATTAAAACCACCAGTGACTTCGTATCTAGCCAAAGGATTTACAGGGATTAAATTTCGAACCGCTAAATCAACTCGCTGTAGTTCGGCCAGCGAAAACGAGCGGACATCAATGTCGAGCACAGCTAAATCAGGAACAGTGTTAGTCGTATTTCCAGAGCGCAACATAGTTGGAACCACGCTTGTTCCTAACTCTTTGTTTTCTAACGCTGTAACGGCAAGCACAGCGTGGCCCATTTCAACCGTTGCATTAACGCCTTTTTCAGGCTCTAATCCTGCATGTGACGCCTTGCCATGAACCGATATTTGGTACATCGCAGTGCCCTTACGACCAGTTTTAACTTTGCCGTTGAGAGTTGCTTCTAGAACTAGTACAGCTTTAGCCGCAGATGAAATCTCTTTTATGAAATCTTTACTTGTTGCGCTTCCAGTCTCTTCATCACTCGTAGCAATTAATGCAACAGAGCCCTCGATACCTTTCATGGCAAATAGGGCTTGGACAAATCCAGCTTTCATATCAAAGATTCCTGGACCTGTTGCAGCATTTTCTTTAACACTCCACAATGGAGTAAAGGAGCCTTTTGGCCAGACCGTATCTAGATGCGCAAGCACAATAATCTCTGGCTTATCTGCGCCCCACCAAAAAACTGGACGACCATTAATCTCGCGGATCTCTGCCGGTGTTCCTAATACATCGCCTGCAATCTGACTTGCAAGTGCAATAACTTCGCGGCATGCATCTAGATCTTCGGTCGGAGACTCTAACCTCACAAGTTTTTCAAGTGCTGACAGCATGGTCTCAGTCTATAACGGTGCTACGCCGGTGATGCGTGGAATTCGAAATGACTGAACCTCACCCGTCGCGTGATCGCGTGCAATTAAGGCACCAGCGCTGACGCGGATGGGATCGATGATTCTATGGGACACCGCTCCATTGTTATCGGCATAACCAATCGAGAGTGATTTTTCCTCTTGAATAAATCTAATTACTAAATCCATCGTCTCGTTTGCAGTGCTGCGCGGCAATGCACCGAGTGCCTCACTTGCAACCTGTCGAAGACGCGTCTGCTTATGACTAGATTTTTCACCAGTTCGAATAGAGCGCAAAGCCGTTGTCAATAAATCTTGGCTTGGAAGCTCTATTTCGCCAATAATCCGAGGTGGTCGAGGTTTAGTTTGAGCGCGGTTTGATCGCTGACCAGTGAGAAGTAAACCGTTTGCAGATTCAGCGGCAGGGATATAGCCACTTTCTCGTAATATGCGCATTGCATCAGTTGCATCGTGATCGCAGACTATTACTTCGGGCGCAATTCGACGCAGAGCAAGAACATCCAACTTCTTGTCGTTCATTATCTGTGCAATCAGCGCCGTATCTTCACAACGAATAAATGAGGAGATGTTTCCAACTCGTAGCTTGCCGTGCTTCTTAGCGACATCAGCGATTAAATACTCGAGCGGTTGAGGCATTGGAGTTTTAGAACTCTTAATTAAAAAGGCTTTAATCTCATCACCAGTCTTGCCATGATCTAGTGCGCGACGAATCGTCGCTTCGCTAAAGCGATATACGGTCGCACCGCCACGACTTTCAATCTCGGCCATAATCGCTAACTGTTGTGAAATCTCATGTTCGAGCGGCCCCGGTGCAATTGCAGTGTTATCACTTTGAATAAGAATATGATCGACGGTCTTTGGTAAGTCATCATTAATTATTTTTAACTCTTCGCCTCGCAAGAAGCCAACGCCATATTTAGAGATTGCACCTTGGCCCGTGATTCCGAGCCATTCAGCCTCTCGCAAGCTCCAAGCAGAAAAATCCTCTTGGGATGAAGAGTTTCGACGAGCGGGTGCCCGCCATGCAATTAGCGCGTTAAATGAAGGAGAATCGGGAGCAAGCAATGGGTTTTCTTCAAGGATAGAAAGCGTCAATGCCCGAACGCGAGCCGCATTTACACGGTCTAACTCAGGTCCTAATGCCGCAACATTTTTGGTCTCAGCTCTGCCCACTAATCCGCTGACTCGAGATGTTATCAACCAAGCAGAAGCTAGCACTTGCCATCGATCTGCAGGTGTTTGCATGAGCCACACATCAAACTTATTGCTTGGCATAATTCGATCATCGGCATCAATACTTATGAGCGAAGTTAAATACGCTAACTCGGTAATAAATGCAGCGCATGATTCATCGATACCTAGATGGTTAGCGATAATTTTAAGATCTCTTACTCCTAAGCCGCCGGCGCGTAAGGCATCTGCAGGCTCTTCTGCCCAGAAATTTAATAACTCTTCTACCCAACGAAGCACCGTTGAAATATTGGCAATTGCCGCCAGATTTACTTGATGCTCGTCTCGCTTAGTACCACTTAATACTGGCGGAGAAATTAAGTTTTCTTTATGGGTTTTTCCGCCACGTAGATATATTCCAACCTCTCGAGGCAAAATTACTGTGCGCTGATCTAGTGGAACCAAAAACTTTCGCTCAAGTAGCCAAGCAACACCAGGACCTGGGTTCTTAATATCTCCGATGCTTCCGCGAGGTGGACCCCAAACAAGACGATCTAAAACCTTCTTTGCATCTGCAGGCGCACCCTCGAGATCGGCAAGTTTGAGTTTTACCATTGATGCAGGCCCAAGCCCTGCTGGTTCGTTACCAATTACATCCCGTAGTTGCGATGGAAGTCGCATGCCATCATCAGATGGATAGATAAGGCCAACAGATATTAAATGAGTTAATGCACCAGATGCTGCTTTATCTGTAATGACAGTTAATGCTTTTATTGAAAATGGTTCATTCAGTGAAGCCGCTGCCTCAAGCACCTGAAACTGCCACTGGTTAAGAGAATCGATTGCTCTAGCCAAACTCGGCGCAGAGCACGCACGTACTGCTAAAGATGCGATGTCGGGCGGGACTGGTGTTATGAGATCTGCTCGCGCGGTAAAGAGCGCTAAAAAGGCAGGATCATCAATGCTACGTAAGTAGTCGGAGAATGAGCGCATTTCCATAACTTGCTTACATTAGTGGGCTTTACTACTTATTGTGTAATCAATGCTTCTTTCTACGTGGAGTTAGCCATGTTGCAAGGGCAGCCAGGCGAACCACTAAGGGTGAGAGGGCACGACCAATAAAGCGGGCCCTACGAAAATCATGTATCGGCCAACCCTCAGCCATTGCGCGAAGTCCTAAAATTGCATCTGGATTTATTGCAGAGGGATGTCCAACGCACTGCAGGAGTGGCAAATCATTATTGCTATCTGAATAGGCGTAGCAATCTTCAAGATTTAAACCCTCTCGCTGGGCCAAATCTCTGATTGCAATTGCTTTTTCTTTTCCATGAAGAAGTGCACCGACCATCGCGCCTGTATACGCGCCATCTTTTGTCTCAGCCTTGCTTCCAAGTGCTCCAGTAAAACCTAAGCGCTGGGCAATGAGAACGGCCATATCCTCAGGTGCTGCAGTTACTAACCAGACCTCTTCTTTATTTGCGAGGTGTTTCTGAGCAATATCAATTGTGCCTTGCCAGATTGCTGGCGATACGAACTCATCATAAATCTCTTGAGCAATAGCTTCGATATCTTTGACGCTATGTCCCCCAATAAAGTCAGTTGCCGCTTCTTGGAAGCGTGCAATCTCCTCTTTATTTTCTTTGCCCGTTAAGCGAAATCTCAGATTCGCAAGGACAAAGCGAGAAATGTCCTTCTTTGTGAAGTAGCCCCGCTGATACATGCCACGACCAAGAAAATAAATCGTAGAGCCACGAATCAGGGTGTTATCGACATCAAAAAAGGCCGCTCGTTTCGCCGTGAGTGCCATGTCACTACCTTAACTAACTTGTCTCATTAGTGAGGCTTTATGCTTGCCCAATGAGTTCAACAGTCCATGTAATTCGTCACGGCGAAGTCGAAAACCCAGGCAAAATTCTCTATGGTCGCCAACCCGGATGGACTCTCTCTTCTCGAGGCCAAGAGATGGCACACGTTGTAGGCGACTGGTCGAAATCCATTGATCTCGGTGCACTCCACGTCTCTCCATTGCAACGAGCACAGGAAACTGCAGCTCCAATTGCAGCGGCCCATAAAATTTCAATCACTACAGATGAGCGACTAATCGAAGCGGCCAACATCTTTGAGGGAAAAGCATTTGGAGTAGGGGATGGAGTCTTGCGACATCCCGCAGCATGGCGCCATTTATGGAACCCATGGCGTCCGTCATGGGGCGAGCCATATGACGAACAGATAAATAGAATGCTTGCTGCAATTTTTGCTGCTCGTGATGCAGCAGATGGAAAAGATGCAATCTGTATCTCTCATCAACTTCCAATATGGATCTTGCGTAGCGCTATTGAAAGCCGCCGATTACTTCACGATCCCCGCAAACGAGAGTGCACTTTGGCATCGGTGACCAGTATTCACTTTGATGATGATGGATTTATCTCCGGCCTTACTTACTCTGAGCCTGCTCGACATCTTTTACCAAAGAATTAAATATGAAACGACTTAATAAATCAATAACCTTGGTTTTCTTAACGCTTACCTTGACAAGTTGCAGCGGTGGAGGCTCTTCAAGCACACAGGAGAGTTTCGTTTCTGGGAGTGGCGCTGTAACTTTAATTAAGTCGCCCGATCGAATCCAAGCACCCGTATTAGCTGGCATGACATTATCTGGAACGAACTACTCATATGGTTTTGGAAGAGTCACGGTAGTTAATGTCTGGGCATCTTGGTGCGCACCATGTCGAGCAGAGATTCCAACTTTGATTGCACTTTCTAAGAAATATAGTGAGGTAACTTTTATTGGAATTCTCACCCGTGATAATCCACCAACAGCTGAAGCCTTCCAACGACGATTCAAAATACCTTATCCAACACTGATAGACGATGCAATCTTGCTTGGCTTTAAGGGATCTTTAGCGGCAAATGCGATTCCATCAACCGTTGTAATTGATAGGAATGGAAAAGTAGCCGGACGTATATCGGGAGAAGTCACCGTTGCAGCGCTCTCTGAGTTGATTGAAAAAGTGAGTGCCGAATGAGGGATTTCTTTGTAGAACAGATTTTTAGCGGTTTCTTAGTAACAGCATTCCCGGTCGCCTTTTTTGCAGGGTTAATCTCATTTGCTTCCCCATGTGTGTTGCCACTTGTACCTGGTTACCTCTCTTTTGCGGCTGGATTTTCAGCACATAGAGGCAAACTTCTTTTAGGATCAACTCTCTTCGTCAGCGGTTTCTCTGCAGTCTTTATTTCATATGGAGCAATCTTTGGTGGTCTAGGAAACGAGTTGGCATCGAAAGAAGGGATCATTTCAAGAGTTCTTGGCTTACTTACAATTTTCCTAGGATTTATCTTTCTAGGTAAATTTCCTATGGCCCCAACATTTCGTCCAAAGATGAAGACGACCGGTGGATTAATTGGAGCTCCATTGCTTGGCTTTCTCTTTGGTATCGGTTGGACACCTTGCATCGGACCGGCACTTGCCGCAGTACAGACTTTGGCTTTTCAAGAGTCAAGCGCTGTTCGCGGTGCAATTCTCTCTCTTGGTTACTGTTTAGGACTAGGCGTTCCATTTATAACATCTGGGATTTTTCTTGACCGTTCAGAAAAGATTCGCAAACTCCTAGTACGTCGTGGAGATTTAATCTCTACTATCGGAGGGGTTTTTCTAATCGCAATCGGCGTGCTGCAAGTTACTGGTGCATGGGGACAGATTATGAACTCGGTTCGCTCGCTAATCTCCGATTTCATTCCGGTTGTATAGATGACTACTAACGTAGAACTTCCAGATTTAGGCGGTATCGGATTAATTCGCTATGCATGGCGACAGTTGACCAGCATGCGAACGGCACTAATTCTGCTCATGTTGCTTGGCATCGCCGCGATACCCGGTTCACTAATCCCACAACGAACCCAAAACCCAATGGCTGTTAGCGAGGCCTTTAAAAACTCTCCTGATCTGACGAAATGGATGGATCGGTTTTCACTCTTTGATGTGTATGGATCTGCCTGGTTTAGCGCTATCTATATTCTCCTCTTTATCTCACTCATCGGATGTGTACTGCCACGGGCCTTAGAGCACTTTCATGCCGCACGAGCCCTGCCTCCCGCAACACCAAAAAACCTTAATCGGATGGAGTTTTACTCAACCTGGACTGCTTCTGGCAATGAGTTAGAGATTGCTCGAGAATGGTTTAAATCTAAGAGATTCAGAGTTTTAGAAGGAGATGGAACTCTTTCGGCGGAGAAAGGCTACTCCCGAGAAACCGGAAACTTACTTTTTCACACAGCGCTAATTTTAATTTTGCTAGGAATCTCATTCTCATCCCTCTTTGGTATGCGTGGAGAGGCAATCCTCAATGTTGGAGAGCGGTTCGTTAATACGCCTACAAGCTATGACTCACTGGCATACGGCAAACTATTTAAAGATGGCAATCTTGAGAGCTTTATTTTGACCGTTGATAAGTTTGATGCAAAGTACAACGTTGTAACAAATGCACCTGAGGATTACACACTCAATGTCTCTTTACTACGAAAAGATTTTTCTACCCTAGAAAAACATGTAATAAAAGTTAACTCTCCACTTGCAATAGGAAACACAAAGATCTATCTGCAGGCCAATGGATATTCGCCCGTTGTTACAGTTCGTGATTCAAAGGGAAATGTTGCAATGCAAGGCCCTGTTCCGTTCTTACCTCAAGATGCAAATCTAAGATCTATTGGTGCCATAAAAGTTCCTGATGCAGATCCACAAGTTGGTTTCGTAGGATCATTTGTTCCAACCTATCAACGTAGCAACGGCAATGGAGCGATCAGTGTTTTTCCAGAGGCTCTCGATCCACGACTATTACTTTCTGCCTGGAGCGGAGATCTTGGGCTCGATTCTGGAACGCCACAATCTGTCTACCGAATAGACACGTCATCAATGTCACAGATTGGCTTAAAGTCACTAAAACCTGGCGAAGTCTTCACATATTCAGGTGGGTCAATCACTTTTGAAGGATATGTCCAGTGGGTAAATCTGCAAATAGTCGATGATCCTGGCAAGAACTTTGCACTACTCGGGGCTATTGTTGCCATCCTTGGTTTACTTGCTTCTCTCTTTACGCGCCGACGCAGAATCTGGATCCGTGCTGGGGAATCAATTGAAGTAGCGGGTCTGGCCAAGAATGCAGCACCTGGACTTGAGCAAGAGATTGCAGTTTTCATAAAAGAGTTAAAAGGGGAGAAATAAATGTCACGCACCTGGGCCTATCTCTCGAACTATTTAATTTACTCCTCAATGGCCGTATACACGCTTTCATTTTTTGCGCATGCGGTAGAAACCGCCTGGGCGTTAAGAGTCACAGATGCCACGTCTTCAAAGAGATTTGATTACAAGCGCACTGAGAGAGTTGCACGTATCGCAACCGCAATGATGATCTTGGGATTCTTGCTTCTTTTTGCAGGCGTTATTGCCCGCGGTATTTCAGCTGGACGTGTTCCATGGGGCAACATGTATGAGTTTTCGATAACTGGCGCGCTTGCATTTTCTGGTGCTTATTTAGCTGCGCTGCGGAGATATGATCTACGCTGGCTCGGCTTATTAGTCTCTATTGCAGTATTACTCACACTCGGCACAGCGGTCGCAGTTTTATATCGCCCGAGTGCACCACTAGTCCCAGCACTTAAATCGACATGGCTTGTCATTCATGTTTCGGCAGCGATTATTTCTGGTGGAGTATTTCTCCTTGCCAATGCGGTGGCAGCGGCGTATCTCTATTTAGATTCAATGGAGTCCAAAGGCGAACGTACAGCCTGGGCAAAGCGACTTCCATCTCTTGAATATTTAGACCAACTCTCTTATCGACTCGTTGCATTTGTATTTCCATTATGGACCTTTGCAGTTATCGCTGGGGCGATCTGGGCAGAGAGCGCTTGGGGACGATATTGGGGTTGGGATCCAAAAGAGACGTGGGCCTTTATTACTTGGGTTGCATATGCTGCATATTTACATGCGCGTGTAACCGTGGGCTGGCGTGGACGACGAGCAGCATGGCTCTGTTTATTTGCAGGCTCTACATTCTTGTTTAACTATGTGTATGTCAATGTGTGGGGAACTGGAAAACACACGTATTCAGGGCTTTAAAGCTTCCTTAAAAAATCTGGATCATCATCGGGTGGCAAGATACGACGCTTAGGCTGGCGATAGCCTTTAGGTTTATTTCGCCCTGCTATCAGGTAAGCAACAGGACCAATCGCAATTGCTTGCGGCCCGAGAAGGATGATTAATAACAGCCACCCCCACTTAGGAAGATTTCTTATCTGTGATTCATCTCGGCGTGCACAATCGACTAGGGCATAAATCGTTAAGCCAAAAATCAATATTGCGGGGATCACTCGTGACATGGATTTATTGTATCGCTAGGGCAAGTGCAAAGAGGGCTGAAAAGATAAGTTGAAGCTTTCCGGTCCTGCCTAAAAGCGGAATTAAATCAGCGCCTTTTACTCCACCCATCACTTTCCGAGCAAGTGAGAATGTGATCGGAGCCGCTAATAAAGTTATAAGCGTCAGTGGTTTGAAGGTCGCGATTGCAGCTGTGTGAGCAATGACAAGTAATCCTACAAAGGCACGACGTGCAACAGAATCACCCATGCGCACAGCCAAAGTTTTCTTACCAACCAAAGCATCTTGATCTAGATCGCGCAGATTATTGATTGCAAGAATTGCGCAAGAAAGCGCACCCATCGGTATCGCAACAATAAAGCTCATTAAAGTCACGTTTTCGGTTTGAACATAGTAACTACCGATAGTTGCAACTAAACCAAAAAAGACAAAAACCGAGACCTCGCCAAATCCGCTGTAGCCATATGGTTTGCGACCACCTGTGTAGCTCCAGGCGGCGGCGATCGAAAGTGCACCAACTGCAATGAGAATTGGTGATGTTAATACCGCTAGCCACAAGCCAGCTATCGATGCGATTGCAAACGAGATGATTGCAGCGAGTTTTACACTCTTTGCAGTTGCAAGCCCACTTGCCACCAAGCGAGTAGGGCCAATACGAACCGCATCGGTACCTTTAACTCCATCTGAATAATCATTGGCAAAGTTCACTCCTATTTGCAGCCACAAGGAGACCTTTAAGGCCAGAGCTGCACGAAACCAGTTAAATTCGCTGCCGGCTAGAGCAGAGGCGACCAAGACTGGTGCAATTGCCGCAGGAAGTGTGCGCGGACGTGCACCGATAATCCATTTATTCATGTTCCACCATCTCTGCAAGAGCTAAGCGATTTACCTTGCCAATACCGAGCAATGGTAGTGAATCTAGAAGATGAATTCCCTTTGGTTTAGCGATTTCGCCGAGTGCGGCTTCTAGGTAATGCGAAATTTCCGTTAGATTCGCATGTCCGACTATTGCCAAGTGAAGGGCTTGCCCCCATTGAGGATCCTTAATTGCAAATGCAGCACATTCTAATTCTGGATAACGTACTGAAAGAGTTGCCTCTACTGCAGTGAGTGAGAGATTTTCACCCCCAGTAATTATTACATCATCGGCACGACCAAGTACGTGGAGTCTTCCATCAATTATTTCGCCACGATCATTTGAGATAAACCATCCATCATGGTCATGAAAAGTACTTGCCGAGTTTATATAACCATGTGCTAAAACCGACCCTCGAATCTGAATGAGACCGTGATCGGAGATTGCAAAATCAACTCCATCGAGTGCTTCTCCGTTATAGATGCAACCACCACATGTCTCTGTCATCCCGTATGTTTCAATGGTATTTATCCCGGCATTATTGGCTTGTGTACGCAGCGAAGAAGTAAGTGCAGCACCACCAACTAGGACAGCAGTAGCGCTTTGCAAATGACGAAGTAAGCGCTCATCAGAATTAAGCGCTCTAAATAGCTGAGTCGGAACTATTGATGTGAAATCAACTGCAGGGTAGTCACCATCGAAATTTCGAAGATCGACAGGAAGTGTTCCAACCTCCATTGATCGAATAATTACATTGACGGCGGCAATGTGTGTGACTGGCAGAAGAAGGGACCACTGTGCACCGATATGTGCACCAAGAAAAGAGTTAGAGGCCTGAGCCGATGCCAGTAAAGATGTGCGCGTAAATCCGACCTCTTTACTCAAGCCAGTGCTCCCGCTTGTTCCAATCACAATTGCAATGTTTTTCGGTGCCACCTTTGAACCCACGTCGCCGAACCCCAAGGCAGGCCCAGTCCCGACCAGGGCGGCCGTGATTTCCACCGCTAATTGCGGGATTTCACTGGCAGGGCTGGCCCGTAGAAGTTCTCGTTGTGACGACATGTCCATTGCAGCCGTAGGCTATCGCTAGCAACGATTGAAATGAGGAAAAGTGAGCAAGCCGATTAATCGCGAGTTTGGTAGCCGTGAGATTCCTACGTGGGACACAGCTCCAGGGGCAGAAGACTTCACCGATATTAAGTATCAAATCGGGGATGGCATGGCGAAAATAACCATCAACCGCCCAGAACTCCACAATGCTTTTCGACCACAGACGATTATCGAGTTGATTGAGGCATTTTCTCTTGCCCGCGATAATGAAGATGTAGGAGTAATTATCTTTACCGGTGAAGGCACAAAGGCTTTTTGTTCAGGTGGCGATATAAGTGTCCGCGGTGATGATGGCTACCTTGGTGATGACAAGTTATCGAAAAAAGGCATTGGTCGCCTAAATGTATTAGATCTTCAAGTGCAGATTCGTCGCACACCAAAACCAGTTGTAGCAATGGTTGCAGGTTGGGCGATTGGCGGAGGACATGTTTTGCACGTCGTCTGTGATTTAACAATCGCTGCAGATAATGCAAAGTTTGGTCAGACAGGACCAATGGTTGGATCATTCGATGGTGGATATGGTGCAGGTCTCTTGGCTGCACATGTTGGACAGAAGAAAGCACGTGAGATTTGGTTCATGACTCGCCAATACGATGCACAAGAGGCACTTGATATGGGATTAGTAAATACCGTTGTCCCAGTTGATCAATTAGAGGCTGAGACAGTTTCTTGGTGTCGTGAGATGCTGCGTAACTCACCACTAGCGCTTCGCTTACTGAAATCTAGCTTAAACGCTGCAGACGATGGTCTGGCTGGAGTGCAGCAGTTAGCAGGGGATGCAACCTTGCTGTTTTATATGAGCGAAGAAGGTCAAGAAGGCAGAGATGCTTATAAAGAAAAACGCACTCCAAATTTCGAGAAATTTCCAAAGCGCCCATAAACCATGCTTGATTCAATCCTTGGTTCACTCAAAGTAGTTGCGCTCGCGACGAAAACCGATTTTCGCTCGGTTACTTCTCGTGAAGTCGCGCTCTTTGAAGGGCCACATGGATGGGGGGAGTTTTCTCCGTTCCTCGAATACAGTTATGAAGAGTCTGTGCCGTGGCTACTAAGTGCAGTAGAGGCAGCTTTTGTTCGGCCACCTATGCAGATCAGAGAACGTATTCAAGTGAATGCGACGATGCCCGCGATTGATGATCCAGTTGAAATTGCGCAGATTCTCGGAGCCTTTGATGGCACTTGCGTTGTGAAGATTAAAGTAGGTGGAGATTCGACGGCCGATTTAGCTCGCATCGCACGTGTTCGGGAGCTTCGCCCTCAGGCCAGAATTCGATTAGATGTCAATGGTTTGTGGAGTGTAGAACAAGCACAAGAGTTTCTCGATCGCGTTGGTGAGATTGAATATATCGAGCAACCATGTTCGACGCTAAGTGAACTTCGCGAGTTAAAAATGCGTACGAATGTACAAATTGCCGGAGATGAAGTAATTAGAAAAGCAAAGAATCCATTGGATATAGATTTAGCTGGAGCAATCGATGTACTTATGCTCAAAGTTGCACCGCTCGGTGGAATCAATCGCGCTTTAGAGATAGCAAAACATCACGGCATTCCAGTTGCGGTTTCCAGCGCACTTGAAAGTGCGGTTGGGATATCTCACGGACTAAAACTTGCATCTGCACTTCCAGAGTTAGATTATGCTTGCGGACTTGGTACTGGTGCACTCCTGGCAGTAGATGTTTCAGAGCTAAAAATTGTCGATGGAATGATGCAAGTAAGCGATGTCATCCCAGACCCCGCTGCGCTAATTAAGTATGCAGCATCGAGTGAACGCTTAAACTGGTGGAAGAACAGAGTTCGCAAAGTCTGGGATTCGGGTGCGCAGGAAATTATTCAAGAGAGAGGATGGGGCTTATGAGTACGTCAACATCCTTAGCCAGAGTAATTGTTCGCCAGATTATTCAAGCAGGAATAAGCGATGTCGTTATCTCTCCGGGATCGCGTAACGCTCCCTTATCTCTTGCATTCTATGCAGCATCAGCACGAGGATTGATTAAACTTCATGTTCGAATCGACGAACGCACGGCCGCTTTTTTTGCTCTTGGCTTAACAAAATCAACCGGGCGTCCTGTTCCTGTTGTCTGCACGAGTGGAACCGCTGTAGCTAATTTTCACCCAGCGGTTTTAGAAGCCAGTCATACAAACGCTCCGCTTATGCTTTTAACCGCAGATCGACCTGCAATGCTGCGGCGTACAGGTGCAAATCAAACTACAGAGCAGGCCCGTATCTTTGGCAAGGCCGTTCGATACTTTGCAGATATTGACGGTCCAGTGTTTCCAATGGAGCTGCCTCTAGATAGTCTGCGTTTTGGGCCAGTACATTTAAATCTGCAGTTTGACGAACCTTTGCTTCCGGATGATTCAACCCAGTGGCTTGATGAGATTAAAGTTTCACCTGTTGTATTCAAGCAGCGAAATAAATTAGCGACTTTAAAAATCCAGGCAACTCGTGGAGTCTTAATCGTTGGCCATGACCGAGGTGGTTTATCAGTTGAGGATGTCACAAAATTTGCAAAGCAACTTAACTGGCCCATAGTTGCTGAAGATCCACTTTCTTTTCCAGATGCGATTGCACATGCATCGATCTTTCTAACATCACCAGCGGTACGAAGTGTCTTAGTTCCACAAGCCGTAGTTGTAGTTGGTCGCACAACACTTTCACGATCGATCAATGCACTAATTGGTTTAGCACCAGTGAGTTTTGTTATTGATCCGCGTATTGCAACAGTGGATGTTGACCGACAGGCAGACAAGCTTTTTACACAGATCCCAATCATTGATTCTGTAATGGCATCAGATGAATGGATCGCGCAGTGGCGCAAATACTCACAGCGCTGCGCCAAGTTGATAGATGAGATCGATGGCTGGAATGAGGCATCTATAGCCAAAGAGATTGCTGCTGGAGTTCCCGGGGGATCAGCGCTCTATGTCTCATCATCACGTCCGATAAGAGATTTAGAGGGATTTGCAACCCCACGAAGCGGAGTCACAACATATGCCAACCGTGGCTTGGCAGGAATCGATGGCAATATTTCAACGGCCCTTGGAATCGCATCCGGACACTCTCAGACATTTGCCGTTTTAGGGGACTTATCCTTTCTGCACGACATCACAGGATTGATTTCTGATGAGGATATTAACTGCAGATTTATAGTAATTAATAATGATGGTGGTGGAATTTTCTCTACTCTGCCACAGCGTGGAGTAGATGGATTTGAAACCGTCTTCGGTACGCCTCATGGTTTAGATCCTGCTGCAATCGCAACGTCATTTGGGATTAAGGCAACCACAATTCTTTCAATCTCCGAACTACAGCAAGTCTTAGCCGAACCAATCAAGGGTATATCGGTCGTTGTTGCAAAGGTTCAATCCCGAGAGATAAATGCTGATAACTTGAAATCAATCTATGAAAAAATGAGCTCCATCTAAGCAAGCGCACTTCGCATAGGAACTAGTTTGGCCTGGCTTTCAGCTAACTCTTTGGCTGGATCAGAGCCTGCAACGATTCCACACCCTGCAAAGATCCTTATTGAATCTGCATCGATCTGCCCGCACCGTAGTGCGATTCCGAGTTCACCGTCGCCAGCGGCATCAATCCAACCGACTGGACCTGCATAACGTCCGCGCGAAATTGATTCGATTTCGGCAATAAGTTTTGCGGCTTGTTCACGAGGAGTTCCACATACCGCTGCCGAAGGATGGAGTTGTTCAAGTATTGTAAATGCATCGACATGAGATAGTTTTTCAGCCAACGCCCCTGTCACATCGGTTGCTAAATGCATAACGTTTGCTAAGTGCAAAACATAAGGTGATTCTGGAACATTTGTTGATGTACAGAAAGGTTCGAGTGCATCTGCGACAGAGCGGACTGCGTATTCATGCTCTTCTAAATCTTTAGATGACCGAGCTAAAGATGCAGCTAAAGCTAAGTCACGTTCGTCATCACCGGTTTTACTAATTGTTCCAGCCAGTACGCGCGATGTAACCATTTTGCGCGAGAGGCGAAGAAGTAGTTCGGGGGTTGCGCCAATAAGGCCGTCAACTGCGAAACTCCACGTTGAAGGATATTCTTTAGCAAGTTTTTTCAATATTGAGCGGGGTTCAATTGTTGTCACTGATCGCCCAGTGAAATCTCTGGCTAAAACAACTTTGTCGAGTGCGCCACTTTGAATTCGCTCTACTGCTACAGAGACACGGGATTTCCATGCAGAATCCGTGTCACTTCCAACATCCCAAGCTATTGAGTTTTCGGCGGTCTCTGGCGCAATCAGATTTAATTCAGGTTGTGGCGTTGAACCAATCCAGGTTATCCAGGATTTATCACCTTTCTTGCCAACAATGACTGAGGGAATAACTAATACCGATTCGTCATCTGAGGAAAAAGAGAAAGATGCAAAGAGAATCGGCCCAGTCCCATTTCCATGAACTGAATTGGTGATTGCAAATCCTTCAAGTTGTTTCGACCACCAAGTGCGAGCATCGGCAAAGCGATGTGGCCCACGAACCGTTGTGGTTGCAAAACAACCCCAACCAACTAAACCTTCACCACCACGAATCCACGACACCGGGTTTGCATCAGGAAGCAAATCCAATAGTGGCAGATGCTCGCCAAGATGTGTGGTGGTTACCGGCGTAAGTGATGGCATTTGAAATCTATTTATCTCTTCTTTGCATTTACAAGTCGCCACACAAGCGGAAGAGAAGTGCCAGCTATGGCGATTTTCAAAATCTCACCAACAATGAAAGGTGTTAAACCAGCATTAATCGCCCAGATCCAATCCCTGCCGGTATAAAAGTGCAACCAAGTAACTCCACAGGAAAAAATAATTAAACTTCCAAATACCATTGTTGGAAGCGCAGTGATAAATCTCTGATCCATTCGACGATTTGCCAAGAGTCCTAAGAAATATGTTGCAATCAACATTCCGATCAAATAGCCACCAGTAGCTCCGGTAACTTTTTCAATGCCATGACTTGCACCTGCAAAAACAGGCGCACCTGCAATTCCTGCAAGTAGATACAGTGAGTACGTTGCAAGTCCTATTCCAGCTCCATAACTTGTTCCAATTAATAGGACGCCGAGAGTTTGACCTGTTACCGGCACTGGAGAGCCTGGAACTGGGATTGCGATCTGTGCTAATGCCGAAAGAAAGATGACGCCACCAGCGATCAATGCACTCTTAGTTATGGCAGAGCTCTGTGGCAGGACACTTGCGCGCAAAGAGTGAGCAGGAAATGTCATGTGCTTCCTTTCGGCAGGTTAAGTTGTGGATGAGCCTACTTCAAGGGAGAATGCGCCTATGTCCCGCGCAAATCTCGGCAAAGATCCCGATGAGGTTGCAGCGATGTTTGATGGCGTGGCCAAGCGATATGACATCGTCAACGACCTCTTATCCTTAGGCCGAACTAAGGCCTGGCGCCGCGCAGCCACGAAAATCATCGCTCCAGCCCCCGGCATGGTGATTTTGGATCTAGCGGCAGGCCCTGGTTCATCCTCAGAGCCGCTCCACAAGGCAGGGGCCACGGTCTTTTCGACTGATTTTTCCGAGGGAATGTTGGCCCAGGGGAGAAAATCACGGCCATATCTGAACTTTTCCAAGGCAGATGCCCTCAACCTCCCCTTTGAGGCCGAGAGATTTGACGTCACAACGATCTCTTTTGGCCTGCGAAACACGGTCGACTACCCCAAAGCACTCGCCGAGGCGCTGCGAGTGACGAAAACTGGGGGCCGAATGGTCGTTATCGAGTTTTCGCACCCTACCTGGCGCCCGTTTCGTAGCCTCTATATGGGGTATTTGATGCGAGCCCTGCCCGCAATTGCGCAGAAAACCGCCTCAAACCCCGATGCCTACGTCTATTTAGCTGAATCCATCCGGGCCTGGCCCGATCAGGCTGGGCTAGCTGCGGCCATGGAGGCCTCAGGCTGGCGCTCGGTGACATGGAAAAACCTGACCTTCGGAGTTGTTGCAGTTCACAGTGGGATAAAGGGCTAGCGGTCATTGGCATAGGCCATACGACTCTAAGATTTCATTCGTGATATCCACATCGAATCCATACGTACCGATTCTGGTGCTAGGGGCCATCGGCTTTGGCTTTGCACTCATATCAGTTTTAGCAGGTGCCTTAACTGGACCTGCACGATACAACCGATCAAAACTCGATGCTTATGAGTGCGGAATCGAACCATCACCACAAGCGGCCGAAGGTGGACGCTTTCCAGTTAAGTATTTTTTAACTGCGATGCTCTTTATTATCTTTGATATTGAAATAGTTTTTCTCTATCCATGGGCAGTCACATTTGATTTCCTTGGAATCTTTGGTTTAGTCGAAATGGCAATCTTTATTGGAACTGTCTTTGTTGCATATGCATATGTGTGGCGCCGCGGCGGATTGGAATGGGATTAAACAATGGGTCTAGAAGAAAAAATTCCAAGCGGTTTTCTTTTAACAACTGTCGAAAAACTCGCTGGGTACATGCGAAAGAACTCATTGTGGCCTGCAACATTTGGTCTTGCATGTTGTGCAATTGAAATGATGGCAGTTGGTTCTGCTGCAAAATATGATATTTCACGCTTTGGTATGGAGGTTTTTCGCGCATCACCTCGTCAAGCCGATTTAATGATCGTTGCCGGGCGCGTTTCAAATAAAATGGCACCAGTTCTTCGCCAGATTTATGATCAAATGGCGGCTCCTAAGTGGGTACTCGCAATGGGTGCATGCGCATCATCGGGCGGAATGTTTAACAACTATGCAATCGTTCAAGGCGTAGACCACGTTGTACCAGTTGATATTTATCTACCGGGGTGCCCACCACGTCCTGAAATGTTAATGGATGCGATTTTGAAACTTCATGAAAAAATTAACGTTGAAAAACTTGGCTCTAATCGTGCCGATGTAATTAAGGAAGTTGAGCTCGCTGCTATGAATGCGAAGCCAACCCACCAGTTGAAGGGGTTGCTCGCATAAATGACTGAATCAGGAATGTTTGGCGCTCGCGGTACCGGTGATACATCTGGTTATGGCGGACTAGTTCGTACGCCTGCCTCGACGGGATCTTCAGAGCGCCCATACGGGGGCTATTTTGATGAAGTTGCCGATGATTTAGAGCGTGCATATCCTGAGTTTTCTCATGCAATTGAGCGCGTTGTCGTTGATCGTGGAGAGTTGACCTTGCATGTAAAGCGCGAAAAACTGGTCGAGGTTTCATTGGTTTTGCGCGACTCATTAAAGTTTGAAATGTGCATGGGTGTTTCGGGAATTCATTACCCAAACAACACTGGGCGCGAACTTGTTGCTGTATATCCGCTGCTGTCAATGACAAAGAATCGACGGGTACGTCTAGAGGTAAGCGTTTCAGACTCTGACGCTCACATTCCTTCACTTGTTGAAGTATGGGCGGGAAACAACTGGCACGAACGTGAAACTTTTGACATGTTTGGAATTATCTTTGATGGCCATCCAGGACTTACTCGAATCCTGATGCCAGATGATTGGCAGGGTCACCCACAGCGTAAAGATTATGCACTCGGTGGAATTCCAGTTGAGTACAAAGGCGCAACGACACCACCGCCAAGTGATCGTAGGAGTTACAAATGACAACATTTGATCCGTACGCACCGTCACGCGAAACGACTGAGGGAACCGTCTTTTCGGTTACTGGTGGAGATTGGGATTCACTAGTTCAGGAGATTGGTTCGACTAAAGAAGAGCGCGTTGTTGTAAACATGGGTCCTCAACATCCATCAACACATGGAGTGCTCCGATTAATTCTTGAGTTAGAGGGCGAAACTGTTACCGAGGTCCGTTGCGGTATTGGATATCTACACACCGGAATTGAAAAAAACATGGAGTTCCGCAGTTGGACTCAAGGAACAACATTTGTTACTCGAATGGATTACTTAGGTCCAATTTTTAACGAAACCGCTTACTGTCTTGCAATTGAAAAGCTCTTAGGTATTACAAATGATGTACCAGAGCGCGCTAGCGTGATTCGCGTAATGATGATGGAGCTCAATCGCATCTCATCACACATGGTTGCACTCGGTACAGGTGCACTCGAACTCGGTGCAATTTCACCGATGTTCTTTGCATTCCGTGAGCGTGAAATTGTCTTAGATCTCTTTGAAATGATCTCAGGATTACGCATGAATATGGCCTATATCCGTCCAGGTGGAGTCCAACAGGATTTGCCAGAGGGTGCGATTCCAAAGATTCGCGAAGCTGTAAAACAGATGCGCAAAAACTTTAAGGACAACACTTCTCTATTAGTTGGTAACTCAATCTGGTTGAAACGAACTCAGGGAATTGGCTATTTAGATTTAGCGGGTGCAACAACTCTTGGTATCACCGGTCCAGTTTTGCGTGCAACTGGTCTTCCGTGGGATCTTCGCAAGGTGCAGCCATATTGCGGTTATGAAAACTACAACTTTGATGTAATTACTGCCGATACATGCGATGTATATGGCCGCTTCTTAATTCGTATGAATGAGTTAGAGCAGTCATTGCGCATCATCGACCAAGCTTTAGACAAGCTAGAAGATCTAGAAGGCGCACCAGTAATGGTTGCCGATAAGAAAATTGCATGGCCCGCACAGTTGGCATTAGGTGGAGATGGACTCGGAAACTCACTCAACCATATTCGCGAAATCATGGGAACTTCTATGGAGTCTCTGATTCATCACTTTAAATTAGTCACAGAAGGATTCCATGTTCCTGCAGGTCAGGTTTATCAGGCGATTGAATCTCCGCGAGGCGAACTTGGCGCCCAAGTTGTATCCGATGGCGGAACACGTCCATACCGTATGCACTTCCGCGAACCATCCTTTAATAATCTACAAGCAACATCTGCAATGAGTGAAGGTGGAATGATCGCTGACATTATCGGTGCAGTTGCATCCATCGATCCTGTTATGGGAGGCGTTGACCGCTAATGGCATATTCACAAGAAGATCTCGCAATCATGGATTCGATTATCAAGCGTTATCCACGTTCTCGCTCTGCGATTATGCCTCTGTTGCACTTTGTTCAATCCCGTGTCGGTTTTGTAAATGGTGATGGAATCGAACTTATTGCAAAACTTTTAACACTTGAAGCTGCTGAAGTTTCAGCTGTTGCAACTTTTTATACTCAATACAAACGTAAGCCGGTCGGCGAATATCACGTCGGTGTCTGCACTAATACTTTGTGTGCCGTAATGGGCGGAGATGCCATATTTGCCGGGCTCAAAGAGCACCTCGGCGTTGAAAATGATGGCGTTACAGCAGATGGCAAAGTCTCACTCGAGCATATCGAGTGCAACGCTGCGTGTGATTATGCGCCAGTTGTTATGGCTAACTGGGAGTTCTATGACAACCAAACTGTCGAGTCAGCAAAAGATTTAGTTGATTCAATGCGCAGCGGCAATCCAAAGCCACCAACTCGCGGTCCTAATACTTTAGTTACTTGGAAAGAAGCATCTGCAGTTCTTGCAGGAATAAATGATGGAAAAGCACATGAAGGTGTTCAAGCTGGCGAACCATCACTTCTTGGTTTAAAGATTTCGAAAGAGGGCAAGTAATGACGAAGTTAGCGCCAGTACTTTCTGCACACTGGGATGAGAAAGACTCATTTACCATTGAGGCCTATACACGTCACGGTGGTTATAAAGCTTCACAAAAGGCTTTAGCTATGGATCCTGATGCAGTAATTCAATTAGTAAAAGACTCTGGATTACGCGGTCGTGGAGGAGCGGGCTTTCCAACGGGAATGAAGTGGGGCTTTATTCCACAAGGAGATAATAAGGATCACTATTTAGTTGTTAACGCCGATGAATCCGAGCCTGGCACGTGTAAAGACATGCCATTGCTAATGGCCAATCCACATGTATTAGTTGAGGGATGCATAATCGCTTGTCATGCGATTCGTGCTAAGCATGCATTTATTTATATTCGCGGCGAAGTCACACACGTAGTACGTCGTCTAAACCAAGCTATTGAAGATGCATACAAAGCTGGGCACTTGGGAAATGGAGTTGACTTAGTTCTCCATGTTGGCGCAGGCGCATATATCTGTGGTGAAGAAACTGCACTCCTAGATTCACTCGAAGGCTTTAGAGGTCAACCACGTTTGCGACCACCGTTCCCAGCGATTGCAGGTTTGTATGCTCGCCCAACCGTTGTAAATAACGTCGAATCAATCTCTGCAGTTCCAGCGATTATAAATAATGGCCCCGAGTGGTATCAGTCAATGGGTACTGAAAAAAGCAAAGGAACAACGCTTTATTCTCTCTCAGGTCACGTTAATAACCCTGGTCAGTTTGAAGCACCACTAGGAATTACGCTTCGCGAAATTCTTGAACTATCTGGTGGAATTCGTACAGGACATACATTGAAGTTCTGGACACCTGGTGGCTCATCAACACCAATCTTTACTCAAGATCATCTTGATACACCACTCGATTATGAAGGCGTATCTGCAGCCGGTTCGATGCTTGGCACAAAGGCCTTACAGATTTTTGATGAAACAACCTGTGTTGTGCGAGCAGTACTTCGCTGGACAGAGTTTTATAAGCACGAGTCCTGTGGCAAGTGCACTCCATGCCGTGAGGGCACATGGTGGCTGGTTCAAATCTTGCGCGATTTAGAGGCCGGCAAGGGAACAGAGGCAGATCTCGCGAAGTTGCTAGATCTTTGTGACAACATTTTGGGCCGATCATTTTGCGCACTGGGTGATGGTGCAACCAGTCCGATTACTTCATCGATTAAATACTTCCGTGATGAGTACATCTCGCACATAACTCACGGCGGATGCCCGTTTGATCCAGTCGCATCAACTCTATTTGTTGGGGCGGGTGCATAAGTGACCACTACTGAGATAGTCGACATGATCACCGTAATTATCGACGGCTTTGAAGTTAGCGTTCCAAAGGGAACATTAGTTATTCGTGCAGCCGAGCAACTTGGAATTCAGATCCCTCGCTTTTGTGATCACCCACTTCTAGATCCAGTCGGAGCTTGTCGCCAATGTTTAGTTGATATTGAAATCAACGGTCGCGCATTTCCAAAGCCACAAGCATCGTGCACAATTCCAGTCGAACCAGGAATGATTGTAAAAACCCAGCTCACTTCAGTTGTTGCCGATAAGGCACAAAAAGGTGTCATGGAGTTATTACTCATTAATCACCCGTTGGATTGTCCAGTCTGCGATAAAGGCGGAGAGTGTCCATTACAGAATCAAGCGATGAGCACTGGCCGAAGCCAGACTCGCTTCGAAGGTGTTAAGCGCACATTTGAAAAGCCAATCAATATCTCATCACAAGTCTTGCTTGACCGCGAACGCTGTGTTTTATGTGCGCGCTGTACTAGGTTTTCTGCACAGATCGCTAGTGACCCATTCATCACATTAAATGAACGCGGCGCTCTGCAGCAAGTTGGAATCTACGAAAAGGCGCCGTTCAAATCGTATTTCTCTGGAAACGCAGTTCAAATCTGTCCAGTAGGAGCTTTAACTGGCGCTTCCTATCGCTTCCGTGCTCGTCCATTTGATTTAGTGTCTACTCCATCTGCATGCGAACACTGTGCATCTGGTTGCGATATGCGAACCGATGTTCGTCGTGGAAAAACTCTGCGTCGACTTGCTGGTGATGATGCTTCAGTCAATGAAGAGTGGAACTGCGATAAGGGTCGATGGGCATTTAAATATGTAACCGCTGTCGACCGATTAACTCATCCACTTGTTCGAAACGATGCAGGTGATTTAGTTGAGGCTTCTTGGCCTGAGGCACTTGCTGCAGCGGCTAAGGGACTCAAGGCTGCATCGGCAGCAGTATTAGTCGGTGGCCGCGCAACACATGAAGATGCATATGGCTATAGCAAATTCGCTCGCATTGCACTTTCTACAAATGATATTGATTTCCGTTCTCGGATTTCCTCCGATGAAGAGCGCGATTTCTTAGCAGCTCGCGTTGTTGGTTCGTCGACAACATATCGCGATATCGATCGGGCCGATCAAGTACTACTTGTTGGCTTTGAGCCCGAAGAAGAGTCACCGATTGTTTTCTTGCGTTTAAATAAGCAGTTCCGTAAACGCGCACTAAAAGTTACGACAATTTCGAGCAAACTCTCTATCGGAGTCGAAAAACTAAACGGTGAGTTTGTAAAAGTCGCCCCTGGTCAAGAAGCTGCGTCGGTTTCTGCCCAAGCGCTGACAGCTCAATCAATAATTCTTGTTGGAGAGCGCGCATCTGAGAGCGCGGGTGTATTAACCGCAGTTGCAGCCTTATCGGATTCAACTGGTGCAAAAATCGCATGGATTCCTCGCCGTGCAGGTGAGCGCGGAGCACTCGAAGCTGGTGCAATTGGAAACTTATTACCTGGCGGGCGTCCAGTAGCAGACTCTGCGGCCCGCGTGGATATTGCGACCCTATGGGGCGCTTCATCGCTTCCTTCCACAATTGGTCGCAGCAGCGATGAGATTTATGCAGCCGTTAACTCTGGTGCAATCGGTGCACTACTAGTGGGTGGTGTCGATCCGCTCGATGGTGCTAATGGCGAAAGCGCACTAGCTGCTTTAGAAAAAGCTTTTGTGGTCTGCCTCGAGATTGCACCAAGTGAAGTCACGTCACGAGCAGATGTTGTTTTACCAGTAGCAGCTGTTACAGAGAAAAGCGGATCATTCCTAAACTGGGAAGGTCGCGCACGTAAATTTGATGCTGCAGTTCATGATTCACTAAATCGCAGCGATCTTCGGATCCTTTCAATGATTGCCGAAGAGATGGGTACATCGCTCAATCTGAGCACTGTCACATCTGCGGCCAAAGAGATTGCATCAATTGGAGCCTGGGACGGCGCTCGTGTCCAGATGCAGCAGTACAGTTCAACGCAATCTCCAGCATTAAACGGTGACCGATTTATCCTTACCTCGTGGCGCAGATTGCTCGACCTCGGAACATTGCAAAAAGGTGAAGAGAATTTAGCGGGAACTGCACGTCAAACCGTTGCCGTTATCTCTCCAAGCCGGGCGCTATCAATGGGTGTATCCGACGGCGATCTCTTAAAGATTTCAACAGTTCAAGGGTCAGTAACTCTTGCAGCTCTCGTTGAAGATATTCATGATGATGCAATCTGGGCGCCACGTAACTCACGGGGATCTCAATTACTAGTAAACCTAGGCGCTGCACACGGCGCAGTAGTTACGGTGGTAAAGATATGAAAACAGCAGAGTTAATCGGCAACGACCCAGGTTGGTTGATTACCGTAAAGGCCTTACTCGTCTTTATTTTTTGTGTAGTTCTTACACTGCTTTCAGTATGGGGAGAGCGCCGCTTAGTTGGTCGCATGCAAGAGCGCCCAGGACCAAACCGCGTTGGTCCTTTTGGCTTGATTCAGGCCTTAGCTGATGGTGTAAAGCTTGCCCTTAAAGAGGACTTAATCCCTGCAGCTGCTGACAAAATCGTATTCATAATCGCTCCGATTATCAGTGCTACGACCTGCTTTATGTCCTTTGCCGTAATCCCAATTACTGGCCCAGTAACTTTGTTTGGCAAAGAAACTGCAATGCAACTTACTGATCTGCCAATCGGAGTTCTATATGTTTTAGCGATTGCATCAGTTGGTGTCTACGGAATTATTTTGGCTGGATGGTCTTCGGGTTCTACTTATCCACTTCTGGGTGGACTTCGATCAAGTGCGCAAGTGATCTCATATGAAATTGCAATGGGTCTGTCACTCGTCGCCGTCTTTATCTATGCAGGTTCAATGTCAACCTCTGACATTGTGGCCGCTCAATCAACTACTTGGTATGCAGTTGTTTTATTCCCATCATTTGTCATCTATGCAATCTCAATGGTTGGTGAGACTAACCGCGCACCATTTGATTTAGCTGAAGCCGAAGGCGAGCTCGTGGGTGGTTTCCACACCGAATACTCATCACTGAAATTTGCGCTCTTTTTCTTGGCTGAGTACGTCAACATTATTGCAGTTTCAGCGCTAGCAACAACGCTCTTCTTGGGCGGATATCACGCACCTCCATTCTTAGGATTCACTGAAAACTGGCTAGGTGGCTGGTTCACTGCAATCTGGTTCTTCTCAAAGGTTTTAGTCTTCTTCTTCGTATTCGTCTGGCTACGAGGAACATTGCCACGCCTTCGTTACGACCAGTTCATGCAGTTTGGATGGAAAGTTTTAATTCCAGTTTCGATTGTTTGGATTTTGGTCGTTGCAACATTGCGCGTGATGTCACTGCACAGTGCACCACGTTTATACGTTGTGGCCTTCGCAAGCGTCGTGGTGTTACTCGTCATGCTTGTCAATATTGGATTTGAAAATGCAAAGTCAAAGAAGAGCAAGGCGATTGTTGATGATGCACCAGCACCAAGTTTTGCAGTTCCAGAGCTACCTATGAATATCTCCTCAATCAATGTCTCTTCTACTAACAAGGGAGGCGATCATGTCTGAGATCGAATCTTTCAAGAATAACGATGTAGATATTAAGAAAGTTGAGTTTTCACAAGTAGATCAGCCCGGATCTGCAGGATTTTATGGCCAAGCAAAAGGCTTCTGGGTTACCTTCTCAAAGATCTTTAAGAAGACTCTGACTGTTGAATACCCTGAGGTCAAAGCACCAACCCAGGAGCGCTTTCATGGCCGCCATCAGTTAAATCGCCATCCTGATGGACTTGAAAAATGCATTGGATGCGAACTTTGTGCATGGGCTTGTCCAGCCGATGCAATCTATGTTGAAGGTGCAGATAACACCGAAGAAAACCGCATGTCACCTGGTGAGCGCTACGGCAAGGTCTATCAAATTAACTATCTGCGCTGTGTCTTTTGCGGATTGTGCATTGAAGCGTGTCCAACACGTGCACTCACAATGACCAATGAGTACGAACTCGCTGACGATTCGCGCGAGAAACTTATTTTTGAGAAAGAAGATCTACTTGGTCCGTTACGTGCTGGCATGTTGATGCCTCCGCACCCTATGTATCCAGATATGAATGACACTAATTACTATAAGGGTGAGGTAACCCAAGCCCATCCATCGCAGGATGTGAACAAATGAACGATTTAGCACTACAAGTTGGCCAGACGGCAACTCCTGAAGCAACGCTTTTTTGGATTCTTGCACCACTTACTTTTGTAGCAGCTTTAGGAATGTTGCTTGTAAAGAAGGCAGTGCACTCTGCAATCTTGATGGCATTTGTAATGATCGCACTAGCGATTTTCTACATCGCACAAGGCGCACCATTTCTTGGCATAGTTCAGGTTGTCGTTTACACCGGAGCGGTAATGATGCTTTTCCTCTTTATCCTCATGCTTGTCGGTGTTGACTCATCTGACTCTTTGACCGAAACAATTAACGGACTGCGTCCAATTGCTATTACTGCGGCAGTTGGATTTGGTGGGCTAATGGTTTCACTGCTCAGCCGTGCAACTCTTGGCCGTACTGCCGTCGGTGTCGAAGGTGTAAATGCGGATGGAAATGTTCAAGGAATTGCACAACTCTTGTTTTCAACATTTGTGTGGCCATTCGAAGTCGTATCAGCGCTCTTAATAACTGCAGCACTTGGCGCGATGGTCTTGGCTCATCATCAGCGAGTTCAGGAGCGCCCAACACAGCGCCAGCTTTCAATTAGTCGCTTCCGTGGAGATTCATTGGCAACTACTGCGGGACTTCCGGCGCCAGGTGTTTACGCCCGTCATAATGCTGTGGATGTTCCAGCGCTTTTGCCAGATGGCACTGCAGCTGCCGCCTCTGTAAATGCCTCGCTAAAGGCACGCGGAGATGTCTTAGATTCATCACTCTTCGAACTCGGCACGGTCGATACAAGCGTGGAGGAGGAGAAGTAAATGGATGCATCTAACTATCTTTATCTCTCAGCACTGCTATTTACTATCGGCGCTGTTGGTGTAGTGGTTCGACGTAACGCGATCGTAGTTTTTATGTGTGTCGAGCTCATGCTCAATGCAGCCAACCTTTCATTCGTAACTTTTTCTCGCATTAACGGAGATCTAAACGGTCAGGTGATTGCCTTCTTTACAATGGTAGTTGCAGCATGCGAGGTCGTCGTTGGCTTAGCGATTATCGTTACGATTTACCGTTCACGCCGATCAGCATCTGTCGACGATGCTAGTTTGTTGAAGCGATAACCATGATGACGTCAACTAGCCTCGTATACCTGATCGCTCTGCCACTAGCAGGTGCGGCAATACTTTTGCTTGCCGGTCGTCGCAGTGATAAGTGGGGGCATTTGCTTGCAACTGCACTTTCGGCATCATCATTCTTTGTTGGTCTCTATCAACTTTCGCAAATGCTTGGTCGCTCTAATGCGGAGCGCCCAATAACTCAAAAACTATTTGAGTGGATTTCTGTAGGTTCATTTAATATCGATGCTGGCTTAATGCTTGATCAGCTATCAATCTGCTTTGTCCTTTTAATCACAGGCGTTGGCACATTAATCCATATTTATTCAATCTCATATATGTCGCATGACCCAGATCGCCGAAGGTTTTTTGCATTCCTAAACCTTTTTATTGCAGCGATGTTGCTCCTTGTCTTAGGAGATAGTTACCTCAATCTTTATGTTGGTTGGGAAGGCGTTGGACTAGCCTCGTACCTCCTCATCGGTTTCTGGAATCAGAAGCCTGCATATGCAACAGCCTCAAAGAAAGCATTTGTAATGAACCGCGTGGGCGATATGGGACTCTCATTTGCGATCATGATTGCATTTGCAACAATGGGCACAGTTTCATTTACCGGAGTCAAGGAAGCTGCAGGTCACACATCCACTGCAGCTTTGACTGGAATCGGAATCATGTTGCTTGTTGCTGCAACAGGTAAATCGGCTCAATTCCCGCTGCAGGCATGGCTTGGTGATGCAATGGCCGGCCCAACGCCAGTATCTGCCTTGATTCACGCCGCAACGATGGTAACCGCTGGCGTGTATTTAATTACTCGATCTAACTTTATTTTTGATGCAGCCCCAACAGCGCAGTTATTAGTCGTGATTGTGGGAGCCATAACTTTAATGTTCGGTGCATTAATCGGTACTGCAAAAGATGATATTAAGAAGGCTTTGGCTGCATCGACCATGTCGCAGATTGGTTACATGATTTTAGGTGCTGGTCTTGGACCAGTTGGTTATGCATTTGCAATCATGCACTTACTGACACATGGTTTCTTTAAAGCCGGAATGTTCCTTGGTGCCGGTTCGGTAATGCATGGAATGAACGATGAAGTTAACATGCGTAAATACGGTGCCCTCCGAAAGTTAATGCCGATTACGTTTGCAACATTTGGACTTGGTTACTTGGCCATTTTGGGTGTCCCACCATTTGCTGGCTTCTACTCAAAAGATATGATTATTGAAACTGCATTTAACTCAGGTGGCATCAAGGGAATAATCCTTGGAAGCGTCACACTGTTAGGTGCTGGTATCACAGCTTTCTATATGACACGCGT
>CAFBMZ010000002.1_pt1 | contig 28480 bp, 25 predicted proteins | sample 7269111 | NCBI WGS metagenome assembly CAFBMZ01 (sample SAMEA6814078, study PRJEB35770) | uncultured Actinomycetes bacterium | biome: Freshwater; feature: Freshwater reservoir; material: water | place: Czech Republic | collected 2017-05-23 | depth 30m m | reverse complement strand
GCGTGAATAGCCCCCGATCCTAATCGACGCATCTCTTCTATCACTTTGAGAGCAATGAAATTATCTAAACCTTTGCGACCAACATGCACCGCGGCGACAACGGTCTTAGAGGAGAGCAATAAGGGGATGCAATCAGCGACTAGAACTGCGAGTGCAACACCCGGAGTTGTGGTAATTAATGCATCACACGTTGGCTCTACCGATGTAACCGAATCAATAACTGCAAAAGAATTACCGTGAACTTGGTTCATAAACTGCACAGGCCCACTTTGCAGTGAGAGCGTTTGGCGATTTTTACCAACTACCTTCGGATCATCTCCAACATGAAGCGCTAAATTAAAGGAGTCATACGGCGCATCGCTGAGCGCTTCGCGCCGATCAGTAAAGATCGAAGGCACAAGAGATTACTTCATGAAGTCAGGAACATCGACTTCATGTTCATCTTCAGAAACCATCTCTTCAAATGTCACGCGACGACGAGGTGTTGGCTCCGAATCAATCTCAAGGGCAACTGCAAGTGGGTCATTTGCTGCGATTGGATCTGCTTGGCCATTGAGTGTTGCAGCATCAATTATCGGAGTCGAAACTCTCTTTGGCTCTCCACCTTCAAAGCCTGCTGCTACGACTGTAATACGTACCTCATCACCGAGTGCGTCATCGATGGTTGTTCCAAAGATGAACTTAGCATTTGGGTGAACCGCTGCCTGCACAAGCTCACATGCTTCATTGACCTCAAAGAGGCCTAAATCAGATCCACCTGAAATCGAAAGTAGCACTCCCATGGCGCCATCTATAGATGCCTCTAATAGTGGTGAAGATATCGCAAGCTCTGCCGCACGCAATGCGCGATTTTCTCCGCGCGCTGAACCAATTCCCATCAGAGCCGACCCAGCACCCGACATAACTGCTTGCACATCAGCGAAGTCAAGGTTAATAAGTCCAGGTTGAGTAATTATCTCTGTGATTCCTTGAACACCCGATAACAGAACTTGATCTGCACTCTTGAATGCATCGGCTAAGGTTATTGTGCGATCTGAAATCGCAAGAAGTCGATCATTTGGAATAACAATTAATGTATCCACTTCGGTGCGTAACGCTTCGATTCCTACATCTGCTTGAACTGATCGCAGCTTTGCCTCAAAAGAAAATGGTCGAGTTACAACTCCGATTGTCAAGGCACCAAGATCGCGTGCAATCTTTGCAACGACTGGTGCAGCACCTGTTCCTGTACCGCCACCTTCACCGGCAGTCACGAAGACCATGTCGGCACCGCGAAGAATCTCTTCAATATCATCACTGTGATCAAGTGCAGCAGCTCGGCCTTTTTCAGGATCCATACCTGCACCCAAGCCACGTGTTGTCTTGCGACCAATATCTAACTTAACATCTGCATCACTCATTAATAGATGTTGTGCATCTGTATTGATAGCTATGAACTCGACGCCTTTTAGTCCGACATCGATCATTCGATTAATTGCATTTACTCCACCGCCACCAATTCCTACTACTTTGATGACTGCTAAATAATTCTGCGGTGAAGCCACGTTAATCCCCCTTGTGAACCATAAACCTCAACTTGAGCCTTATTATTCAATGCTTTTCGATAAGGTGAAAGTAAAGTGCGCGAGCATCTTAAGCAAACACCGACTCGAATTATTTTCTACGTGTCGAAATTATTACTTCACAATTGGAGCATGCGGAGCTGTTAAATCGATGCGACGAATATCTGAGTTTTCCGCGCGAAGCGTTAAAGCCTTATAAACATTAGCTTTTAGGGCATTGTCTTTGCTTTGCCCCCATAAAACTTCTAGAGATTTCTCACCCCACTTGATTTCAAGGACGTATACATCTCCTCGCCGAATTTTCACTACATCCACAATCTGGGATATCTCAATGGGTAGTGAAGTAAAAAACTTTGACGCTGCCAGAGCTGAACTCAGATTTGGCCCTTGAATAACTGGAAGTCCACTAGTGCCATGATCTGGAATAGGAAAGGAGATACCTTCATCATCAATTGCGCGATCTTTGAAGATAGCAATCGGAACTCTTTTCTTAACCGTGATGGTGACTTTTCCGTTTATCCAGTTCCGGGAGACTTCAACGTTTTTTACCCACTCTAACTTTTTATACTGTGCAATAACAGTTCGAGGTTCAATGCGAGCTAGTTTTTCTCCTGGCACAACTAGCGCTCTGAGTTCAGTGTCAGTGCCTTTAAACTCAACGGCACTGACAGTAAATAAGGTAGACCAACCTAAGACATATGCGGCTGCAGCGAAAATAGCAACTGCAGCAAAAACATAAACTCTGCGCTTTCTCATTTAACCAAATCGTCGAATCAGGCCATCAACGATGATAGGTGCTAGGGAACTCACATCACCAGCGCCAAGAGTGATGATGACATCACCGGGTTCGGCTGAATCAATGACGCTATCGGTTACCTCGATAAAATTTGGAATGTATTCGCCTTTGGCCATTAAATCGGTGATTAGTTGTGAAGTCACTCCGGGAATTGGTTTTTCACTTGCAGGATATATCTCCAAAACAATTGCACGATCTGCAAGAGAGAGTGAGCGGGCAAAACCATCTGCAAATGCAATAGTGCGAGAATACCTGTGCGGTTGAAAGACAACAATTAAGCGGCCATCCCCAGCAAATCGTCGAGCGGCTTGAAGGGTTACATCAATCTCGGTTGGGTGATGCCCGTAATCATCGATTACTCGAACTCCATGGACCGTACCTTTAATTTCAAATCGACGTCCAGTTCCGCGAAAAACCGCAAGTCCCTGAATCAAATCTGCCGCGTTAAATCCAAGTTGTAATCCAGTCGCAAGGACTGCAGCGGCATTTAACAAATTGTGCTGGCCTGGTACTTCCAATTCAATAAAACCAATACTCTTTCCACGCCAAATCGCTCGAGCCCGTGAGCCCATTGCCAAAAGTTCAATCGAATCTAGACGTAAATCGCAACCCTCCTGTACCCCATAAGAGATAAATGAAGGCTGCTCTAACTGTGAAATTAATTCAGCGGCGCCTGGATCATCTGCGCAATACGTCAAGAATCCTTCGCGATTTATTGTTTCTGCAAAATCCTTGAATGCTTTTTTGACAGATTCGGGGGTAGAAAAGAAGTCAACATGATCATGTTCAATATTTGTGATGATCGCAGCAAATGGGTGATACTCCAAGAACGAGCCATCAGATTCATCAGCCTCTGCTACGAAAATTTCACCGGTCCCACGATGAGCATTTGAACCTGATGCAGTAATGGTTCCACCGATTGCAAATGATGGATCTGCGCCACAGCTCTGAAGCGCTACTGCCATCATTGAGGAGGTAGTGGTTTTTCCGTGGGTACCGGCTACTGCAATACTCTTAGAATCCGACATCAATATTGCAAGTGCGCGTGCTCGCGTTAATACGTTAATTCCTAGTTCATGAGCTCTCAAGATCTCCGAATTATTTGCAGAGATTGCATTTGAATAGACAACATAGTCTGCGCCATCTACATTCTCTGCAGAGTGTGTAGTCGAAATCTTTGCTCCCAAAGCGATAAGAGCCCTGAGCACTGAAGAGTCTTTTGCATCCGAACCAGTAACGATAATTGAATGCGATAAGGCAATGCGTGCCAAGCCACTCATGCCGGCTCCACCAATACCTATAAAGTGCAGGCGTTTGCCGCTCAGAGAGTTCAACGTTGGTTTCATCATTTTGATATCGCGAACTCACCTAGTGCAACAATCTTTGAAGCCGCCTCTAAATCGATTCCCGAACCATCAACGGGCGCCTTCGCAGATTGGGCGAGCAAATCCTCAATATGCGAAATGAGATATTTTGAACTCAACTGTGATTGCTCGAGAATTTGCGCTCGATTCTGGCTCACCAGCTCTTTTGCATTGTGGAACTGTTCGCCATTGCCTATTGGGAGTGGCACAAAAAGAGCGTACCGCCCTAATGCCCTAAATTCGCTACACGTCACCGCGCCACTTCGAGCAATAATCAAATCACTTGCTAAGTATGCATCGGCCATGGCATCTAAATAAGCAACGGGGTGATATGAATCCTGTGTTGGTGGCAGCACGTTGCTGCGTCCAACCGAATGAAGTATTGAATACCCTTTAGTCAGAAGTGAGTCCAAAGCACCTTCAAGTGCTGCATTAATTGCCACCGAACCCTGAGATCCGCCCATGACAAAAATTAACGGTGCGCTCTGATTAAAACCTAACCGCACTTTTGCTTCGTTGCGTGCAGTTTTAAAATCCATGTGCGCCTTTGTGTATGCCTGCGCGACATCCGAGCGCAAAGGTAGGCCAGTTAAAAGTGCTTGTGAAAACTTACCAATGTCGACGGGGCTTGCGACAGCTAAATATGGGGTCACCATCGCCCCCAAGCGGTTTGCCCATCCAGGCTTGGCGTTAGCTTCATGAATCACAGTCGGAACTCTGAGTATTTTTGCCGCTAGGTATGCCGGCGCACTGACATATCCCCCAAAACCGATAAGGAGATCGCTCTCTTTTAAAGTCAACATCGATGCACGAACTGCAGAGATTAAACTAGATGGAATCCGAAGCCACGATAACGATGGTCTTCTAGAAATACTCACTCTTGGAATATAGGCCAGAGAAAATCCAGCAGCAGGAATGAGTTTATCTTCGAGCCCACCCTTGACACCCAAGAATAAAACCCTGTCCTCTGGATGTGATTTTATCCATTCTCGAGCAACAGCGAGTGCGGGCTCAATGTGTCCTGCCGTCCCACCGCCTGCAAAAACTATCGTAGCCATGCGTAATCACTCTTCTTTAACTCGTTATAAATCTTAGGATCGCGTCTTGCCGCGCCTACTACAAATCCAATGCCCATGTAAGTTGCAATTAAAGCAGAGCCGCCATATGAAACCAACGGCAGAGTAACTCCAACTACCGGCAATACACTCACTGCAGAACCGATATTTAGAATCGTCTGTATTGCAATCCAGCATCCAATTCCGGCGCTCACAAAACGAACCATCGGCTCTTTAGCGCGTAATGCGATTCTAAAGATTGAAAAAAGTAATATTGAGAGCAGGGCAAGCGTAGCGAGCGTTCCTAATAAGCCTAACTCTTCGCCAATAACTGAAAAGATGAAATCTGTATGGGCCTCAGGTAAGTTTCCCCATTTTTGACGGCTTGCGCCAAGTCCGACTCCGAAGAAACCTCCACTGGCAAGTCCCAGCAAACTATGTGCGGGTTGCCATCCCGTGCTTTTGTAGCGTCCATCGGCAAATGGATTTAGCAACACTGAAAAGCGATTCAACCGATATGGAGCGGTAATAACTAGTGCTGCAATCCCCAAAAAGCCTACAGATAATAATCCCGTGAACACGCTCAAGCGAACGCCAGAGACCCAGAGTAAGCCAGCGAGTATGAAGGCGAAAACAGATGCAGTGCCTAAGTCTTTACCCCTCAAAACCAAAACAATACAGAGAATAAATATTGGCGCAATCAGAACTATCACATTTGATTCGATAATCCCATTGTGCTCACGTTGTGCAAGCATAAAGCCAGCCCACAGAATCAGTAGGAATTTAGCTATCTCACTTGGTTGAACATCCAAGAAACCAATGCCAATCCAGTTACGGTTGCCATTAACGCTATTACCTATCAGCTGGACAAGTGTTAGCAATCCAAGAGAAATAACTGCACCAAATCGGGAAATCTTTCTCCAGTGAGCAAGAGAAAGCCTAGAAAATACCCACGCCATTGGAATTGCAAATAGTAGAAAAAACACTTGTCGCAACGCAACTGCATACGTTGAACCTTTAGTCTCTAGCGAATGAATCGATGAGGCAGAGAAAACCATAATTACACCAAGAATGCTCAGACACAAAGTACTTCCTATGAGCATGTAGTAGAGATTGACTGGCTTCGTGAAAAAGTTCGAGGATTTATTAGCCTTCATGAGCCACTAGCTTCTTAACAGCGGCCGAGAATCTATCTCCGCGGTCGGCATATGAAATAAACTGATCCATTGACGCGCATGCAGGAGCCATAAGTACCGTATCTCCATCTGCAGCAAAACTCTTTGCAGCAGTTACCACTTTTTCCATCAAGTCATTTGATATATCGCCCTTGGTCACATCTGAATCGATTTTTACTATTGGAATTTCTGGTGCGAATTTTATGAATGCAGCTTCTATAAGAGCACGATCTTTGCCAATTAATATCGCTGCCTTAATACGACCGTGTGTACGCTCGATCAGTGAGTTCATATCAGCCCCCTTTGCTAGGCCACCGGCTATCCAAATAACTGACAGATGTGACATTAATGAGGCCTTTGCGGCATGAGGATTAGTCGCCTTTGAATCATCAACCCATGTGATGCCATCTGCTGTAAGAACAGTTTCAATGCGGTGGCGTCCTGGATGAAAATCAATCAATGCGCTTCGAATCTCTTCATTTGAAATACCGACCGACTTGGCCAGTCCAGCAGCAGCTAAAGCATTTGAAATACTGTGGGGAAGGGTTGGTTGAATATCGGTAATTTCAGCGATCATTGAGGCTTCTTGTGGATCTGCGACAAAGGCCCTATCAATCAAGAGGTTCTCAACGACACCCAACTCTCCCGGTGCCGGTGTATCGAGTGAGAAGAAAACCTTTTCTCCACGCCACGAGCTACTCTTCAAGACAACGTGAGCGTCATCAGCGTTTAAAATCGCAATATCTGCCCTATCCAAAATTGAAAGTTTTGCTGCGCAGTAGTTCTCGAAACTTCCATGCCAATCTAAATGATCATGTGCGATGTTTAGGATTGCTACACCAACAAAACTTGGTTTGCGCATCCAGTGAAGTTGAAAAGATGAAAGTTCAAGTATGAGGTAATCAAAGGAATCTTTGTGTGTGACCGCATCAATAACGGTGTCACCAACGTTGCCGCAGGCAGTTGCTTTGAAGCCCGCTCTTTGAAAGATAGCAGCAGTCATTTCGACCGTAGTTGTCTTCCCATTAGTTCCGGTAAGTGCAAGCCATTTTTGACTCGGAGCAATCTCTTTGGCGATCGACCACGCGATATCAATCTCATTCCAAATCTCAAGCCCCGCAGCCACTGCCTTGACAATAAATGGATGGCTCTCATTCCAGCCTGGAGATACAACAATTTTGGAATACTTTTCAATCTCTACCGCATCAGGTTTTAAGAGTTCAAAATCGATATTTAAATCCGGATTTTCATCAACGATAACTACATGAGCACCTCGGGTAGTGAGTGCTTTCGCGATAGAAATACCAGTAACACCTGCGCCTGCGATTAAAACATCTTGACCCTTAAATAATAAAGACATATACGTTACTTAACTACCCACTGCGCATAAAAAAGTCCTAGCCCTAATGCTACGGACAGGCCAGCAATGATCCAAAAGCGAATCACTATCGTTACTTCTCCCCAACCCAATAACTCAAAGTGGTGTTGGAGAGGCGCCATTTTAAAGACACGCTTGCCTCCACTTATTTTAAAATACAGAGTCTGAATCACAACTGACATAGTGATAATAACGAAGAGCCCACCCAATGGAATTAACAGTAGTTCGACACGAAGAGTTGCGGCTAAACCAGCTAGTGCGCCGCCAAGTGCAAGTGAGCCTGTATCGCCCATAAAAATCTTCGCTGGTGATGCATTCCACCAGAGGAATCCAGTTGTAGATCCTGCAAATGCGGCAGCGAGAACGGCTAGATCTAAGGGATCACGCACCTGATAACAGCCAATGCCTGCATTGACTGCGCAACCCTGTCCAAACTCCCAGACACCAATCAAAATAAAAGCAAGAAATGTCATGACAGATGCGCCCGTCGCAAGGCCATCTAATCCATCGGTGAGATTAACTCCATTGCTTGCCGACATCACCATGAGTATGACCCAAACAATTGCGAGAAAAGGCCCAAGATAGATAACCGTCTCTCGAACTCCAGATAGATAGTAAGAGATTGGCGTTAGCGAATCTGAATCTGCAAATCTGACTCCAAGTACCCCAAAGACAGAAGCTATAAGGGCCTGCCCGATCAGTTTTTGTTTTCCAGTTAACCCTAATGATTTTTGGCGAGAAACCTTTAAGAAGTCATCTGCAAAACCCAATAAACCTAGCGCGATGACAAGTCCAAGAACCAAAGCCGCTGAAACCGTAAGTGGATTCTTTGTCAGAATATGTGCAGTTAAGTATCCAACAAGTGCTGCACAAATGAGAATTATTCCACCCATGGTTGGTGTTCCACGTTTAGTGTGATGACTACTTGGGCCATCGTCGCGAATTATCTGGCCATATCCTCGCTTAGCAAGAATTTTAATAAGGCCTCGGGTTCCGAAAAGTGAGAATAAAAGTGATACGGCTGCAGCTATAAGTATCTGTCTCACTTCTCACTCTCCTCTCGACTCATCCAACGGCTTTGAATCTCATCTGCCAAATTCTCAAATCTCTCAGCTCTCGAGGCCTTCACCAAGACAACATCTCCATCTGCAAAGTACTTAACGAATTCACTAGCATCCCCCATTGTTTCAACGTGATGGACCTGCATGGGGCCAAATCCTGATCCATATTCAGGCGCATTGATAACGACTAAGTGATCTATGCCAATCTCAGATGCAAGGGTGCCAATATCAGCGCTTGCCTGTCCCTCTGACTCGCCGAGTTCATGCATTTTTCCTATAAATGCCCAAGATTGACCTCCACGCTCTTGCGCAAAAAGGATAAGAGTCCGTAAAGCAGCCGCCATAGAAGCCGGATTCGCGTTATATGCATCGTTAATTAAGAGTAAGCCCTCGAGTTCGATGAGCTCCATCCGCCACTTACTTGATATCTCGGCCGTAGAGAGTGAACTTGCAATTAACTCGATAGGAAGTGATAAGGCGGTACCCACGGCAGCGACAGCTAAAGCGTTTGCAACTTGGTGTGCACCAATTAACCGCATTCCGACTGCATCACGCCCAGCACTAGTTACTAAATCAAAGTGAGGTCGTCCTTCTCGAATTTCAATATCCGCTGCTCTGACATCAACGTTTGAACTATCTCCGAATGTGAGTACCCGTCCGGTGTGTAGTTCTGCCATGGCCGGCGTGAATTCATCATACGTTCCTAATATTGCAGTTCCGGATTCGCCCAATGCGCGAACGAGTTCGGCTTTAGTCTCTGCAATTGCTAACTGGGATCCGAATTCTCCAATATGGGCAGTACCTACAGTCAGCACCACACCTATATCTGGCTTTGCAATTTCACATAAACGCGTGATGTCACCTCTATGTCGTGCACCCATCTCAAGAATGCAAAAACGAGTTCGCTCATCACATTCAAGAAGGGTTAAAGGTAATCCCAAGTCATTGTTAAACGAACCTACTGGAGCAACCGTAGGACCGACAGTAGATAACAGATGCTCTAAAAGATCTTTAGTGCTTGTCTTTCCTTGTGACCCCGTAATTGCAACGACGGCTAAACTCTTTAATCGAGCCCTCACAAAAGTAGCAATCACGCAAAGAGCAGCTAGAACATCTTTGACAACAATGCACGGACCATCTATCGGATGATTGGTAAGTGAGAATACGGATCCCAAGCGATAGGCATCCGCAACAAAATCGTGACCATCACTATTTTCTCCACGGAGGGCAAGAAAGAAACTGCCTGGTGTTGCTAATCGTGAGTCAAAAACAGGTGCTTTGTAGACCAACAAGTCGGGATCGCATCGTAGATCACCCCCAACTAGAAGTGCGATTTCACCAGCAGTTAAGGTAAACATTTCTTATCTTCTATCGCACGAGCCAGTTCGATTCGATCATCAAAGGGATGTATGACACCTGCAATCTCCTGCCCTTTTTCATGGCCTTTGCCGAGAATGATTACTACATCCCCTGCTTCGGCATGATTCACGGCAGTTTGAATTGCAACTGCGCGATCGATAATTACTTGGTTTGGTGTCTCAATCTCAATATCTAGGAGCATTTGAACCAGAATATCTTCAGGCTTTTCACTTCTTGGATTATCACTTGTAAAGATCGCAATATCAGCACCTTCATGCAGCGCTGATCCCATCAAAGCTCTCTTTGTTACATCTCTATCACCACCACACCCCAAAACAGCTATCACGCGTGCATCAGAAATCTCGTGGGCAGTCTCCAAGACCCTCGTAACTGCATCTGGAGAATGAGCATAATCCACCAGCGCAGTGAAGTTTTGACCAAGTCGAACTGCTTCTAAGCGACCAACAGCACCTGTCAGATGCGGAACTATGGATGCTATATCAATAGGATCGATTCCACTTTCTGTTGCTATAGCTACAGCCATTAATAGATTATCGTAGTTAAAACCACCATGCAAAGAGGTCTTGGCTTCTATCAAAACTCCACCGCTTCCGCGGATCGCAATTGATGCGCCGAGGTAGTCTCGCGTTATGGATGCATAGTGCCATGTGGCATCTTTATTACTTCGCGACAAAGTCATCACGGGCAACTCTGTGGTTGCGGCTAACCGCGCACCATGCTCGTCATCTATATTTATCACAGCTAAATCGGCATACTCATATGTAAATAAACTCGCCTTTGCAAGGAAATAATCCTCCATAGACTTGTGAAAATCCAAGTGATCTTGCGAAAGATTTGTAAAACCAACAACTGCAAAATGACTTCCTCGTATTCGCTCTAGAGTAATTGCGTGACTCGAAACCTCCATTACAAGGTTGCGCATATGTCGTTCGCGCATGAGGGCTGAAAGAGTTTGCAAATCCGCGCTTTCTGGAGTTGTTCGCTTGCTTGCAAGGATTTCGCTTCCGATTCGTACCTCTACGGTTCCGATTAGTCCACTCTCACGTCCGGCTGCCTGCATAATCTGGTGCAATAGAGTTGTAACTGTAGTTTTTCCATTAGTACCAGTTACACCAACACTATATAGATCACGCATCGGCTCAGAGTAAAACCAGGCACTGATTACTCCAGCTGCCCGTCTGGGCGAGTTAGATACAAGAACTGGCACTCCAGTAACCATCTTTGCGCCGGCTTCATCAGTCAGGATTGCGACCGCTCCATTTGAAATAGCTTGTGTAGCAAAACTTGCGCCATGAAATTTTTCACCAGGCAGTGCAATAAAAAGATCACCCTCGATTACATCGCTGCTTGAGATTGCGACACCGGTTATTTCAATTCCATCCATATTTTCTGAGCATTGCGCATTAATAATCGTACTGACCGATGCCAAACTCTTTTTAAAATTAGTTAGCGTTCTTTGCATCCGACACCTTCTTTGCCTTCAATTTCTTGAGTAACTCACTTTCATTGAGCGCAACAGGAACTACAGTGGTTCCAGTTGGTGCAATATGTTGGCTTTGCAATACAAATGACATAACCTTCTTAAATACTGGTCCACCTAAAGTGCCACCCCAGTGCATACCCTTAGGATCTTGAATCGTTACGCTGATTACATAAGCAGGTTTATCGGCAGGTGCAAAGCCAATAAAGGATGCGGTGTAACCGCGATAGCAACCACATGTGTCATCAATACGCATTGCCGTTCCAGTTTTCCCTGCAACACGGTATCCAGCGATTGCTGCGGTAGGTGCAGTGCCAGAGGCCGAAACAACACTCTCCATCATGATACGCATAGCTTGAGCGGTCTCTGCGGTAATAACTCGTTCGCTTGTGCGACCTGCCGAAGGAGTGTAATTTCCACTGGCATCACTAGTTCCTGCAATGACGGTAGGTGAAACTCGCACTCCATCATTTGCAATTGTTGCAAAAATACTTGTGGCTTGCATCGCAGTGAGTGAATATCCTTGACCAAATGCAACGGTTGGTGCAGTTGTTCCTGACCAATCTGCAACTTTTGGCAATTTGCCGCGAGATTCACCTGGAAGGCCCGAACCCGTCTTGCTTCCAACACCGAACTTTGAGAGATAATTATATAAAGTTTCATGGGATAAGAGTTCGCCGATTTGGATGGCTCCGGTGTTACTTGAAACCGCCAGAACTCCCGATGCTGTAAGTCGCTGTGTTGCATGTTTTTCGTGGTCATGAAAAACCTTGTTTGATCGCTTGAGGGCGTATGGAATCGTAAAGACTGAATCCGGAGTTATCTTTTTCTCCTCAATTGCAGCTGCAATAGTCATTACTTTTCCAGTTGATCCCGGCTCATAAATATCTTGAACCGATGGGTTTCTCATTGCTACTAGTGAGACTTTTGATGTGTTATTTGGATCAAAAGTAGGCGCGGTTGCGTGAGCTAAAATCGCACCGGTTTTAGGATCCATGACAATTACAGTGCCGCTTACAGCCCCTGATGATTTAACTGCATCGGATATTGCTTGCGATGCCACCCACTGAATATCACGGTCGATGGTTAATCGCACTGTAGTTCCAGTCTGCGCTGGAATAATCTCTGACTGAGAGCCTGGTATTTCTGCGCCATATCCATTGGCATATGAGTACTTGCCATCAATGCCAGCGATTGAAGAGTTCAAACTAGATTCAAGTCCGGCTGCGCCTTTGCCGTCATGGTTAACGAATCCGACTAAAGATGCGATCAAAGAACCCGATGGATATTCGCGTATGTATCCGCGCTCTGGATAAAAACCGATGATGCGATCTGGACTCATCCCTGGAAATTTAGCGTTATACGTCGCAAGAGCTGCGCTGAGCCTCTGCCAAGACGATGGCTTGGCATTTTGATACACCATGCTCCACTTTTTTGTTCCGGTAATGCTTGCAGCAACTTCAGTAACAGACAATCCAAGAATTGGGGCGACAAACTGGGCCACCTTTGATGGGTTTGTAATCTGAGTCTGGTCAACAACAATGCTTGTTGCTACTACGCTTCGAGCAAATGCAACTCCATTGATATCTGTAATCGCACCTCTCGGGGCAGGTAAAGAACGAGTATTTTCCATCTCATTAACTGCTCGCATACGATAATCACTGGCTTGAACTGCTTGAACTTGAACAAGGCGAACTCCAAAGAGCAACATTGCAACGGCGATCATCAAAACAAGAATTCGAATTCGATTATGCGCCAATGCAAAATTACCCATTGCCTAGGCTCCTTTGCGGCGATGTGGCTTGTTGCAAGTCAAGAAAAATTGGAGTCTCTGATGGCTTCATCCCTAGCGCCGATGCTGCGCGGGCAAGAGATTGCGGTGAAGATACTTGGTCAATGTGTCGCGCAATTGCTTCTCGCTGATCGCTGACAATCTTTGCTTCAAGTTTTAAGTGCGCGAGCTTGAAGGCATCTTGAGCTAAGAGGGTATTTATAAAGAGCAAGGTTAGAAGAAATATGAATCCCAACACCGATGCAACAATTGCCATGAACTTTCGATTTGCCTGTTTCTCCTCAGAGATATCAGGAACTAATTTAAAGCCAGCTCGAGCAGATTTTTCGGCAAGGATCTCCTTAGATCTATTAAAGGCCGGGGCTAATGATGCGATAGCCATTATGCGGCCACTCTTTCAATAGCACGCAAGCGAACTGAGGCCGAGCGTGAATTTTCCTCAAGCTCTTGCGCCTGCGCAGTTTCACTGCCTCTAAAAAGCAATGAAAACTTTGCAGCAAATTCGGGAAGCTCAAAAGGCAGTTCACGTGGTGTGCCTGAAGTTGTTGCCGCAATGAATAGCTCTTTAATTATTCGATCCTCGAGAGATTGAAATGACATTACAACTAATCGACCACTTATCTGTAAGAGTTCGAGTGCAGCGGGAATTGCACGGGTGATTGCACCGAGTTCGTCATTAGTTTCTATTCGAAGTGCTTGAAAACTTCGCTTTGCTGGATTCCCACCGGTACGTCGTGTAGCCGCAGGAATCGCACTCTTAATTAATGTTGCTAGCTCTGTCGTAGAGTTCAATGGAGCTTTAGCTCTGGCTTTTACTATTGATTCGACGACCCGGGTTGCGAATTTTTCTTCGCCATATGTTCGCAAGATTTTGACCAGTTGGCCTGGCTCATACGTATTTACTATCTCTGCAGCCGTCAGGCTTTGGCTCTGATCCATGCGCATATCAAGCGGGGCATCGTGTGAATAGGAAAACCCACGATTTGTATTATCGAGTTGAAGCGATGAAACTCCTAAGTCAAAAAGTGCCCCATTAATATGTGAATAACCAAATGATGTAACAACATCTGAAATTGAATCAAAAGTTGCATGGGCAGTCTTTACTCGATCTGCAAATGGAGCAAGTCTTGCAATCGCAAGAGATAAGGCTTGTGAATCGCGATCGATACCTATGACGGTCAATGTTGGAAATTTTGAAAGAAGAGCTTCGGCATGGCCACCTAAGCCAAGAGTTGCATCAACTATTACTGGAAACTCAGCTGATTCGATGGCAGGAGTCAAGAGCTCTACGCATCGATCTCGCATCACAGATATGTGCGAACTTTCTACTGTCATCTCTCCCCCTAACTTTTATGTAGTTGCCCTTGCACTTGCTTTTAACTCTCACCTCTGGTCACCGCCGGCCGACGGATCTATTGAGCAACGGCGCCGGGGAAGGGGCGCCGTTGCCTTCGAAGGGTCGGCGGTGGCCACAGAAGAGAGTTAGTTAAAACAGACCTGGAAAGACCTCCTCTGAAACATCGGCAAAACTCTTTTCGCGATCTGTTAAATATTCGTTCCAAGAGTTTGAATCCCAAATTTCAACTCGAGTATTTGCACCGATAACTACGCAATCTTTTTCAAGTCCTGCATATGTTCGAAGACTTTGTGGAATTGTTATTCGACCTTGACGATCAGGAATCTCATCGTGAGCTCCTGCAAACATCACGCGGCTGTAATCTCGCGCCGATTTAGCAGTAACTGGTGCTTGTTTTAACGTCTGTGTAATTACTTCAAACTCACTCGATGGAAAAACATAGAGACAGCGCTCTTGACCTTTTGTAATGACAAGACCTGATGCCAGTTCGTCACGAAACTTTGCAGGAAGTATGAGTCGGCCTTTGTCATCAAGGCGTGGTTCGTGGGTGCCAAGAAACATTTCTCTGCGCCCCCTTCCCCAGGTTCGCTCGCCGAGTCACTAATCGGCTATTTCCCCACTTTACTCCATTTCCCCCCTTTTTGCACCACTTTTTCCCACAATTCTCCTAATAAACCCCCCTGCCTCCCCATTTTTTGACATGAAAAAAGGCCCCACTGTGGAGGCCTTGAGGTGTGCGCAATCCGGATGACTACTGGTTTTTACGCTCTTCCCAGCGCTGCTCTAGGCGCGATCCCAGGCCATTAGCTCTGCGAGCGCCTTTACTCTTTGCCGACCGGCCACCAAAAGAGGTCAGAATCGCAAGGACTCCAGTCAGGGCGATTAAAAAGCCCAAGACTCCAATCGGCGTCGACTTTGCAATGAGTCCGGCAAAGAGAGTGGCGATTCCACCCACAATAAGTCCTAAGCCAATCAATACCTGGCGGCGCCCGATTGGTTTGGCCTCACCCGAAAGCGCTGAAAATAGCCGTGGGTCATCAGTTAATAGTGCAGCTTCCATCTCCTGGAGCATGCGCTTCTCGTGATCTGATAGAGGCATGTGCAAACAATAGAACAACTTGCCGTGTGGTGCTACTTACCGCCTAGGCCTCTGATTCATCGCTATCTGTGGGTCTTATTAAGCGTGCTGGACGAACGCTGCCTGCGCCGAATCGGGCTCTGGCTCGGTCAATAGCCCCATCAGCCTGGCGCCATCCACTTTCACGAGCCCCTAAAACTAACTGCTCGGGAGCTGCCTTACATAAGCCCTCTAATGAAACTCCGACTAAGCGCAATCGTGCGCGATCAATATTGAGAGCTTTGTACAAGTTTATAACAACTTCATAAATCTCGTGAGTTCCATTAATAGGCAGAGCAATTGTTTTAGATCTATTAATAGTTGAAAAATCTGCGAAGCGAACTTTGATTGAGATTGTTTTGGTGAATAAATCTTTATCTCGCAATCTTGCCGATGCTCGCTCAGTGAGACGCAAAAACTCCGTAAGGATCTCTGTGGGACTATCTAAATCTTTAGCAAATGTCTCTGCTGCACTAATGCTTTTCTCTGCATCATGTGGTGTCACGTCTCGATAGTCGCGACCCCATGCAAGTTCATGTAGCGATGAGCCGCTTGCTTCACCCAATGCACGGATTAGTGTTGGTCGTGGCAGTTTAGCTATATCTTCAATAGTGCGAAGCCCTAAACGCTCCAATGTTTGAGCGGTTTTTGGTCCTACACCCCACATCGCTTGGATTGGCAATGGATGCAAGAAAGTAAGAATCCGATCAGAAGTTATCTCTAACATTCCATTTGGTTTGCAGTTTTGTGATGCAAGCTTTGCAATGAACTTCGATGGCGCGATTCCAACCGAACACGTAATCCCCTCTTGTGCCTCCACTTTTGCGCGGATAGCCGTTGCAATCTCGCGCGGTGAACCAAGTAAACGCTCAACGCCGCTTACATCTAAAAACGCTTCATCGAGTGAGATTGGCTCTACCCAAGGAGTAAAACTCTCGAAGATGTGCATGACATGTGATGAGACCTCTTGATAGCGCGGCATATCAACAGGTAGAAAGACTGCATGAGGTGCCAACCTGCGCGCACGTCCTACGGGCATCGCTGCATGGATTCCAAATTTTCGCGCCTCGTAATTAGCTGCTGAGACAACTCCTCGCACGCCCATTCCGATAACAACGGCCTTACCTTTGAGTTCGGGGTTGTCGCGCTCTGCAACAGAGGCAAAGAATGCATCCATGTCTACGTGCAGGATTGATGCCGATGTCATATTGCCAGCGTACTTTCTTTAGCTCGCCAATTTTCATATGCCGCGCGCAAATCCCATGCAGCTGTTGCGTTAATTGAAATCCCACGTGCGCCTGTACGGCGAGTGACCCCTCTAACCAGCAGCAGGGATGATGAATATAGGGTGTTGGCATAGTCGTTTTGTGCATCGCTAAAAAATGCCGAATCGCTACACCCATAGCCATCATCGAGGGTTAAGAAGATAACGCGTTTGCCCGAACGCACTGGTGGGGTCTGCATCGCAACTTTAATGCCCGCGACAAGAACATTAGAACGTGAACGTGTCTCTAATAACTGTGACGAGCGGACGGCTCCTATCGCATTAAGAAAATCACTATAAAACTCAATCAAGTGTCGCGACATATCAATTCCTAAACGCTCTACTTCGTGGAAAACGCTTTCGGCCGGATTCATATCGGGTAGACCACTTCTTATTAACACTGGTGGTGCAAAAGCCAAATTCATCTGTGCGCCAGAGATTGTTTTATTTGGTGATCGTTGCAGGTCAGATAGATGCAGTAAGAGATCACGGCGATTAACATCGATATGTAGACGGTCAAAGCCACCCGTAAGAATTATGCTTTCTGTAACCGGGGCACTACTACCAGAGCGATGTACAAAATCGGCAAGATCGATGTAGGGGCGGCCGGCAATAATCGATGCAATTTCACCCTCGCTAATTTTTCCAATAGTTGATAGAGCAATACGAATCGCACCACCCTTTTCTTCCACGCGGTAAACCGCATCTGATTCATTAACATCTAGCGGCGCAATTTCAATTGACATCTGGCGTGCCTCATCAACGATTAAACGTTTGGGATACATCCCGGGCTCATGCGTAAGGACTCCAGCTAAAAAAGCGGCTGGGTAATGTGTTTTAAGCCAGGCAGATTGATATGTTGGCATCGCAAAGGCCGCAGCATGGGCTTTGCAAAAACCAAAGGATGCAAAGGCGCGCAGTAAATCCCAAATCTCATTGATGATTGGCAGCTCATATCCGCGTGATGTCGCGGCAGGAAAAAACCAATCGCAGACCTCTTGTTGACCGCTCTTATCCCCCAGTGCGCGACGCTTTTCATCGGCACTTGCTAAAGATGCACCAGTCATCGTTGCAATAATCTGAATCACTTGTTCATGGAAGACAACAACTCCTTCAGTCTCGCGCAAAATCTCGTAGAGATCCGGGTGAATAATCTGTGCTGCACTCCATCCATGACGCGCCTTTAAAAATGGCGTAATCATGTCGCCTTTCACAGGGCCCGGACGAAAGAGGGAGATATCAATAATTAAATCTGTAAACGTCTGAGGTTCGAGTTTGCCAACTAGTTCGCGCTGTCCGGGGCTTTCGACTTGAAAAATGCCAAGGGTGCGCGTTGATTGAATCAGCTCGTAAGTTTTTTCATCATTGAGTGGCACTGCATCGATGTCGATTTTCACATCCTGTGCACGTTCGATTTCAGTAAGGGCGTAAGAAATTGCTGACTGCATGCGCACACCCAGCACATCGAGTTTTAATAGACCAATCGCTTCGACATCATCTTTGTCGAAGACGACCATGGGATATTGACTAGCGCTAGTGATTAAAGGTGTGCGATCTAATAAGCCACCGTCAGATAAAACTATTGCACAGGGATGCATTGCTAAATGTCTTGGTAATCCATCTAAGCGTTCGGCAAGGGCGATAGTCATGGCAGTTAAAGGAGCAGATATATTCATAGATCGGAGTTCGGGAAGGTTTTCTAGAGCGCTAGATATATTGCGTGCCCGAACATGCGGCATTGATTTAGCTAATAGATCGATCTCCATTGCAGGCAGGCCAAGGGCTGCGCCGGCATCGCGTATGGCATGTCTAGCGCGATACGTATCAACCATCGCAACGGTTGCACAGCGCGATTGATTATTGGGTGTATTCCAATTGGTATCGCCATAGCGCTTGAAAACCATGTCATAGATTTCAAGGCGTCTATGCGATTCAACATCGATATCGATATCAGGCAAAGCCCTGCGCAGTGGTGAGCAAAAACGCTCCATCAATAACCCATGCGCCATAGGTTCGACCCCTGAGATTCCCAGTAAGTGGCATATCAAAGAGCCTGCACCACTGCCACGCGCAGCGACACGAATACCAGCGGTGCGCGCCATATCGCAGATATCGGCAACGGTTAAAAAATATGATTCAAAACCTAACGTTGCAACCGTTGAGAGTTCGTCATCTAATCGTGAGCGTGCTTTTTTAATCATAGAACTATCGCTATAGCGCCAGTTGATTCCAGCTTCACTGCGAGTACGCAAAAGCGTGCGCATCTGATGTGCCGACTCTGCACCAACAACATGTGGCTCGGGTAAGTGTGCGCCACCAAGACCGATATCACGTGCAGGTGATAGCAAAGCGCGCTCTGCCCAGGCCCTAGTTGTTGCCAGTAGTTGACGTGGGGTGCGTTCGCCAGCTGCACGAGCGATCTCAGCGGCAAGTGCAATCATCTCATCATCAGATTTTAAAAAACCTTCAGCATTTCGGCGCTCAACATGCCGGGGATGCAATGGCACTAATTGACGTGCACAATCTAAAACATCGGCAACTGGTCCGTCGATGCGATCTCGCATACGTACAGCGTTTGTGATCACTGCATCGATGTCGTGATCACGTGCGAAAATTAATGACTTTGCAGCGTGCGATGTAGAGCGCGGACCTTTACCTGCGACTAAATGCGAAACACACTCAATAGCATTACCAGCAAATAGGTCACGGGTTGTATTAAACACAGTAAAAGCTGAGTCGACACGGTTATCAATGAGCAATCTGCCGACGGGAGATTCAGGACCATGTAATGCATAGAGATTTGAGCTGTAGTGGCTGAAGCGCTGTAAAAAATCTAGAGTGAGGATTGGGCTGCGACTATCTGAGGTCATAGCCAAAGAAGTCAATAACCTACATAGCGCACGCCATCCCCCATCACTATGTGCAAGCAAAGTGATGCGGTTTTTCGTATCGCCCAGATCAATCGCAAGATTGACTCCAATGATTGGTGCAATACCAAACTCAACACAACTCTGCGCAAACCGAACTGCGCCAGCTAAGCCATCGCGGTCAGTAAGGGCGAGCGCTGGCATTTCAAACTCGGCTGCACGCGCAACGAGATCTCTTGGCTGCGTTGTTCCATATTTAAGTGAGTACGCACTAGCAACATTGAGGTGAATAAAACTCATATCGTTCTAATAATCCACTGACCACTGAGTTCATCGCGCTCGAGTTCAAAGGTTGCAAGCGTCCCTACTGGCGCTGCCTCAACACGCCAGACAGCACGTGCCTGATCATCAGGACGAAACTTTCCATCACTAATACGGTTCCACCAACCCCCCGCTTCGCACCATCTCGATAAAACTGCATGGATTCGAAAGCGTCTGCCCTTAAAGGTGAATTCGATGGGAGCGGTTGTGCCATCGATCATGACATCGTGGGCCGGGTTAATCTGTGGGACTGACATAAGTACGTAACGCTCCTTGGCTCTGTGGATATTCGAACAGATGTTCGAAAAATAGACCCTTGGACTGACAGATAGCAAGCCCGTTCTGCGTGTCGGGTAGATATATAGTTGAAGTTTCAACTACTATAGCTCCCTAACGTCAAACAACCATTAAAGGAGCTCCATGAACGCAGTACTCGTTATCGGTCGCGTGCTTTTTGCACTGATCTTCATCAACTCAGGAATTAGCCACCTCACCAAGCTTGAGGCAATGACTGGCTATGCCACATACAAGAAGGTCCCTGCAGCCAAGCTCAGCGTGATCGTTTCAGGTCTCATGATTCTAGTTGGCGGCCTATACATTGCATTCGGTGTCTATGCAGATCTCGGTGCGCTACTGATTGCACTCTTCCTAATTCCAGCAGCAGTCTTGATGCACGCATTCTGGAAAGAGACCGATGCAACAGCCAAGCAGAATGAAACTATTGGATTCTTCAAGGATCTATCTCTTGCAGGTGCTGCACTCATCATCTTCGCACTCGTTGGCGCAGGTGCTGATTTCGGTCCAAGCATCACAAGTGCTTTCTTTAACTTCTAATTAATACAATGAAATGCCCCGCAGATTATTCTGCGGGGCATTTTTAATTCTCACTATTTTTTAATGATATGGGATTGATAGCCCGCAAGAAGTAACATCAAAATCGGGTAAGTCATAGCAATCGGCAGTGAAGTAATCTGCGCTAAAGCACCAGTAACGGATGGTCCAACGAAATATCCAGCCAATCCAATTACTCCAACGCGCGCAATCGCAACCGATGATGCAATACCTGGAACTTGCGAGGCCGCCAAAATATAGGCAGGAAACATTGGGCCAATTCCCAAACCTGCACATGCAAATCCTGCATTCACAATCAATAGAGCAGCTAAAGGATGTGAGTTTGAAAGCGGGACGCCAATTGCAATACCAAGACCTAGACCCAGGCCACCTAAATATCCCCCAAGAAGCACTGTCTTTCGGGGACCAAAGTGATCTAGGGCTCTGTCTCCAAGAAAGCGTGCCGTTATCATTGCCAGTGAAAATACTGCAAAGGCAGATGCATTGACCCCTTTACCGAAACCCATATCATCGCGCAAGAGAATTGCACCCCAATCACTTGCTGCCCCTTCGGCAATCAAGCCGCCCAATAATCCAATTCCCATTCCCCATAGTGGCAAAACATTTTTACCGAAAAACGCAATCTTGGCCTGCGTTTCCTCTTCTCCCCCATTGTGATCATCTAAGTGGGGCGGCAAGAGCGCCATCATGGAAGGAATAAATAAAAAGAAACATGTAACTGCGATTCCGATTAGATTTACTCGTGGAGAAATATGCTTTGCAACTGCGCCACCAAAAACAGTAGTAGTAAAAGCACCCGTTGACCACAGCGCATGAAAAGATGACATCACGCGTTTTCCAATGAGTTTTTCAATGACAACGGCCTGGGTATTACATGAAATATCCATGCTTGAATATCCAAGACCCATTACAAATAAACCTGCAATTAAAGTAAGCGGGGAAGTTGAAAGACCCATTAAAACAAGTCCTATTGGCATGATAAATATTGCTACGGTAATAACAGGTTTTGCACCAAAGGTATGGATGAGCCGGCCGGCCAGCTGTGCCCCAATAACTGCGCCGATGGTGCTAGATAGCAGAATTAAACCCAGCTGGCCATTATTGAGACCGTTGGAATCTCTTATCTCAGGGATGCGTGCAACCCAAGCCATTGAGACAACACCCATGAAGAAAAACATCGCCCACATGCCATTGCGGGCTCGAACTGCAGTTGCAAGCACATCAGTTGCCATAAGAGTGATAACGGTAACTGACAAGAGAGGATAAGTCTGCTTACATACACATATGTTCTTCTCCTTTTGGCCCCACAAAAGCGAGTTTTCTTATAACCGAAAAGATCTTTTCGCAGATCTCATCGCTGGCTTAACTGTTGCAATTGTCGCCTTACCTCTTGCAATTGGTTTTGGGATTACTTCTGGAATGTCTGCTGCCGCTGGCTTAACAACGGCGATTATCGCGGGCGTTCTTGCAGCTTTCTTTGGCGGTTCCCGTTATCAAGTAAGTGGGCCAACGGGGGCAATGACGGTTATCTTGATTCCAGTTATTAATAAATATGGGGTATCTGCAATTCCAGCACTTGGTCTCATTGCAGGAGCCATGGTGATAGTCATGGCGATATTTAAATTAGGAGCAGTCATTAATCGAGTGCCCTGGACTGTCGTTGAAGGCTTCACCGTCGGCATTGCAGTCATTATTTCTTTGCAACAAATCCCACTAGCACTTGGAATTGCAAAGGGTGAGGGTGAAAAAAGTTACATCGTCGCTTTGAACACGATAAGAAAAGCCTTCGATAATGGGGTCAACTTTTCATCACTGCTTGTCGTGGCGACCACTTTAGTTATTAAGTTTTCATGGCCTCATGTGGCCCATCGCCTAAAGTTGAAGCTGCATATTCCTGCAAGTTTCGTCGCACTTGTGGCAGTAACAATCCTTGTACAGATTCTTTCAATTGACGTTGCTACAATCGGAAATATTCCTCGTTCACTTGGGACATACCACCAACCAATCATGGAAAATTTAGGTTCGCTATTAGTGCCTGCATTATGGATAGCGCTCTTAGCAGCCGTTGAATCTCTCTTATCTGCCCGTGTTGCAGATGGCATGGCGCATCAAGCGAAACATTTTGAACCTAACCGTGAATTATTTGGGCAAGGTTTAGCGACGATTGCTGCCTCCCTATTTGGTGGAATGCCAGCAACCGGTGCTATTGCTCGAACAAGCGTCAATGTCAGATCGCATGCCAAGAGTCGATGTGCATCTATTTTTCATGCAGTCATTCTCTTAGGTATCGCCCTTATTGCAGCTCCTGTTGTCAGTACGATTCCAACTGCAGTAATCGCTGGTCTTTTGCTGGGTACGAGTTATCGGATTTTAAACCCAGTATCGATTATGGAGTCTTTGAGAACGACAAAGGCTGAGGCTGCAGCACTGATTGTTACTGCTATCGCGACCGTGGCCATCGACTTAATCGTGGGAATTGTCATAGGAATTGCACTTCACGCCATATTAGGGTGGTTTAGTAAGGGTAAATGAAAAATTTATAGTTAAATAAGCCAATGCAAAGTGCCACGTCAATCCTTAAATCTCTAGAAAGTGACTCTATAGAGATTTTTCGTGAAAGTGCGGCAGTGTTTCGAAAGCCTGTGATGATGTACTCCATTGGAAAAGACTCATCCGTTCTTCTGCACCTTGCGAAGAAGGCCTTTTTCCCTGGACCGATTCCATTCCCACTTTTGCACGTTGATACTACGTGGAAGTTCAAAGAGATGTTGAGCTTTAGAGATTCGGTTGTTAAAGAAAATAATCTCGAATTAATAGTCCATTCAAACCAAGATGGCATCGATGCCGGCGTAAACCCTTTCACATCCGGAATCTCTGAGTACACCCGAATTATGAAAACTATGGCGCTGCGAGAAGCATTAGATGCCCATGCATTCGATGCTGCGATAGGTGGATCAAGGCGCGATGAAGAGAAAAGCCGGGCAAAGGAGCGAGTCTTTAGCGTAAGAGAGACTGGTCATACTTGGGATCCCAGAAATCAACGCCCTGAATTATGGAGAACGTACAACACGAGATTAAATGCTGGGCAGTCAATGCGCGTTTTCCCACTTTCGGACTGGACTGAGGCCGATATTTGGAACTATATCTACCAAGAAAATATCGAAGTGAATCCACTGTACTTTGCAAAGCCTCGACCAGTTGTGACCCGAGGGTCTCAATTAATTATGGTTGATGACGAACGATTCCCTTTATTAAATAATGAAACCCCTGAGTTGAAAACTGTTCGTTTTCGCACACTCGGCTGCTATCCCCTCACGGCAGCTGTTGAGTCGAATGCTAAGACCATTGCAGAGGTTGTTGAAGAGGTCTTGCACGTTAAGTTGAGTGAGCGCGCAACTCGCTTAATAGATGGAGAGAATGAAGACTCGATGGAGAAAAAGAAGTCTGAAGGTTACTTCTAATGTCAGAATCTATAATCCGACTTTTAACATGTGGAAGTGTCGATGACGGAAAGAGCACTCTTATCGGAAGATTGCTCGTCCAGACAGATAGCGTTCCTCATGACACTGTAGATGCAACAAGGAAAATTCGTCGGAGCGGATCCACAATCGCAACTGGTGAGATTGACTTTTCACTATTGACCGATGGCTTAGAGGCCGAGCGTGAGCAAGGCATAACGATTGATGTTGCCTATAGATCAATGAACTTACTCAACGGTAAACGCCTGATTATCTCTGATGCGCCAGGTCACGAGCAGTACACCCGCAATATGGCAGTTGCGGCTTCGCGTGCCGACATAGCGCTGGTTTTAGTCGATGCTACTAAAGGCGTGCGAACACAAACGCTCAGACACTTAACAATCTGTGCGTTAATGGGAGTAAGTCACGTCATTATTGCCATCAATAAATTAGACGCAATGGATTACTCGCAGAAAGTTTTCCAAGATATTGCACAGGAGATTTCGCAGGTACTTAATCGTCTAGAAATAGAAGACGTCACAATGATTCCAATGAGCGCATTGGCCGGCGATAATGTAGTCGATGAAAGCACATCCATGGCTTGGTATTCAGGGCCAACTCTTATTCAAGCAATTCAAGAGTGGGTTCCAGCACCAGTTGTAGATAGCGGTGCGCGATTGCAAATTCAAAGTATTTCTAGGGCTGAAAACTTTCGAGGCGTCTCTGGAACCGTCCACGATGGAGATTTTAAAGTCGGCGATTTGGTCAAGACTTTCCCTGGCTCAGTCGCAGCCACAATTTCAAGAATTGTGAGCTTTGATGGTGACCTTGAGAGTGCATCAAATACAGATGCCATCACATTGGTTCTTGAACCCGAGGTCGATGCCACTCGCGGTGACCTTATAGTTAAATCTGAAGAAGAGATCGTCTCAAGTGATCGCTTTTTAGCTAATCTTGTATGGCTAGATGAAAATCCACTTATTCACAGTCGTTCATACATCCTCATGGCAGGCTCTACGTCAACCCCAGTTATAGTAACTAAAATCAGGCACCAGTTAGAGATCAATACTGGAGAGCATAATTCGGCAACAACTTTGGCAATGAATGAGATTGGTTCGGTAGAAATCGCAACTGATAATCCATTAGCTTTGCTGCCATATAAAGAATCTAGAGATTATGGAAACTTTGTACTAGTCGATAGGGCAACTAATCGCACCGCCGGCGCAGGAATGGTTGACCATGTCTTGCGACGAGGAAGCAATGTTTCGCATCAGGCTTATGAAATAGGAAAACTTGATCGTGCTGCAATGAAACATCAAAGCGCGGGTATCTTATGGCTTACCGGGTTATCTGGTTCCGGAAAATCTACAATCGCAAATGAGCTTGAAAAGAAGCTTTTTAACCTTGGTATCCACTCTTATGTTCTAGATGGCGATAACTTGCGATTGGGAATCAATAAAGATCTTGGCTTCACTGCGCAGGAGCGCGCTGAAAACGTACGACGTGTTTCAGAGATTGCAAAACTAATGGTTGATGCTGGTCTTTATGTCATTGTCGCGCTCGTCAGTCCATTTAGAGATGACAGAGATCAAGCCCGTTCAATTTTTGATGAAAATGAATTTACCGAAGTATGGGTAGATACTCCCATCGAGATTTGCCAAGCTAGAGATCCAAAGGGTCTATACAAGAAAGCCGCCTCTGGAGAGATTCCAAACTTAACTGGCTTAGGGCAAGAGTATGAGGTGCCAGCCAATCCTGATGCAATTTTAGATGGCACGCTTTCGGTTTCCGAGAATGTAAACATCCTCATTAAGTTGATTCTATGAACTGGTTCTTTTTTGCACTCGCTGGCTCGATTGCTCAGTTAGTCGATGGTTCACTTGGAATGGGATTTGGACTATCAAGTTCAACCTTACTTCTAACTCTTGGCGCAAGCGCCTCAGTAGCCTCAGTCGCAGTCCATATCGCTGAGATTGGCACAACCTTAGCTTCAGGTGCTTCACATTGGCATGCCGAGAATGTGGATAAGAAAATTCTCAAGCGTTTAGCAGTTCCGGGTGGAATTGGAGCTTTATGTGGAGCCACGTTTCTTTCATTCATAGATGCATCTAATGGGCGTGTTTTTATCTCTACATTGCTTCTTTTTTTGGGCTTTCTTTTACTGTATCGCAATATCTTTCAAAGCTCTGAGAACTCCAATTTAATTGAGATCAAGAATCCAAATTTTTTAACGTACCTGGGCTTTACAGGAGGATTTGTCGATGCCTCTGGTGGAGGTGGTTGGGGTCCCATAGTGACACCAACTTTATTGGCAACAACTAGAACTGAACCACGCAAAGTCATTGGAACCGTGAGCGCTGCAGAGTTTATTGTCGCCCTGGCAGCAAGCGTCGGCTTTCTTGCTAACTTATCTCGAATTGATGTGGACTGGAGCGTAGTTGGAGGCCTTGCCTTGGGTGGAACTCTCATGGCTCCCCTGGCTGCTCGCTTGGTTGGCAAGCTACCTAAGAAGCCACTTGCAATCTGTGTATCTATTGCAATTATTATTTTTAATGGCGTTCGAGTATTAACTAGTTAAACTCCATAGATGATGAACTCCAAGAGTCCTACTAAGACTAAATATATTTTTGCTGGTGGAACAGGCCGTAGTGGAACCACGATTATTGCTGACTTACTCAACGCTCATCCTGCAATGAGGTCCAGTCTTCCGATAGAGTTGAAATTTACAACCAATGCTGGAGGACTTTTAGATCTGATTTTCGGATCACAATTTGCCCCTGAAAAAGATTTGCCAGCCATCCCTTTTTATAGTGTGCGCACTCGAAATGAGAGAAGGGTGCGAGAGCAAGAAAAGTACGAAAAAAACCTAAAAGCATTAGAGGAGAAAATTCAATCCATGTGGTGGGATATAGATGCTCCCCCTCCACACGGACGTGGATTGTGTTCTGGCATCTCTATCGACACATATAAGGATCTTTTCGCAGCTTTCAAAAGCTCGCCGCATAAAAAGAGGCAACAGGCAGCCAGGGACTTGCTTGACGGTTTAATCGCTAATCAAAGTAATAATCAGGCAGAAGAGTTCTGGATAGATTCGACTCCAATGAATATCCCAAATGCACATAGGTTGATTCGACTCTATCCTGATGCACTTTTTATAAACATGGTCCGAGATCCCAGAGACACAATCGCCTCTTTACTTACAAAAGACTGGGGACCAACTACTCCCCTAGAAGGTTTAGAGTGGTATGAAAAAAGGATTCGTTCTGGGCATGCATCTCTTGCGAGAATTCCTAAATCTCAGCAGTTAACTATCTCCATAGAGGAGCTAGTGGTGCACAACTCGGAGGAAACCTATAACTCGCTGTTAGCTTTTCTCGGCGTAAATGACTCGCCTCTCATGGCTACTTTTTTTCAAGACCATATGAAGCCCGCCTCTGCACAGCTAGATCGTTGGCGAAACGAGATTACAGACCCTACATTTTCTGTTGCATTTGAAGCGATGGTCATGAGACTCAACCAAGACAACATTGACTTCTATGTAAATGACAAACACTAATCGAGAGATTCTGGAGTCAGAGAAATGGAAAATGTAATTGAGAAGGCAGCGGTCAAAAGATTTCTTGCAGCCAGGGACAACCTTGGCGTTAAGGGTGATATTTTCGTCCTAGCCGAGAGCGCAAGAACTGCCCTTGAAGCCGCAGCCAGCCTTAACATTGAAGTTGGGCAGATAGCTTCTTCGCTTATCTTTAAGCTTCCAAATGCTTCCCCACTGTTGATTATTACTTCAGGGCGCCACCGGGTTGATACAAAACTAGTAGCGCGCACACTTGGGGTTGAGGATTTAGGGCGCGTAGATGCTGATTATGTTAAAGATAAATCTGGTTATTCCATTGGGGGCGTGAGCCCACTGGGGTGGATTTCAAAGCCAGAAATAATCCTTATTGACGAAGCGCTCAACGATTACGACGTTGTTTGGGCAGCTGCTGGACATCCCTATGCGGTGTATCCAACGAGTTATGCAGAGTTAATTGAGTGCACTGGTGCAAAGCCAATGGTCATTGGGGACTAGCACTTATATCTTTGGAATGATTGTGGGCTTCTCCATTCATAGGAGGAGGATTGATTCATGATAAAGAAGATGTTTCACGACAGATTGTTCATACTTTCCACATTCCCAATTGCTTTGTTGTCATTCTGGCTT
>CAFBMZ010000001.1_pt1 | contig 29212 bp, 26 predicted proteins | sample 7269111 | NCBI WGS metagenome assembly CAFBMZ01 (sample SAMEA6814078, study PRJEB35770) | uncultured Actinomycetes bacterium | biome: Freshwater; feature: Freshwater reservoir; material: water | place: Czech Republic | collected 2017-05-23 | depth 30m m | reverse complement strand
TGCGGGCATGGCCACCTCACAAAAGAGCAGTTACCCACCCACATCGTCGGGCTATCTAAAGAGTTTCTTCGAATTATAAAGAGCGAAAATTACGATGCCATACATTCGCACTATTGGATCTCTGGAAAAGTGGCAATGCCTGCAGCCGCACAACTACACATCCCACTCATTCACACAATGCACACGATGGCTAGAGTGAAGAATCTAAATCTTGCTGAGGGCGAAACACCTGAACCAATGATTAGAGTGCAAGGTGAATCACAAGTTGCCGCATCGGCACAAGCACTAATCGCTAACACCGATTCTGAAGCTGCCAGTCTTGTTTCACTCTATGACGCTTGCCCCGACACTGTGCATGTTGTCAGCCCCGGCGTTGATTTATATACCTTTACTCCAGGTGATGGCCGTCGATTATCTCGGGAGCGCACCGGAACGCCAGAAAATGCTTTGGTCGTGACATTTGTTGGACGCATTCAACCTCACAAAGGTCCAGAGGTATTAATTCGTGCAGCATCAGAACTGGTAAAACACTCACCGCAGATGCGCCCACAGTTAATCATAAATATTGTAGGTGGAGCATCCGGTGCTAATACCGAAGAGGTCGAAAGACTTAAAGAGTTGGCCACATGGTTGGCAATTGATGATGTTGTTCGCTTTGCTCCACCAGTACCTCGTAAAAATTTAGTTGATTGGTATAGAGCTGCAGATCTAGTTTGTGTTCCAAGCTACTCTGAAAGCTTTGGTTTAGTTGCACTCGAAGCACAAGCCTGCGGGACACCTGTTATTGCAACGGCTGTTGGTGGTTTACGAACAGCGGTCGCAGATGGAATTTCTGGAGTACTCGTTGATGGGCATGATCCTAAAGCTTGGTCATCAGTGATTGCCCGTTTATTGCAAGAGCCTCAGCGTCGAGTATTACTATCAATGGGAGCGATTGAACACGCATCGCACTTTGGTTGGGATGCAACGGCACGCGGAACTTTGGATATTTATGACCAAGTGATCACTGAAAATAAAGCGGCCGCTAAAATTTCGGGACAGTAATGGCAGCGATCGACCCTAGAGTTACTATTGAAGAGTTTTTACACTCCCATGATTTAGAGAGTGAGAGAAAAGATCTCAATACTTTTTTAGTTACTTTGCCCGGTGAGAAGAAATTACAAACCCACTGTGCGCTTATAGTTGGTGATCACTCATTGAGTATCAACGCCTTCGTCATCCGAAAACCCGATGATAATGAGGCAGCTGTGCATGCATGGTGTTTAGCCAAGAACGCATCGCTATATGGCATTGCCTTTGCGATAAACGAACTTGGCGATATTTTCCTCGTTGGTCGCCTGCCAATTTCTGCCGTGTCAGATCGTGAAATTGATCGATTGCTCGGTGCGGTGCTCCAAGTTTCCGATTCATCCTTTAATCCACTCCTTGAGATTGGCTTTGCCAATGCCATTAGGCGCGAGTGGGCTTGGCGGGTATCACGTGGTGAATCACTCAATAATTTAGAGGCTTTCAAACATCTGGTTTAGGATGTAGCCATGAGCAACTTTGAGTTAATACTTCTGCGCCACGGCGAATCCGAATGGAATGCCAAAAACCTATTCACTGGATGGGTCGATGTCAGACTTTCCGACAAAGGTGAATCAGAGGCACGTCGTGGAGGAGCACTGTTAGCAGAACGCGGACTCTTGCCAGATCTACTTCATACCTCACTTCTTCGCCGTGCAATCCACACATCGCAGTTGGCACTTGATGCTTGCGACCGCCACTGGATTCCAGTGCAGCGTTCATGGCGCCTCAATGAGCGTCACTATGGTGCGCTCCAAGGAAAAGATAAGGCTCAGACCCTGGCCGAATATGGCGAAGAGCAGTTCCAGCTATGGCGCCGCTCATTTGATGTCCCACCTCCAGCAATCGATGACAACGATGAGTTTTCACAGAGTAAAGACCCTCGCTATGCCGACATAAGCGCGCCAAAGACCGAATGTCTCAAAGATGTAATCGAGCGCATGTTGCCATATTGGCATGAAAATATTGTTCCAGATTTGAAAAAAGGAAAGCGCGTCCTGGTCACGGCACATGGCAATTCATTACGGGCACTCGTCAAGCACCTTGATGGAATCAGCGATAGTGACATTGCTGGATTAAATATTCCAACAGGAATTCCTCTGTACTACAAACTCAACGCTGATTTCACACCTGTTATAAAAGGCGGAGAGTACCTAGATCCAGAGGCGGCCAAAGAGGCAATCGCTGCAGTAGCAAATCAGGGAAAGAAGTAAAACTACTTTAAGCAGTAATACCTGCGTAAGCATCAGATTGAGCGCGAACTAAAGCTTGAATAGTTAACTCACCTGCATGTGCAAAGAAGAACGTTACTTGTACATGTGATCCAGCTTTTGCATTTAGGCCTGGTACAACTGCTTTAGAAGTTGCAACTTCGCCCTCAAAAGTAATTGGAGCATTTTGAATCAGCGAGTTATTTCCAGTCACTGTCGCAACGACGCCATTAATTGCAATACCTAGGAGTGCATCCTCTGCAGGCAGAGCGTTAACAACCGTGCCTACTAATACTCCTGCTCCATCAGCGGTCTCAACAACAAGAACATTCACTGCTTTAATTAAATTCTCATTAGTTGAGATTGATGCCTCAACACCATCGCTTACTTGTTTAACCTGGCGTGTAGAGGCGTTAAATCCTGCTCCACATGCAGTTAGTGAAAATGTAAGTGCTAATGACATTAGTGCAATACATGTACGTCGCATGAGGCATATTCTCTCACATGAAATAAGTAGCGAAATACGCTGACTTTATGCTCTTTATCGCCAGGTGACTCGATGCAAAATCGCTGGTACAATTGCCCTCTAGCGAAGGGCAACACATGACATTTAAGGTCGGCGAAACCGTTGTTTATCCCCATCACGGAGCAGCTCTCATTGAAGCAATTGAGATGCGCGTGATTAAAGGTGAAGAGAAGACCTATTTAGTCTTGAAGATTGCTCAAGGAGATCTCACTGTTCGAGTTCCTGCAGAGAATGTAGATCTTGTAGGCGTCCGTGATGTTGTTGATTCTGATGGTTTAGATCGTGTCTTTAACGTTCTACGCCAGCCATATACAGAAGAGCCAACAAACTGGTCTCGTCGATACAAAGCTAATCTTGAAAAATTAGCATCTGGTGATGTCATCAAGGTCGCAGAAGTTGTTCGTGATTTGTACCGTCGCGACTTAGACCGTGGCTTATCCGCAGGTGAAAAGCGCATGCTCGCCAAGGCGAAGCAGATCTTGATCTCAGAGCTTGCTCTTGCTGAGCGAACCGATGAGGAGAAGGCTGCAACGATCCTTGACGAGGTTCTCGCTTCTTAAATTTTATGTCTGTAACCGCCATCATCGCCGCCGCTGGCAGTGGTGAGAGATTCGGTGCAGGTTTCCCAAAAGCATTTATCCAATTGGGTGATCGGACCCTAATCGAGCATGCCGTTGCATCCTTAGCGCCACTTGTTGACCAGATAATCATCACAGCGCCAGCTGGCTTTGAGGAAAAAATCAGCGATCTTGTCGGTACAGAGATTACCGTTGTAACTGGCGGTGCTACACGCTCGGCCAGTGTTCGAAATGCACTAGCTCTAGCAACAGGTGATTATGTTTTGGTCCATGACGCAGCACGGGCTTTAGCTAGCAGCGATTTAGCCCAACGAGTTATCGATGTATTACTTGGCGGGGAAAATGCTGTCGTCCCTGCTATTGCGGTAGTCGACACAGTTAAAGTCATGGGCGATGATGGCTATGTTGTTTCTACACCAGAGAGATCCTCTCTTATGAGTATTCAAACTCCTCAAGGTTTCAAAACATCGGTTTTAAAGCAGGGGCATGAACTTGGTACAGAAGCTACCGATGATGGCGCGCTTATAGAGGCAAATGGCGGCAGAGTAAAGATAATTAACGGAGAAGAAAGAGCGTTAAAGATAACCAACCCTTCAGATTTAAACAGGGCACTTTCTTTTCTTGGATTTAATGAAACTTTCAGAACAGGTATTGGAACCGATGCGCATGCATATGGTGTTGGTCGCCCGTTGTGGTTAGCAGGTCTTTTCTGGCCCAACGAAGTTGGAGTAGAAGGACATTCCGATGGCGACGTTGCAGCTCATGCCATATGTGATGCTTTGCTGGCTGCAACACAGCTTGGTGATTTGGGAAGCAACTTCGGCACAGATCGCCCTGAATACGCAGGTGCATCCGGAGTGCAGTTGCTTCAAGAGACGTTATCAATAATTACAAAAAATGGATTCTTAATTTCAAATGTCACTGTACAGATAATTGGTAACCGACCAAAGATTGGCCCACGTCGCAGCGAAGCAATCGCAGCGCTATCTAAGGCGCTAAACGGCGCAAGTGTTTCGCTATCGGCCACCACCACCGATGGCATGGGATTAACGGGTGAGGGCAAGGGTGTCGCAGCTATTGCATCCGCCCTTGTTTACAAGCAGTAGAATTACACAATGTCCGCACTGAACTTGTATGACACTGCCACTCGAGAGGTTGGAGTTTTCACTCCACTAAAGAGCGGTGAGGTTTCAATTTATGTCTGTGGTGCAACGGTACAAGCCTCTCCGCATATTGGGCATATCAGAAGTGCCGTTAACTTTGATATTTTGCGTCGCTGGCTGATGCACAGTGGCTTCGAAGTAAGTTTCATCCGCAACGTCACAGATATTGATGACAAGATTTTACAAAAGGCTGCGCAAGAAAAAACCCCTTGGTGGGCTCATGCTATGAAATATGAACGCGAGTTTACTGCTGCCTTTTCAGCGCTCAACGTTTTACCGCCCACATACGAGCCTCGAGCAACAGGTCATATCACTCAGATGATTGAACTTATGCAGATTCTGATTGACAATGGCTCGGCATATGCGCCAGGTAATGGCGATGTCTATTTAGAAGTTCGAAAGTTGCAACGGTATTTAGTTTTATCTGGTCAACGCATTGATGATTTAATGCCCGCCGCCGATACAGATGGTGCAATCTCAATGAAGAGAGATCCTAGAGATTTCGCTCTGTGGAAAGCGGCAAAGCCAGGGGAGCCTTCATGGCCAACGCCGTGGGGTGCCGGTCGGCCTGGTTGGCACTTGGAGTGCTCTGCGATGGCGCATACCTATCTTGGAGAGAGTTTTGATATTCACGGTGGAGGATTAGATTTAATTTTTCCACACCATGAAAATGAAATTGCACAATCAGAGGCCGCTGGATATGGATTTGCTAAGCGATGGCTGCACAATGCTTGGGTTACACAATCAGGTGAAAAGATGAGTAAATCACTTGGCAACTCTTTACTGGTTGAAACTATTTTAGAGCGTGTGCGAGGAATCGAACTGCGCTGGTATCTGGGCAGTGCTCATTATCGTTCAATGCTCGAATACTCTGAATCTGCACTAGATGAGTCGGCGGTGGCATTTCGCAGAATCGAAGCTTTTTTAAAGCGCGCTACTGAGATGATGGGTGAGCTACCAACTCCAATAGTCAGCGACGCTTTTTCTGCGGCCATGAACGATGACTTGGCCGTTCCGACAGGGCTTGCAACGATTTCCGAAAATCTACGAACTGGAAATCAAGGGATAACTGATGCAGATCATGTAGTTGTCTCTAAGAGTGCAAGTGAGATCCGTGGAGCATTAGGGATATTAGGGTGCGACCCATGTGATTCACATTTCGAGGACAAATCCGGAAATGATATGACGCATGCGATGGATGGGGTAGTTAAGTTAGCTCTTCAAGAGCGCGCATCTGCACGCGAGCGTAAGGATTTTAAGGCCTCTGATGCCATCCGTGATGGGTTGCTTGCTTTAGGAATTACAATTGAGGACACTGCACAAGGGCCGCGTTGGTCGATTATGGAAAAGAGTTAACGATGGCCGGAAATTCATCCCGCAAGGGCGCTATCCGCGCATCGAAAAAAGGGCCTTCAACTGGCACTGGCGGAAAAAATAAAAAACGTCTTAGTGGAAAAGGGCCAACTCCTAAGGCTGAAGACCGCCCATACCACGCAGCAGCAAAGCGCAAAAAAGCCGTAGCTAAAAAAAGTGCAGCTAAGTCCACATCTGCCTCGAGCGGTGCAAGAAAAGTAACAAGTGGTCGCAGTGATGGAAAAGAGATTAGACCCGCTAGAGCGCCACGAGGTGATCGCCCAAGAGGTGAAATCGTTGCTGGCCGAAATGCAGTTCTCGAAGCGCTACGAGAAAGTGTTCCAGCGACCGAGTTGCTAGTTGCGCGCAGTATTGAAGTCGATGATCGTGTCGCAGAGTCGTTAAAACTTGCTTTGCATTTGGGTTTACCTATTCGTGAAGCCCATCGTGCAGAAGTTGAGGGAATATCACCAAATAGTCAGGGAATTATTCTTGCAATCAAACCTTTTCAGTATTCAAGTTTTGAAGAGATCATGCAACGAGCAAAGTATCCCGCCCTTGTTGTTGCACTCGATGGTGTAACCGACCCACGTAACCTTGGAGCGATTATTCGAAGTGCAGCTGCCTTTGGTGCTGCAGGAGTAATCATGACCGAACGTCGTGCTGCGGCAATGACTGCCTCAGCGTGGAAATCATCGGCGGGGGCGGCAGCCCGTTTGCCAATCGCACAAGTGACAAACCTTGCCCGCACAATTGATGCAGCAAAGAAAGAAGGCCTCTTTGTTGTTGGCCTTGATGGTGAGTCTGAGGAGTTAATCAGCACAATGAAGATTGCCTCAGAGGCGATCATGATTGTGGTTGGAAGCGAAGGAAAAGGATTAGCGCGTCTCACGCGAGAAAAGTGCGACCTTGTTATCTCAATTCCAATAAGTGCAACAACCGAATCCCTTAACGCCAGTGTTGCAACCGCTATCGCCCTCTTCTTTGTAGACCAGGCACGTCGCAAAGGCTAATTTCATGATTTATTCCCGCTTTATTGCACTTGGCGACTCCTATACAGAGGGCATGTGTGATGAGAAGAAATATGGTCAATACAGAGGCTGGGCTGATCGAACCGCTGATGTAATGGCTCGGCACCATCCAGATTTCACGTATGCAAACTTGGCAATTCGTGGAAAGTTAGTGCAACAAGTAATCGATGAGCAGATTGATGCAGCGATTTCACAAGTGAATGGATCACAAACTCTGATCTCATTTCACGCCGGTGCCAATGATGTAATCCGTCCGGGTTATAAAGCAGAGCTTGTACTACCACTCTATGCCGATGCTGTACGTCGTTTAGCGGCATCAGGTGCGACGTTATTGCTATTTACTGTATTAGAAAAAACAGGAAATACGGGCCGCTCGGCCAAAATGTGGGAGCAGAGATTTAGAGAGTTTAATCAAAATGTTAGAGCAGTTGGATTTGAGGTAGGCGCAATAGTTGCGGATGCAAACGAGGAGATCGCTTTCAGTGACCGCAGATTATTAGCATTTGATCGATTGCATTTAAATGAAATAGGTCATGAACGTGTGGCACAAGCTGTTCTTGAACTTTTAGAACTCCCTTTTAACCCAGGTTGGCGCGAACCGCTTCCACCAGTAAAACCAAAGCCAAAGATTATGCGGGCCCTAGTAACTTCGCTCTGGTTTATAACCTTCGCACTGCCTTGGATGTGGCGACGCGCCCGTGGAAAGTCTTCTGGAGATGGTCGCACGTGTAAGTATCCAATCGCTATTCATTGGCCGCTTACACATTTAGATTGAGGTAACGATCCACTCCCATGTGTGTAAGCCTGGTTTGATTAAGTATTGACTCAAAGTGTCAGGGCCACATGAAGCAGTACCAACTCCGCGATGTGCCCCGTCAATGTAGACAACGGTATTTGCGCAAGCAGTAACTTCTACATCATGCGTGGCATCTGCTAAGTCGACTGCTCGATTAGGAGTCACTGAAACCTGTAATGGTCGTGATAATTGAACGCGAACTCCATGCCCAGTAGCGTTAGTAAGTTCAAACCAGCGAACTCCATTATGGCCGCCGTTTTCTTGAGGACGAATATATGGAACATATTGGGCGGCCACAGTAGATAAATAGCGGCCAATACGTGCAATCTTTCGATCTGGATAAGTCTCATGTGGGCCAGAGCCAAACCACATTAAGTCACAGAGCGAACCATCTAACTCGAAGTTAATTCCCACTCGGGCGACATCACTCAACTGCTTCGGCAGCACAACACTCTCTTTAACTTTAAAACCATTGGCCACAGGAGTAATCAGTTGAGTGTGCTTAAAAGAGATTCCTGTACTTGTTTGCCATACATTATTTATCGTAGTGCTAGTTCCACTTTGAGAGATTACGCAGTCTGTTCGATCGATATCTCGCAATCCCCATCGATTCCATTTAGTTGCAATATGTCCAATGCGATCATTGTCAGTTGGTGCTCTCCATAGCGAGATGACAGGCGGCACGACTCCGTACGGCAAAACAATCAAACCAAAATCATCGACAACATCTGAAAATATCTCAGACTTCATTGATGCTTCAACTTGCAATGCCCGTGACGATAGAGAAATTTGGTTCCATCCAACTTCGCTCATTGATGGCGACCATGATGTTGCATGAATGCGCGCCAACGTAAAGTTTATGAAACGCTCACCGACTTCTTGGGGCTTGGTAAGAAATGCAGATTTGATGATAAAAGAGGATGTCTTCCGTGGTGCCACTTTTTGTAACTTCACATGACCGCTATCGGAGATCACTCCGTCACAAGTAATTGTCCAATTTACTTCGTACTCACTTAAGTCTTTGAAGAACTGTTTATTGAAGATCTTGAACTCACCCGAGGAGATCTTGCCCGCAGTAATCGTTGCTGGTGCGGCAATAGCTTTAAACTCATGCATTGCAGGCTTTGCAGAGCGATCAGGAAAGACCATTCCGTCACAACAAAAGTTTCCATCGTGTTTTTCTTCGCCGAAATCTCCACCATATGCATTTCGCGTGCTGCCATCCGGCATTGTCTGAACAGGTCCATGATCCCAAAACTCCCAGATGAATCCACCCTGAAGGCCTGGGGTTGATTCAATAACTTTCCAATACTCTGCAAGGGTTCCATTTGAGTTACCCATTGCATGCGAGTACTCACACATAATTAATGGCCGATCAGCCTTTTTCGAAGTCGCATACTCTTTTATCGCGCTGATTGCCGGATACATTGGGCAGATAACATCTGTGAGCGAGTGACTGCCCATCCAATTACCGCGAATGCCACCCTCATAGTGAAGTGGGCGAGACGTATCAAAGGCTCGTGCATATGCCGCAGCAGCTTCGTGATTTGCGCCAGCACCAGATTCATTTCCGAGTGACCACATGATGGCTGCAGGATGGTGGATATCTCGTTGAATCATTCTGCCGACTCGATCAACAAAAGCTGTTAAATACTTAGGGTCATCACATATTGAAGAGATAAATGCATGGGCCTCAATATTTGCCTCACCAATAACATAAAAACCTAACTCATCACATAAGTCTAAGAAGGCTGGATCATTTGGATAATGTGAAGTTCGCACAGCGTTGAAATTCCACCGCTTGAGTTCTAGTAAGTCTTCGCGCATATCTTCACGTGTCAAGGCTCGACCTGTAAAGCGGTTGAAATCGTGACGATTTATTCCATAGAAAATTACCGGCTTACCGTTAACTAACAAATCTTGCCCAATAACTTTGACGGATCTAAAGCCGATACGTTGCGATGAGACTTCAACAACGCGTCCCGACGGGTCAATTAACTCAATATGAAGCGTGTATAGCGTTGGTTCTTCAGCAGACCAGGGCTTAATCTTGGCAATTCTTGTGTTTAACTCAACTTTGCCCGCAGGCCAGGGTTCATTTTCTAAGATTGCTTGTTGTGCATCCTCTGGCATATTGCCATGCCAAAATTTTCCGTGGAAATATTCATCACTTCTGAGTTTCAACGCCTCATCTCTTTGGGTCCAAAGAGGGGCTTTGAAAGTCTTGACGGTGGCCTGCATACGTGCGCTCTTATTTTTTGGCAGTTCGTCGATAGATGTTTGAATCGTGTAGCCATCAGTTGAAAGGTTTTCTATGCTGGCAATGTGTGCACGGATATTCAACGAACCAGTTGAGCAGTCCTTTTCTAGACCAGCAGTCGTATACAGACGTTCGATGAAGACTTTATTTGTAGCTATTAGTTTTACTGAGCGCGTTATTCCGCCATGCCACCATTGATCTTGGTCCTCTATGAAGCTGGCATCGGACCATTTAGTAACATCAATTCGCAAAACATTTGAGCCGCCATGTACAAAGTTCGTGATATCAAACTCAGCCGCAAGTCGCGAATCTTTAGTTAAACCTACTTCTACGCCGTTGATAAAAACTAGGGCAACAGATTCATATCCGCCCAGATGCAAAACGATCCGCTTATCTCTCCACGCTTCAGGTAGATCAAAATCCCTCTCATAAACCCCATGGGGATTTTCTGAAGGAACAAAAGGTGGCTGTTCCTCAAAGGGCATCTGCACATTTGTATATATTGGTTTATCAAAAAATACGTCGCTCTCGGGTTGCATCGTCCATAAGCCGGGAACTGGAATACGTGACCACTTTTTACTAAGTTGATTTAAAGGAGAGCGCAGCAATTGAAATCTCCAAATGCCATCGAGGGAGATCTTTTCAATGTGCTCGATGTTGAGCATAGGTAATCGATTTACCGACGTTGTCTCTGGACTCATCCAGTAGTTGGTAATCATGGGATTAAGTCTGCCAGTTAGGCCCACTGAGCGCGAAATTTTCGGTGATTTACCCCTTGGCCATACTATAGACACTCATAGTTCACAATTGAACTGAAGGATGGACCCATGAAGTTTGAAAATGTAACGGATCGAGAGCTTAGTTGGCTCTCCTTTGACCAACGAGTTCTTGAACTCGCTGAGGATCCTTCAATTCCACTTCTTGAACGCCTTCGTTTTCTTGCGATTTTCTCATCAAACCTAGATGAGTTTTTTATGGTCCGTGTCGCTACTTTAATGAGCAAGATTGAAAACGATATCACTGTAAGAAATGTTGCAGGTTTTGCACCGCGAGATTTAATGGCAGAGATTTCTACGCGGACTAAAGCCTTGGTTGAGCGCCAATCACATACTCTGCATGAAGATATTGTTCCGCAACTAAAAGCACAAGGTATCGAGTTTATTCACTGGGAAAATCTTGATGACACCGAGCGCAGCTATGTCAGCAAGTTATTCCAAGATCGAATTTTCCCAGTTCTGACTCCGCTAGCCGTTGATCCTTCTCATCCTTTTCCATATATCTCAGGTCTCTCTCTCAATCTCGCCGTCATTGTGAAGAACCCAGAAACTCACGAAGAGTTTTTTGCGCGCGTCAAAGTCCCTGAGATTCTGCCTAGATTTATCGCGACCGCTAAGACTCGCTCTACGCGTTTTATCACCATTGAAGAACTTATTGCAATCAACCTTCAAGAGCTTTTCCCCGGAATGATTGTCGAAGAACACTACACATTTCGTGTTACTCGAAATCAAGATATTGAACTCGATGAGGAAGAGACTGAAGATATTTTGCTCTCGCTTGAGGCAGAATTATCCCGCCGGCGCTTTGGGCCACCAGTGCGCCTTGAGATTGAAAATGGAGTTGACGCTAAATTAATTAACCGATTGGCCCAAGAGCTCGGAATTAATGAAGAGAACATCATCCATGCACCTTCACCACTAGATTTAACTGCTCTTCATAAGATTGCAGACCTTGGATTTCCAGAACTAAAGTATGAAAAATTCAGATCCCGCACCGCTCATGCACTCTCTGAAGTCGATGCAGAAGATACAGATTTGTTCTTTGCAGCAATTCGCCAAGGTGAGATTCTGCTCCACCACCCCTATGAATCCTTTACTTCATCCGTTGTCCACTTCTTGCAGAGCGCGGCACAGGACCCTCATGTACTTGCGATTAAGCAGACTCTGTATCGGACATCTGGTGACTCGCCAATTATTGAAGCTCTTATTGAAGCGGCCGAAGCGGGCAAGCAGGTGCTGGCAGTTATCGAAATCCGCGCGCGCTTTGATGAGCAGGCAAATGTGCGTTGGGCAAGAAAGCTTGAAGCAGCAGGAGTGCATGTTGTGTACGGCCTTATGGGTTTAAAAACTCATGCGAAGCTTTCACTGGTTATTCGCGACGAACCACAGGGTCTTCGACGGTACTGTCATATCGGAACCGGCAATTACAATCCAAAGACAGCTCGGATGTATGAAGATCTTGGAATCCTCAGTACTGATATCGAACTCACCGAAGATCTCACCAAACTCTTTAATCAGCTATCAGGCTTTGCTCCGCAGTCAACGTATTCGCGTTTACTTGTTGCACCACGAACTCTTCGTTCGGGCATCACAGAGCGGATAGATCGCGAGATAGAAAATGCAAAAGCTGGTAAGCCAGCAGGAATTCAATTTAAGTTGAACTCGATTCTCGATGAAACATTTGTGGCAAAACTCTATGAAGCATCGAATGCTGGAGTAAAAATTGAGTTATTAATTAGAGGAATATGCGCGGTGCAACCCGGTCTAGTTGGAGTATCAGAAAATATTACGGTGAAATCTGTTTTAGGTCGCTTCCTTGAACATTCACGCATCTTCCATTTTATAAACGGTGGAGACGATGAATATTGGATTGGAAGCGCTGATTTAATGGGTCGCAATCTTGATCGCCGTGTTGAGAGCTTAATCCGGGTGGATAAGAAAGAGCATCACCAAAGACTGCAAGGAATACTCGATTTAGGGCTTTCAGACAAGACATCTAGTTGGAAATTAACCGGTACTGAGTGGATTAGAAAAAGCGATGATGAAAAAGGTAAGCCACTCACCGATGTCCATGCAGCCATGATTGATCTCTATGCAAAGAATCGGTAGAAAATGACAAGCATCGATAATGTTATTTACGCTGCTGGAGCGGTTCTGTGGCGCACTAGTAAAAGTAACAAGGTTGAAATCGCTCTAATTCATCGCCCACGTTATGACGACTGGTCTTTGCCAAAGGGAAAATTAGACCCCAACGAGACAATGATTGGCTGTGCCTATAGAGAGGTAATGGAAGAGACCGGATACTCGGCAGTCTTTGGTCCAGAGCTCGGGCACGCTACATATGTTGTTGACGGCGTCAGCAAGATTGTTAAGTATTGGTCGGCGCAAGCCGATGGTGAACCTTCCGGAAAACCTAACCCGCAAGAAGTCGATGAGATTTTATGGTTAAGCCCGGCAGATGCACGTAAGAAGTTAACTTTGGATGACGATAGATCAATTGTAGATTTTTTCCTTGAGTTCGGAACTGGCACAACTCCATTGGTTTTGCTGCGTCATGCCAAAGCGATTAAACGCGAAGAGTGGGATGGTGATGATGATGATCGACCACTAGCCCAAGTTGGTCAGGTACAAGCAAAGCGACTTTTATCAATTTATTTGCCATTTGGGATTGAAGAAGTTCACTCCTCTGATGCGGTGCGCTGCATTGAGACAATTGAACCAATGACGCGCTCTTTAAAGATGAATCCGATTTTCTCAACGGATCTGAGCGAATACCGTTTTGCCAAAGACAAAGAGGCCGCCCTTGATTATGCGCAAGATTTAATGGATAGAGGCAACGGCGCAATCATCTGTAGCCATAATCCAATCTTGCCTAAGTTACTCAAGAAATTGATAGGAAAGAAAAGCTTTAAAGAGCTAGGTCAAGAGTTAAAGCCCGCAGAGGCATGGATTCTGCATCACCGTGACGGGGAGATAATTGCAGTTGACTGGGTTAGTGCACCTAAGGCTTAATCTAACCTTGAATCCAATCAAGTCTTCGTAAAACAATCCCTTCACGAAGAGCCCAAGGGCAAATCTCAACCTTTTCAATATCCAATACATCCATCACTGCACGTGCAACTATTGCGCCTGCCACAATCTGCTGTGCCCGACTTACTGAAACCCCAGGAAGATCAGCGCGTGCTTTATCGCTCATTCCCGAAAGCTTAGAAGTCATTGCCTCTAAATTTGCAAGCTCTAAAAACTTTGGATTGTCATTAAACCAATGTCCCGAAAGTCGTGCCAACGTACGAAAAGTTTTGCTCGTTGCAACAAAGTGATTTGCATCGTGGGAGCGAAGAATTGCAGGTAGCTTTTCTTCAAGATTATGCGCAACGTATTCTTCTAGGAATCTCACATCCTTTGATGTGTAAGGATCTCCACTTAAGAAATCGCGTGTCAATCGTGCAGCACCGAGAGGCAACGACAGTGTTGCCTCTGGATTTTCATCGACACCAGAGGCAATCTCTAAAGAGCCTCCACCAATATCTAGAATTAAGAGCTTTCCAGCCGACCAGCCCAACCAACGCCGTACTGCAAGAAATGTCATCCTTGCTTCTTCATCACCGGTAAGAATCTGTAAATCAATCTGGTGGCGTTCATTGATCTCTTGAATAATGTGAGATCCATTCTTGGCCTCCCTGATTGCTGAAGTTGCAAAAGCCAAAATCTCGTCAGTGTCATTTTCGCGCGCATGCGCCACTGCGCCCGCAATGGCCTCATGGAGGAGTTTGATGCCCTCTACAGAGATGGTCCCTGATTTATTGAGGTACTGCGTCAATCGAAGTTCAACTTTGAAATTAGTTGTCGGTGATGGACGAGCCCCTGAGTGGGCATCCATAACTTGTAGGTGGATGGTGTTTGAACCCACATCTAACACGCCTAATCTCACAGTCATAACCTACCCTTTGCCCAGCCCATGGCTCTCGATTTCAAGTTTTTCCAACTCACTGCCATAATTGCCGCTGGTCGAAAGACCGATACGTGTTCGCACGTAGGCCTCTCTAGCTCAGTGGTAGAGCAGCGCACTTGTAATGCGCAGGTCGTCAGTTCAATCCTGACGGGGGGCTCGTAGTTTTTTAGTGAAGGGGATTTCATTGTCTAGATTCCCTGTTGAAGATTTTGCAGATGCGATTGCAGCCAATGAAGAGTATGTCAAAGGCTTTAAGTATTCCGAGCTCACTGGAGTTGCTCAAAAAGGTTTAGCGATTGTTACATGCATGGACTCCCGTATAAATCCCTTATCAGTTATTGGGATGAAATCTGGAGATGCCAAGATTCTGCGTAATGCAGGTGCGCGAGTAACGGAGGATGTTTTACGTACATTGGTCTTGGCGACTTATCTTCTGGGAGTCAAACGTATTTTGATTATGCCGCACACTAACTGCCGAATGGCCCAAGTGGATGAAGCAGAGATTCACCGTGAAATCGATACTAAATATGGAATCGACACATCAGAGCTTGAGTTTAAAACCGTTGCCAATCAGCAAGCAGCGTTGATTCAAGACGTGCAGTTAGTTAGAAACTATCACTTACTTAACACCGGAGTCTCGGTTGGCGGGGCAATTTACGATGTTGCAAATGGAAAAATTACTCCGGTTGATTGTTAGTTCGTCGAATAGGTTGCCGAGTAATCGGATAACTCAAATCCTCTAAAAACTGCATAATCACTGCAGTAGCTAAGGCCGGTTTTTCTTTAATTAATCCATGGGAAGTGCCAGGAATTATTGCTAACTGCCCTAATGGCAATGTCTCATAAAGGGCAATCGTGTGATCATGTTTAATAACATCATCATCACCGGCCATAACTAAAACTGGGCATTGAATTGATGAGATATCACTCAATGAAATATCAGGCTCGGTTTTCCAAATCTGATTCATTCGCAGCTTCTTCTCTAGCAAAGTATGCGGTGCATCAGGGGAGATCAAGTTGTACTCTGCCTGATCTTCCTCGGAGACATTAGCCTCTAAGAACTCACTTAATGCTGCGCTGTAGTGATAGTTAGCGCCAATTGCGACAATAGATTTAACTAAATCGGGTCTTTTAATGGCGACCAACAATGCAATGATTCCGCCATCGCTATAACCAACTATGTGTGCTGGCTCTTTCACCACATCTTCTAAATACGCTATGGCTTCTTGAGTCTGGAAATCAAAGTGCAGACTTCCTTTTTGGTCACCTGTAAATCCATGAGCCGTACGGTCATAGGCAAATACATGGTAATCAGATTCAAGGGGCGGAACCATGATGTAGTTCCAACTTGCGGTCTTACTTAAGCCACCATGTAATAAAACAATCGCCTCGCCATCGTTTTCCCACTCGTAACAGTAAAGCTCATGGCCACGTAGGTTTATGTACTCTGGCATTACATGGAATCCATAATGTGACGATTACCTCGGTCGAAAGTTAAATAGTTCCAGGTCCAGTCAGCCATGGTTCCAATCTTATTGCGTCCTCCTAAGAGATAGAACAAGTGTAAAAATAGCCAGGCATACCAAGCGGGAACTCCGACTAATCTAAATCTCTTGACTTCTACAACTGCTTTATGTCGGCCGATTGTTGCCATAGATCCTTTATCGCGGTACTTAAATGAGAGTAGCGATTGCGAATTAAGCACCCTTCGAATTTGGTGGGCAACGAATTTACCCTGCTGAAGTGCAACGGGGGCAACCATTGGCAAGAAACGTCCATCGTCTCCTTTAATCCCAGCGATATCTCCAATTGCCCAGATATGAGGAAAGTTTTTAACTTGAAGCGTGTTGTCAACATCGATACGTGAATTTATTAAAGGAATGTTTAATTGTGCCGCAGCTGGTTCGCCCTGCACTCCGGCAGCCCAAATGGTTACTTCGGCGGGAATCGATGCTCCACCATGTACCTCGATCAACCTTGGCTTAATCTGTGCAACAGAAGTATTGAGTCGAACCTTTACTCCGAGTTTTTCAAGATCTCGTTTTGTACGTGCTGATGATTTTTCAGAAAAACTAGGAAGTAAACGAGGTCCGGCTTCAATCAAATAAATATCGATATGAGCTGCGGCATGTTCTTGATCATTTTTGAGTGGGCCACGAATAAGTTCGGCAAAAGCACCGGCCATTTCAACTCCAGTCGGCCCACCGCCAACAACAGCAATTGAAAAAATCGTTTCATCTTCGAAGCGACAGAGATCTTCAAATCGGCGCATTACTTCGGCACGAATTGTTATCGCCTCATGAACACTTTTCATGCCAAGTGCATGTTCGCGAACACCAGGCACGCCAAAGTCTGCCGTGGCTGACCCAAGTGCAATGACAAGGTGGTCGAATGCAATTGTTTCACTGCTATCGAGCTTTATAGTTTTATTCTTATGATCGAGAGAGATTGGAGAGCCCATACGAAAAGCGACTCCGGTATTACGAAGCGCGCCGCGAACAGGATGTGCGACATGGTCAGCGGCAAGACCAGCAGTTGAGACTTGATACAAGAGTGGAAGAAAAGTTTGAAAATTATGTCGATCGACAAGAGTCACCTGGGCAAAATCAGCGAGTGCTTTTGCGGCAGTTAAACCCCCAAAACCTGCACCAAGAATAACCACACGTGGTTTTTCAACTGTCTTTTGCATGCGGGTGAGTCTAGGCTTTCAAGCATGAGCTCTCCAGCCGAAAACCGTAAATATCTGATCACAGGCGCATCTGGTTATGTTGGTGGCCGATTAGTGCGCACTCTCGTTGATGAAAATCTAGATGTTCGAATCCTTGTGCGAGATCGCAATAAAGTAAAAGGACAGCCATGGGCATCTGCGGTCGAAATCAGCGAAGGAAGCGCAGATAATCGCTCGGATTTAGATGCAGCATTAACTGGAATTCATACGGCGTACTACTTGTTGCACTCAATTAATTTGGGAGCCAATTTTCATGAGATTGAAGCGAAAATGGCACATGATTTTGCAGAGGCAGCGAAGGCAGCAGGTGTATTACAGATCGTCTATTTAGGCGGCATAGCTAATGATTTAAATATCAGTAAACATTTAGCATCGAGGGCGCAAACTGGTGCCCAGTTGGCACATACTACGGTTCCTGTAATTGAGCTACGTGCAGGAATTATTATTGGGTCGGGCTCTGCAAGTTTTGAAATGCTACGGCATTTAACACATCGCTTGCCGATCATGACTACTCCTAAATGGGTTATGAACAGAACTCACCCAATAGCTATTCGCGATGTCTTGTATTACCTAAAGAACACAGCGTTATTGAAGGATCCAATATCTGGAACCTTTGATATCGGAGGCCCTGAAGTACTCACATATGCCGACATGATGCAGAAATTCGCCGCACTATCGGGGTTAAAGAAGCGGTTGATAATAAAAGTTCCGGTATTGACTCCTGGGCTTTCAAGTCTGTGGATCGGTTTAGTTACACCTGTGCCGACTGCGCTCGCACGTCCGCTGGTTGGCTCATTAATTAGCGAAGTAGTTGCAGATCCGGCTAAAAGTATTGATGCAGTAATTGCTCCACCACCAGAGGGACTAACCGATGTTGCAACTGCAATTACTTTGGCACTTTCAAAGATAACGGACCACCGTGTTGAAACACGTTGGTCGGATGCAACTAGCCCAACTGCACCATGGCAGAAAGCACAGGGTGATCCTGAATGGGCCGGCGAGATGGTTTTACGTGATCATCGAGAAGTAGTTACAGATATTAGTGCTCAAAAGATTTGGCGACAGATTGAAGGAATCGGAGGAGAGCATGGATGGTTTGGCTCTGACTTTCTTTGGTGGGGGCGTGGGGTGCTTGATCGATTTGTCGGCGGAGTAGGACTGCGCCGCGGTCGCAGAGATCCGGATTATTTACGCGTTGGTGAGAGTTTGGATTTTTGGAGAGTTGAAGAGCTCGAACAAGGTCATCGCTTAAAACTCTATGCTGAAATGGTATTGCCGGGTAAAGCTTGGCTTGAATTTAAAGTCACGGTAGAAGATGGAAAAACTCACGTGACGCAGGAAGCGACATTTAATCCGCGTGGGCTTGGGGGCCAGTTGTATTGGTATGCAGTTTCACCTTTTCACCTTATTGTTTTCCCAACAATGCTTCGAAATATTATTAAGAAAGCGGCCAGAGATGCATGAGTTTACGGCTGAGGTTGAAGCCTTAGCTCAAGAAATCTTGGCTTATAGTCTCGACCGATTGAAAAACGATCCACCTTTAGATGGTCCTCGAACCGCAGAGGATTTACTAAGCGAAGTTGGGCAGACAATTACCGCGCGCGGTTTAGGTGGACACCACGCACTTGAGGTTTTTACAAGTGTTTTAGCAAAAGCCTGCATCTCAACAGATCACCCTCGCAACTTAGCTTTCATTCCATCAGCGCCAAGTGAGTATGCAAATCTCTTTGATTTAGTAGTGGCGGCAAGTGCGCTTTATGGGGGCTCATGGCAAGAAGGAGCGGGCGCAGTCTTTGCCGAAAATCAAGCGCTCCGTTGGCTATCAAATTTGGCTGGCCTGCCAGAATCTGCAGGCGGTGTTTTTGTCCAAGGTGGAACCATTGGAAATCTCTCAGCGTTAGTTGTAGCACGCGCCGAAGCCCGCAAGAAGCATCCCGAAGCAACGCGGTGGGTGATTGCCTGTAGCGAAGAGGCACACTCATCTATCGTAACTGCAGCAAATGTCATGGATGTCGATGTCTTGAAAGTTCCTGTTGCTGCAAATGGCAAACTAATGGGAGATGCAGTTGCTCATGCAATCGATACTTTGCACACGACTAGTACCAAGCGAGTCTTTGTTGTTGTTGCAACTTCAGGAACAACAAATTTGGGAATAATCGATGATTTAAAGGGCATCAGCACCGCAGCTCGCGAGCGCGATATCTGGTTTCATGTCGATGGCGCATATGGTTTGGCGGCGTTGTGTGCACCATCAGTGCGAGCAAAGTTTGATGGTGTAGAAAATGCAGACTCATTCATTGTTGATCCACACAAATGGTTATTTGCGCCCTTCGATGCATGCGCACTTATTTATCGCGAACCCGAAATTGCTCGTGAAGTTCATTCACAACACGCTTCTTATTTAGATACATTAAAAGATGGTGCATGGTCGCCTTCAGATTATGCAATTCAATTGACTCGACGTACTCGCGGACTTCCATTTTGGTTTTCACTGGCCGCACATGGCACCGATGCATACACAGATGCCATGGAACACACAATTGCAGTTGCACGTGCTGCAGCAGATTTAGTTCGTGTCCATCCGAATCTTGATCTCATCTGCGAACCCGAACTTTCAATCGTTGCATTCACTCGCCAAGGATGGGATGCAAAGGATTATCAAAACTGGTCAGATGAACTTCTAGCTGATCAAGTGGGATTTATTCCACCATCTTCACACCACGGCCAAGCAATTCTGAGATTTGCAATTGTGAACCCTTGGACGAAAATTAGCGATATCGAGTTGATTTTGAGCAGGCTCTAAATCCCACACTTTTGCGCTCGCCCCGATACGATTTAGCCCATGTCTGCACAAGAAGAGCCAGCGATGCACAGCGGTCTAAGCGACCTCGAATCACGCATCCTGGATTTTGAAGCCAGTTGGTGGCGTTATGCAGGGGCAAAAGAGAGCTCCATTAAGGAGCTTTTCGATCTGAGCGCCCCGCGCTACTACCAACTCCTTAACGACTTAATCGACCGTGATGATGCCCTCATGGCCGCTCCAATGCTTGTAAAGCGCCTTCGCCGCCTGCGCGAGGCCCGCATGTCCACCCGTATCGCCCGCTAAAACCCTTCTCGTTTTGCGTCCTTGGAATACCTCCCGTAGATTTGGCGTTAGCACTCTCGGGGTGCGAGTGATAAAGCCCCCGTCCGACACAGGAAAGTCAAACGAAGGAAAGTGAGCACATCTCATGGCAAAGCAGATTGCCTTTAATGAAGAAGCACGCCGCGGACTAGAACGCGGAATGAATATTTTGGCCGATGCGGTCAAAGTAACCCTTGGACCTCGCGGACGTAACGTTGTCCTTGAGAAAAAGTGGGGCGCCCCAACGATTACCAACGATGGTGTTTCAATTGCAAAAGAGATTGATTTGGAAGATCCTTGGGAAAAAATCGGCGCAGAGCTAGTTAAAGAAGTTGCTAAGAAGACCGATGATGTTGCTGGTGATGGAACAACAACTGCAACTGTCTTGGCCCAAGCACTTGTGCGCGAAGGACTTCGCAACGTTGCCGCTGGATCTAATCCAATGGCGCTAAAGCGCGGAATTGAAAAGGCCGTTGCTGAAATCGTGGCCGAGCTTTTGTCTATGGCAAAGAGCGTAGATTCAAAGGAACAGATCGCTGCAACTGCATCAATCTCTGCAGCAGATGCAACAATCGGTGAAATGATCGCTGAGGCGATGGACAAGGTCGGCAAAGAAGGCGTTATTACTGTCGAAGAGTCAAATACTTTCGGCCTCGAGCTAGAGCTCACCGAGGGAATGCGCTTTGATAAGGGCTACATCTCTCCATACTTTGTTACCGATCAAGATCGTATGGAAGTTGTTCTAGAAGATGCATATGTTTTGATTGCTAACTCAAAGATTACAAACATCAAGGATTTAGTACCTGTTCTTGAGAAAGTTATGCAGTCCGGCAAGCCTCTTGCAATCATCGCCGAAGATGTTGAAGGCGAAGCACTTGCAACATTGGTAGTTAATAAGATTCGCGGAACTTTCCGTTCTGCAGCAGTTAAAGCACCTGGCTTTGGTGATCGTCGCAAGGCGATGTTGCAAGATATTGCAATCCTTACAGGTGCAACGGTTATCTCAGAAGAAGTTGGTCTCAAACTAGATCAAGCTGGCCTAGAACTATTGGGTCGCGCTCGCAAAGTTGTTATCAGCAAGGATGAGACAACAATCGTTGAAGGCGCCGGAGATGACGCCCTTATTAAGGGACGCGTTGCGCAGATTCGTTCAGAGATTGAAAAGAGTGATTCAGATTATGACCGCGAGAAGTTGCAAGAGCGTCTTGCAAAGCTTGCCGGTGGCGTAGCTGTAATCAAGGCGGGTGCTGCAACTGAGGTCGAACTCAAAGAGCGCAAGCACCGCATTGAAGATGCAGTACGTAATGCAAAGGCTGCAGTTGAAGAGGGAATCGTTGCCGGTGGCGGCGTTGCACTTCTGCAAGCCGGAACTGCAGTATTCAAGAAATTATCTCTTACAGGCGATGAGGCAACTGGTGCCAAGATTGTTGAGTTTGCAATCGAAGCACCTCTTAAGCAGATCGCAATTAATGCAGGACTTGAAGGCGGAGTAGTAGTTGAGAAAGTCCGTCACCTACCTTCGGGTCAGGGATTAAATGCAGCAACTGGAGAGTACGTAGACATGATTAAAGCCGGCATCATCGATCCAGCTAAGGTCACTCGCTCTGCACTCCAAAATGCTGCATCTATCGCAGCGCTCTTCATTACAACTGAAGCCGTTATTGCAGATAAGCCGGAGAAGAATCCAGCACCAATGCCACAAGGTGGCGGAGATATGGACTTCTAAGCGCCTTACTGCTTGAAAAACTAGCTGTATCGAACGCCGCTCCCTGCACGATTAACGCGGGGGCGGCGTTCTGCTTTATCCTTATCGCATGGCCAAGAAGTCGTTATTTAAAAAGTCAAAGACAGCACCACTCACAAGCGCTGCCTTTGATGCAACCGACCTTGCCCGCAGTGCAATTATCGATGAGCTCCATGGCGCATCTGAGATTGGCAGTTTTGTCTCTGTCGAATTCGATGACGAAGATCGATTAGCGACTTATTTATTTGAGGCCAAGCTTGCAGGGTATAAAGGTTGGCGCTGGTGTGTAACTGTTGCAAAAGTTGATGCCGATGCAGAGCCAACAATCTGCGATGTCGTAGTACTTCCAGGACCTGATGCGTTAATCGCTCCAGATTGGATTCCATATCGTGATCGTATTCAACCGGGCGATGTTGGAGTCGGTGACATTGTCCCAAGTTCACTCGATGACACGCGATTAGTTGCGGGCCAACAAGCACTTCCGGCAGATGAAGATTTAGATACTGCGATGGCAATCGAACTTGGCTTTGGTCGTGCGCGAGTTATGTCGATTGAGGGCAGAGACCAAGCCGCTAAGCGTTGGTACGAAGGTGACCGTGGTCCAAAAACTCCCATGGCAGAGCTTGCACCAAAGCCTTGCCACTCATGCGGCTTCTTTATTCAAATCGCTGGTTCACTACGCTCAACTTTCGGTGTGTGCGCAAATGCAATCTCACCCGAGGATGCACGTGTTGTCTCTGTCGATCACGGCTGCGGAGCTCACTCCGAAGCAACCTTTACGCCGCTGGTGTTAAACTAATCACCTGACCGCACCCTGCGGCTACATGCGTTCGTACTAAAACCTAAAGGAGTCACCCCATGCCTACAGGCCGCGTTAAATGGTTTTCATTAGAAAAAGGTTTTGGATTCATTGCAAACGATGAAGGCGAAGATGTATACCTAGCTGCATCATCACTTCCAGCAGGTATCTCAACAGTTAAGCCCGGAACCAAACTCGAATTCAGCGTCGCTGATAGTCGCAAAGGACCGCAGGCGATGTCTGTGCACATTGTGGATGCGCCGCCATCACTATCTGAAAACTCACGGGTTAACCCAGATGATCTAGCTGCAATGATTGAAGACACCATTAAGATTTTAGATCGCGTCGGAAATGGTCTTCGCCATGGTCGCCATCCATCTGGCCCAGAGGCTGAGCGTTTAGGCCGCGTATTGCGCGGCATTGCATCGCAGCTAGAGGCTTAAATCCCACTGCGTCGTGCGCGACGTATTGAGTATCTAATCCCTGTCACACCTAAACCTGCGCCGATTACGCACGTCCAAATAATCTTTGCATCGGCGTTCATAGCGAGTGCAACAACACCAGCGACTAGCCAGCAGATTGTTCCGATTGCTACTAGGGTTACAACTGAGCGAATATTTGATGCCATGAGAGAAGAGTAATGCGTATTGCGGTGAAAGAAGATGGAAACTGGCGATCATTTCGCCATCGCAACTACCGCATCCTCTTTCCAGCAAATACGGTTTCGAATATTGGAAGCTGGGCCCAGCGCATTGCACAGGACTGGCTTGTTTTAGAGCTCACCAATAACAATGGAACATATCTCGGCCTTGTAACTGCAGTTCAGTTTGCACCGGTACTACTTTTTTCTCTACATGGCGGCGCACTTGCAGATCGCTTAGATAAGCGAAAAGTTTTGATTGTCACAAACATTGTTGGTGGTGCAGCATCTATCGCACTTGGTGCATTGGTAATGGCCGACCTTGTGCAGTTGTGGCATGTTTTTGTCTTGGCAGGGGTTCTCGGAATCTCAACGGCGATAGATGCACCTGTCCGACAGGCATTTACTAGCGAATTAGTTGGCCAAGATGACTTACCCAACGCTGTAAGTCTGAACTCGGCTAACTTCAATGGAGGCCGACTAGTTGGGCCAGCCGTTTCAGGCTTATTAATCGCTGCTTTTGGAACAGGGCCCTCATTTTTAATCAACGGAGCTTCCTACTTTTTTGTGATCTTTGCACTCATGAAGCTCAATAAGAAGGGCTTCTTTCATCAGAATCAACCGAAGAATTTAGGCAACATTCGTGAGGGCATTGCATATGCAAAGGCCCGCCCAGATATTTACGTTGTGATGTTTATGGTATTTGCACTTGCAACCTTCGGACTTAACTTTCAGATTTTTAACGCTTTAATGGCAACACAAGAGTTCGGACTAGGTCCAGCGAACTTTGGTTTAATGGGTACGTTTATTGCAATCGGCTCTTTAACTGGCGCAATCGGCTCTGCTCGGCTTGAGCGATTTAGGACCACTCGATTTGTCATAGTCGGCGGAATGTTATTTTCAATCTCAATTATGGTTCTTTCAATACTGCCAAATTACACAACGTATATTGTGTGGCTACCTATTTGTGGCGTAAGCGCACTGACCACTTTAGTATCGGCAAACTCAATTGTTCAGACAAATACGGATCAAGCAATTCGAGGTCGTGTTATGGGTCTGTACTTACTAATCTTTATGGGCGGCACACCATTTGGCTCACCGCTGATTGGGCTAGCCACCGATTACATCGGGATCAGACGCACCATTGCTTTGTGCGGTGGGATATCTCTTGCTGCATCATTATTCTTATGGGTTAAGTATCGTAATAAAGTTGCAGTTCCGAGCGATATTAGTATCGCTACAGTATTAAAGACCGCTAATAGCGATAATAACAATTAAGCCAAAGAGAACGACCAAGGTCACGGTTCTGCGCGTTTTATAGCTCATATTTTCTCCTTCATCGAATCCGATGGAATAAATTTTACAATAGCAAATGCAAAAACAATCAAGACTGGAACCATTATGTATGCACGAGAGATTCCAAAACTATCACCTAGAACACCAAGGAGAAATGGTGCTGCAGCTATTGCAATCCCAGCGCCCAGAGAAGTCCGTCCGATTGCAAGGTCAGGTCGACCTTGACTGAAACCGATTAAGCGAATTGATGCAAGAGCAAATTGAATTGATACTCCCAATCCAACGGTAAATAACGAGATAAGGCTTATGAGCATCGAATGTGAAAGCCAGAATGATACAAAGCCTACAAACTGCAGAGCTATCACGGATAAAAGTTGAGTATCAAGTGAGAAGCGTTGCAGAACGATGCCTCCATACCAGCGACCTATTCCCATGCCGGTACCTAGAGCTACAACGGCAACAGTTGAAATCGCAGCCGTTGAATCAACTCGATCTTTGAGTAAAGCTGCCGCCCAGAAAGAAACGGCAAACTCACTTGAAATACATGCAACAAATCCCAACCATGAGATCCAAAAAGTTCTGGAAAGTTTTCCGCTTTGAGGTCCATCTTCATTTGGTACATGCTCATTCTCATCTTTATTACGCCCGATTAGAAAAAGCGCGATCGCGACAGGTATCGCAAGGAGTAGACCAACGCGCCAATACGCGGGAAAACTAATAGCAATTCCTCCGATTAAACCAGTGCCAATCACAAAACCTACTGATGCGATTCCATTAGCCTGTGGAATTGCGACCTCCGCCGCTTTGCCATAGCGGTGTGACATGGATGTAAGCATCGTATTAATGACGATTGATGTTCCAAAGCCAGTTATCAATGTTGCTGGCAATGTGAGATACACCGGAGGGGATATGACAAAGAGAGTTAATCCAGTACTAAAAATCGCAAGGCCAATCCAGCTAGCGCGAGTTCGGCCGAAGCGATGCGCAATAAGTGGGTTTGCGTAGCCCGCAACGATTGATGCAATGCCCATCGCTGTTCCGTGTAAGCCCGCTACTGTTAAAGAGGTTCCTTGATCGGCGCGTAGAAGCGATTGAGCCGGCCCAAAACCACCTAAGTAAAAGTTAACGATTGCAGTCTGGGTTGCGATAACCCAGAAAAAGCGATCGCGGTGAAAACTCTTTGGCATGTACTAGAGCGCAGCTACTACGTATTCAATGCATGCAGTCAGTGCCGCAACATCACTCGGATCAACAGCTGGGAACATTCCAATACGTAACTGGTTTTTACCTAATTTTCTGTATGGCTCGGTATCTACGATTCCATTTGCACGAAGTGCTGCAGCAATCTTTGTCGCATCAATTGCATCATCAAAGTTAATGGTGCCGACTACTTTAGATCGCATCGCAGGATCGAGAACAAATGGAGTTGTGTAGCTTGTTTTCTCGGCCCAAGAATACAAAATCTCCGATGACTGCGCACTACGACCTGCTGCAAAAGCGAGCCCTCCGCCTGCATTCATCCATTCAATCTGCTCTGCCAACAGCATTAATGTTGTTACCGCTGGTGTGTTGTATGTCTGATCAAGTCGAGAGTTTTCAATTGCGATTGTTAAATCAAAGAAAGCCGGAACCCATCTACCGCTTGCTTTAATTGCCTCAACACGTGCAATTGCAGCAGGGCTCATAATTGCAATCCAGAGTCCGCCATCGGAGGCAAATGATTTTTGTGGGGCAAAGTAATAAGTATCAAACTCTTTTGGATCAACTAATAACCCGCCGGCAGCACTTGTCGCATCTACAACAACAAGTGCACCGTCGGTACCTGCCGGACGCACGATTGGCATAGAGACTCCCGTGCTTGTCTCATTATGAGTAAGTGCATAAACATCAATGCCTGCTTCGGCTTGCGAAGTTGGGTGCATCCCGGGCTCAGATTTGATAACAGTGGGATCACCTAAGAACGGTGCATCCTTTGCTGCCGATGCGAATTTCGATGAAAACTCACCAAAAACTAGGTGTTGTGAGCGCTCTTGGATTAAACCAAAAGTTGCGATATCCCAAAATGCAGTAGAGCCACCATTTCCAAGAACTACTTCGTAGCCATCAGGAAGATTAAAGAGAGTGTGCAATCCATCGCGAACGCGCTTAACAACATTCTTTACAGGTTTTTGTCGGTGCGATGTTCCAAGGATTAAACCACTCCCAGTTGTGAGTGCCGATATAGCCTCTGGTCGAATCTTTGAAGGACCACAACCAAAACGTCCATCGAGGGGTTTGATGCTTGCTGGGATGATTATCTCTGCGCTCATTGGGTGAGTTTATGGGTAGTAGCGACCTATCACCCAATCAGCCCCTGTGTTAGAGCGCTCATAACGCACGCGATCATGCATTCGCGAGTACCGCCCCTGCCAGAACTCAATACTCATCGGAACAACGCGATAGCCACCCCAATGTGGTGGACATGGAACGAGGCTTCCCTCAGGCCATTTTTCACTTGCACCAGTAAACCTTTGATCTAACTCTTCGCGCGATGCAAGAGGAGCAGATTGCTGGCTAGCCCATGCGCCTATCTGTGATGACCACGGACGAGTTGCGAAATACTCTTGTGATTCCTGCGGACTTACTTTTTCTGCAATCCCACTTATTGAAACTTGTCGTTCCATTGCATACCAAGGAAATAGGAGACTCACACCAGGATTTAGTTCGATGGAGTGGGCTTTGCGAGATGAGTAGTTAGTAAAAAAAGTAAACCCACCTTGTGAAATATCTTTGAGTAGAACCGAACGAGTTGTGATCGCGACATCTGAATCAAACGTCGAAAGCACCATGGCATTTGCTTCGACGACCACGGGATTTTCATGGGCCTGTCGAAGCCATTGGGCAAAGGCCACGAATGGGTCGGCGTTAAGTTGGCCGATACCATTTTCTCCATAGGAAAGGCGCATTGCCCTGATTTGATCGCGGCTAAAATCCTGATTGCTCATAGGTGTATCGAACCTCACTTTGGCGTTGAGTGCATCCTCTTAGGTGGTGGTCGCTAGCACCCCTTGGCTAGGTGCAGAATTAAGCCATTGCGCAACGCATTCAAAAGGAGCTCAACGTGTCTGAAGATTTTAAGCCTGGTCTTGAAGGTGTCATTGCATTTGAATCAGAGATTGCAGAGCCAGACAAAGAGGGCAGTGCGCTTCGCTATCGCGGTGTCGATATCGATGAGTTAGTAGGACGAGTCTCTTTCGGAAATGTTTGGGGCTTACTTGTAGATGACGAGTTCAATCCAGGTCTACCTAATGCAGAGAAATTTCCATTGCCAGTTCACTCTGGCGATGTGCGCGTAGATGTTCAAGCAGCGATTTCAATGCTTGCACCAGCATGGGGATTCAAACCACTATTAGATATCGATGATGCAGAGGCGCGCAGCAATCTCGCACGTGCATCTGTAATGGTTCTTTCATATTTATCACAAGCAGCTCGCGGACAAATCGCTCCTCCTGTACCAGAGTCTGAAATCGATAAGGCACATACAGTTGTAGAGCGCATGATGATTCGTTGGCGCGGAGAGCCTGATCCACTTCATGTTCGTGCAATTGATGCTTACTTTGTATCTGCTGCCGAGCACGGAATGAATGCATCAACATTTACTGCACGCGTTATTGCATCAACTGGTGCAGATGTTGCTGCAGCGCTTTCAGGTGCAATTGGTGCGATGTCTGGCCCACTTCATGGTGGTGCTCCATCACGTGTGTTGCACATGATTGACGAAGTTGAAAAATCAGGCGATGCAACTGCATATGTCAAGGGATTACTTGATCGCAAAGAACGCCTAATGGGATTCGGTCACCGCGTTTATCGCGCTGAAGATCCTCGTGCGCGCACGCTACGTCGCACTGCGAAAGAGTTAAACGCACCTCGCTACGCAGTTGCTGAAGCGTTAGAACAAGCTGCACTAAAAGAGTTACGTGAGCGCCAACCGGATCGTGTTCTTGAGACGAATGTTGAGTTCTGGGCTGCGATTATTTTAGATTTTGCAGAAGTTCCATCACACTTGTTTACTTCGATGTTTACAGCTGCACGAACTGCCGGTTGGTCTGCACATATCCTTGAGCAAAAGCGCACGGGCCGCTTGATTCGCCCATCCGCTCGCTACATCGGTAAAGGACCCCGCAAACCTGA